>Ga0134080_10000007_pt1 | contig 60981 bp, 37 predicted proteins | sample 15_taG_9_FD_94469 | JGI IMG/M metagenome (GOLD analysis project Ga0134080, IMG submission 94469) | Grasslands soil microbial communities from the Angelo Coastal Reserve, California, USA - 15_D_Met_40cm_2_24_1 metaG | ecosystem: Environmental > Terrestrial > Soil > Grasslands ...
CAGGAGCTGTTGGCGTGCCTTGCGAACTTGGTCTTCGTTCATCAATACTAATGAAACAAAAGAACATGCTCCCTGTCAAGACTCTTCTCAAAAACCTGCCCCGCAAAACTGGGGGAGGGCAAGGTCTATGCCCTATTGACGGGTAGCAGAGCGTCCCTATAATGTGCGCCGATATATGTTGCTCAGGTAGGCAACAGCCCATGGGATGGGACGTCGCCACGCCGTGGACAAGCGCGAAGCCGTTAAGGCCGGCGGCCGCCGCGTTCCGGTCGATTCACATGGGAGCCACCTGCGGATCCTTCCCCGTGGTCCGTCGAAATACCGCGATTCTGCCGATGCAAGCTGGGAGAACTATCATGAGCTACCGCCGCCTGTTCCTGCTCGCTTTGCTACTGGTCGTTTTGGGCGCCGTGCGCCCCACTCATCCCGTAAGCGCCGGCGATGAGTGGCAGCCCATCTCGCAAGAAGAGTTGAAGATGCCCAGCGAGCCGAAAGCTCCTGGAGCGCCGGCAATAATTCTCTATCGCCAGGTAGACAGGGACGACAGCAATGTCCGGACAGCTCACGAGTACAACTACATCCGCAAGAAAGTATTCACTGAAGAAGGGCGGAAATTCGCAGACGTGGAAATTCCTGTCGTCAAGGGCAAGTGGGATATTCATAACATTAAAGCCCGCACCGTACGGCCGGATGGCACGATTGTCAATTTTGACGGCAAAGTTTACGAGAAGGAGATTGTTAAAGCTCGGGGCATCAAATTCCTAGCCAAGACGTTCACGCTCTCCGACGTTCAACCGGGCAGTATCATTGAATATCACTACATGATCGACTTCGCGGAATACCTGGTCTTCGATTCAAACTGGGTTTTGAGTGACGAGTTATTCAGCAAGAAGACCAAGTTCACGTTGAAGCCCTACGGCGACTGGGCCCTGCAATGGAGCTGGCCCAATGGCCTGCCGGAAGGCGCGAAGCCGCCGGTGAATGAGAACAAGATGATTCATATGGAAGCGCAGGACATTCCCGCGTTTCAAGTGGAAGATGACATGCCACCGGAAGCCGCGATGAAATACCGCGTGGATTTCATTTACAGCGAAGACGGGTTCGAAAAAGAACCGGATAAGTTCTGGAAAAAGCAAGGAAAGAAGATGAATGACGCGGCCGAGAGCTTCGTAAACAAACGCAAGGCCATGGAACAGGCTGTTGGGGAGATTGTTTCCACAGGCGATTCTCCCGAAGTCAAATTGCAGAAGATCTATGCCCGGGTCCAGAAAATCCGCAATACCTCTTATGAAATTGAAAAAACAGAACAGGAACAAAAGCGCGCCAAGGAAAAAGAGATCAGCAATGTCGAGGATGTTTGGAAACGCGGCTATGCTGACGGCAACGAAATTACCCTGCTTTTCGTGGGCCTCGCGCGGGCGGCAGGCTTCGATGCCTCTCCGGTCAGGGTTGCTACGCGCGACGATCATTTCTTCAAGCCCAATATCATGAGATCCAGGGACCTGAATACTTACGTTGCGCTGGTGAAGGTCAACGGCAAAGACTCGTACTTCGATCCCGGTGCTGCATTTACGCCTTTCGGCCTTTTGCCATGGTCGGAGACCGGTACGACCGGCTTGAAGCTGGACAAAGAGGGCGGAACGTGGGTGACCACGACCATGCCGGAGCCTTCTGCGTCACAAATTGTGCGCAAAGCGGAATTGAATCTGACGTCCGAGGGGGCGCTGGAGGGAAAGCTAACTGTCACTTTTACAGGTCTTGAAGCGCAATGGCGGAGAGTCGGAGAGCGCAACCAGGACGATACCCACCGTAAGAAGCTCCTAGAAGACTACGTGAAGGAAGTCGTTCCGGCAGGGATCGAAATCGAACTCACCAACAAGCCGGACTGGGCGAGCTCTGCGCCAAGCATGGTTGCCGAATATTCCTTGAAGGTTCCCGGCTGGGCTTCCGGCGCGGGAAAGCGTGCGCTGCTTCCGGTTGGTTTGTTCAGCGGTCCCGAAAAACATATGTTTGAGCATTCCACCAGGGTTCATCCGCTTTACTTTCAGTACCTGTTTGAAAAAACCGATGATGTCCGCATTGAGCTACCCCTGGGCTGGCAGGCAAGCAGCCTGCCGCAAGCGCAAAACAACGATGCAAAGGTCATTGCCTACACTCTTAAAGTCGAGAATGAGAAGGGTGCGCTGCATCTGGAGCGGCATCTCCGGAGCGGGCTTACGTTCCTCGAACAAAAATACTACCCTGCGCTGCGCAATTTCTATCAAGCCGTGAGGACAGGAGATGAGCAACAGATTGTGTTGCAGCCCGGCGCGTCGGCTGCGAGCAAGTAAAATGCGGCGCGCACTGCTTTCTTTTGCATTAGTTATGATGGGCTGTCTTGCAGGTGTGCCGCCGTGTGCGGCGGGAGACGCTCCCGCCTGGATGCACGCGCTCGTTAGTGCGCCCTTGCCGGCGCACGACGAGAAGACAGACGGGGTGCTGCTCTATTCCGAGCGAATCATAACGGTACAATCCGCGGACAAATTCAAAATTACTGTTCGCGAAGCCTACAAGATTCTGCGCCCGGGCGGCCGCGAGTATGGCACCGTGACCGTCTCGTACAACTCCCATTCAAAGATCACCGGCTTGCGCGGATGGTGCATTCCCGCGCAGGGCAAAGACTACGAAGTGAAAGATAAAGAGGCGGTAGAAATCTCGCTGCCAAAAGTGGACGGCAGCGAACTTGTCTCCGATGTAAAAGACAAACTCCTGCGCATCCCCGCTGCAGACGTGGGGAACATCGTGGGATTCGAGTACGAGAAGGAATTACAGCCCTTTGTCTTGCAGGACGTATGGCGTTTTCAGGAAGCAGACCCCGGGCGGGAAGCGCACTATACGTTGCAGCTTCCGGCAGGCTGGGAATACAAAGCCACGTGGATGAACTATCCGGAGGTGAAGCCGGCGCAATCGGGAAACCAGTCACAATGGAGCGTGAGCGACATCAAGGGGATAAAGCACGAAGACAGTATGCCGCCCTGGCAAGGCGTGGCCGGCCAGATGATAGTCTCGTTTTTCCCGCCGGGAAGTTCAGCGCAAAACCAGGGATTTCAGAACTGGAAGCAAATGGGGATTTGGTACCAGGGGCTGACCAGCGGACGGCGGGATGCTTCTCCGGAACTTAAACAAAAGGTAGCGTCGCTGACGGCTTCCGCGAGCGCTCCCGCCGCGAAAATGAAGGCCCTTGGAGAGTTTGCGCAGCGGGACATCCGGTACGTGGCGATTGAGCTGGGGATCGGCGGGTGGCAACCGCACCCAGCCGCGGAAGTGTTTGCGCACCATTACGGTGACTGCAAGGATAAAGCAACGCTGATGGGAGCGATGCTGCATGAGATCGGCATCGATTCGTACTACGTAGTCATTAATTCCGAGCGCGGTTCCGTTACGCCAGAGACGCCGGCTCACATGGGCGGTTTCGACCACGTGATCCTTGCCATCAAACTGCCTGATGGAGTCAGCGAGGGCTCTCTCGCAGCCACGATGTTCCACCCGAGGCTCGGCAAGATCTTGTTCTTTGACCCCACAGACGAATTGACCCCCTTTGGACAGCTTAGTGGCGCGCTGCAGGCGAATTATGGACTGCTGGTAACGCCGGATGGCGGTGAGTTGGTCGAACTTCCGGAATTGCCGCCGGCCATGAACGGGATTCAGAGGACCGCCAAGCTCAATTTGAGCGCTGCGGGCACGTTGAGCGGCGAAGTGCAGGAAACACGCGTGGGCGACCGCGCCTGGTCGCAGCGGTGGGCGCTGCGAACGGTTACAAAGGATACGGACAGGATCAAGCCGATTGAAACTCTGCTTTCCCATTCGCTTGCAACTTTCCAAATTACCAACGCGAGCGTCGGCAACCTGCAACTGACCGATCAGCCGTTTTTGTACAATTACTCGGTGGTCGCACAGAATTATGCGAAGTCAGCAGGAAACCTGTTGTTGGTCCGGCCTAGATTCATCGGTAACAAATCGAGCGACCTGCTGGAAACAAAAGAGCCCCGAAAATATGCCGTGGAATTTGACGGGCCATCGCGGGACTCGGACACATTTGAAATCACGCTTCCGCCGGGTTACGAAGTGGATGACCTGCCACCGCCGGTGAACGCGGATTACAGTTTCGCGAGCTATCACAGCAAGACAGAAGTGAATGGGAACACTTTAAAATACACGCGGACGTTTGAAATCAAAGAGCTGAGTGTGCCGGTCAACAAGGTCGAGGATTTGAAGAAACTCTATCGCATCATTGCGGGCGACGAGCGCAATACTGCGGTGTTGAGGCCTGCGACTCACTGATTTTCACTTCGGTAAGCGTCCTCGCGATTTTTACGCAGAGCTTTCACCGACCAGACCGTGTCCGCGCGCCCGATTAGAAAGGCGGCGAAGCAGAGCGCAAATACCGAATGGCTCAGGCTTGCGCCAAAGTATTGCCAGAAGGCCGCTCCCGCGCCGGGGTAGTCCGAAGAGAAGAGTAGCGTGAGCATGAAGACGAGGCCGCAGAAACTTGCGGAACGCACCAAAATGCCGAGAACCAGCGCAATTCCAATCGCCAATTCGCCATAGGCCACCAAAAAGGCGATGCCCGTGGCGTGTGGAAGGACAAAGCCGCGCAGGATGGGCGCCATGAACGGATAAGTCCCGCCCTCCAGGAACTTATTGATCCAGAATTGAAAGCCGCCGTGAAGTGTAAATGCGGTGCCGAAAACTTTGTATTGCGCGAAGATCAGGAAAAGAATCCCCACACCGACACGGACCAGGGCAAGCGCTTCGCTGTTGCGGACACTGGAATCCGGCGGAAGATTCATCGCCACTCCCATTCTACGGTGGAGCTCCCACTCCCGCGGTATTCGCGCGAGGGATGAAGAATAGTATTGCCGCAGGAGGTTGCATGGCGGCCAATTTTTTGCGAAGAGCGCGGGGCGAAGCTTCCAGCATTTGTTTCATCAGCGAGGCAGCCGCTTCAAAAGAGAGGTGGAGACGAAAGACGTCCGCGTGTTCCGCGTGGGAATATTTTTCGTAGCGCGGAGTGGAATCTTTCGCTGCCATGAGCAAGATTTCCCAGGGACTCTGCTTTTGAAATAATTTCTTCGCCGAAGCCTCATCGCGCGCAAGGCCAACCAGGGAGCGCTGCGTGCCGCCTCCAATTTCGAGAGAGACTGAAGTTACTTGGGCGGTGTTGAACGGACACCCGGGATCATCATCTGGAAAACGGGCGAGGAGTCCGGCGACTTCGATTTCGGTGGAAGCAAACCCATCCCACCAGTAGCGATAACTGTTATAGACGACAGTGCCGGCGCGAAAAATCTGCTGCACGCGCGCGACGTTCTTGCCCGTCACGCTAACCACCATATCCGCGAGTTCGGCAAGGCGAAACGTTTGCTTCACAACCGGCCGCACGGTGACATAGCCCGCGTCTTCTTCTGTGAAGCGCAACGCGATGTTTTCAGGGAGCGGCATGCGGAAGGAATGATGCGAAGGCTCAGCCGAGTTTCAAGAGGCGGTCGCGCACGCGATCGCTGAGAATCTTGCCGTCAACGGTCTTGCCTTCAAGGGCCGCTTTGGCAGCTTTCACTACGGCGCCCATTTGCTTAATGGAATTCGCGCCGGATTCGGAGATCGCTTTCGCGATTGCCGCATCCATTTCGGCCGCGCTGGCCCCTGCAGGCAGATAGGATTCGATGATGGCGAGCTCCTTAGCTTCTTTGCCGGCAAGTTCCGGGCGATTGCCCTTGGTGAACTGCTCGATGGATTCCTTGCGCTGTTTTACAAGAGTCTGAAGAATCTGAATGGACTCGGCGTCGTCGAGCGCGCGTATCTTTTCGACTTCCTTGTGCTTGATGGCCGCCTTAATTCCCCGCAGGACGCTAAGTCGCAGTTCATCTTTGGCCCGCATCGCGTCGACCAGATCCTTCTGAATTTTTTCCGCAAGACCCATCGGATCTCCTCGTCCACCCGACTATAGCAGAGCAGGAGCCCGCACCGGCAACCACCGAAATCGGCCGTCCGCTCACGCGGCGGATAAGTGCACCATTCAAAAAGCTCCCGGAGAGGGCCGCTGTCGAGTACCGGCCTTCTTTTTTCTCGGCTCGATGATTTGACACTGTAGGCGCGGCTCGCTACTTTTGAGCTCTTCTCCGGTAGCAGAGAATCTCGCTTTTTGATGCGTCCGGCCGGTTGGAATCGAGATCAGAAAGGGATAAATGAAAGTCATCGTAGCGGACAAGATCAGCGATCGGGGCGTGCAATTGTTGAAGGAGCAGCCGGGCTGGAACGTGGTGATGACGGCGAATGATTCATTGAAAGCGGAGATTGCCGACGCGGATGCTTTGATTGTGCGCAGCGCAACGAGAGTGACAGCGGAATTGCTGGATTGCGCAAAAAAATTGCGCGCCGTGGGCCGTGCCGGCGTAGGCGTGGACAACATCGACCTGGATGAAGCGACCAAGCGCGGCGTGCTGGTGATGAGCACGCCCGGCGGAAGTTCGGTCAGCGTTGCCGAGCATACTTTTGCATTGTTATTGGCGCTTGTTCGTCAGCTCCCAAAATTTGATGCTGCCATGCGCGAGGGCCGGTGGGAAAAATCCTCGTCGGGCGCCGAAGTGCGCGGGAAGACCTTGGGGCTCGTTGGGCTCGGCCGCATCGGCAGCGAGGTAGCGTCGCGGGCGGAAGCGTTCGATATGCGCGTCGTTGCTTACGATCCGTTCATCAGCGAAGCCGCGGCGCGGGAGCTGTCCGTGGAACTTGTGCCACTCGATCAACTTTTGGCGGAATGTGATTTTATCTCGCTGCACACGGCGGTGAGCCCGCAGACGCGGGACATGATCAACGCCCTGTCCATCGCGAAGATGAAGAAAGGCGTGCGCATCATCAACGCTGCGCGCGGAGAGCTGATCAACGAAGCCGACCTGGCGGCGGCCATCAAGGGCGGACACGTCGCGGGAGCGGCGCTGGACGTCTTTGCAGAAGAGCCGCCGAAGAATTGCCCGCTGATCGGGCTTCCGAACGTAATCACCACGCCGCACGTGGCGGGCTCGACGGCGGAGGCTCAAGAAGAACTGGGCACGCAGGTTGCGCTGCAGATCCGCGATTATCTGGTGGAAGGAGTGATTCGCAATGCCGTGAATCTACCGGCACTTTCGCCGGACCAATATCGGCGGGTGCGGCCGTACCTGGAGCTTGCGGAGCGACTCGGGTCGCTGGTTTCACAGGCGGCAGGAGTGCGGCCGGCGCGGATACGCATCCGCTACGCGGGCGAAGTAGCGGAGGTTGGAACGCATCTGCTTCGCAGCGCCGTGCTGGCGGGCGTGCTCAACGCTGTGCTGGACCAAAAAGTGAACGTCGTCAACGCGCCGGCAGTGGCAGCTGCAAGAGGCCTGACGGTGGAAGAACAGACCCGCAGGCGCGAACATGGTTTTCCAAACACGCTTGAGGTCTCCGCACTGCCCGAAAAAACCGGAACAGCCGCAGGTTTCACGGCGGAAGGCACAGTCCTGCATGACGGCTCACCGCGCGTGCTGCAGATCGAAGGAATTCCGCTAGAGGCGCAGCTCGAGGGGACGATTCTCTATTTAAGAAACCGCGACGAGCCCGGCGTCATTGGGCAGATCGGGACGACGCTGGGGAAGCTCGGCGTCAATATCGCTACATTTGCTCTCGGCCGCCGGGAAGCCCAGCGTGGCGCCGACGCCGTTTCGCTCGTACGTGTCGACGGGAAAGTGTCACCGGCCATTCTGGAGCCAATTCGGGCGATACCGGCCATCACTGAGGCTAAGCTACTGCATTTGGGCTAGATAGAGTCTTTTCGAAGTTGGCGAGAGCAAGTTCCTTCCATTCTGTTCTTGAGTGGATCTTCCCATTTTGGAGACGAAAGGGACGAGTGCGCGCAAAGATTGCTGCGGGGCGGGCATGTACTGGGCCCTGGTGGCCAATGCGTGAGAAAAATAGCTGCATTAAATCGAAACAACTTGACTTGACATCCTCAGGCATCCTGGTCTAAAAGCTAGCTCAACGGTAGCTTGTGTCGAGCGGCGGGTAAGGTTGCCCGGGGATTATTGACATCTCGTGAGCGGTCTTGAGTCAGCGGCGAGTCGGCGCCACTTCTCATTTATCCGGCACCTTCCTTTTAGGTTTGGATCGATCTTCAATTTATGGTGCGCGAAGGGAGAATGTATGTATTCACATTCAATTAAGCGCAGCCTTCTGGTGGGCTTTGTAGTTCTTGTGTATGCGGCGGTTTGCGCGTGGGCGCAGACCGGCACCACTTCGGTAAGAGGTGCGGTTACTGATAAAACGGGGGCGGCCATCGTCGGCGCGAAAGTGACGGTCATCAACGCAGCACAGGGGTTGCAGCGCGAAACTCTCACGGATGGCTCCGGTGCGTACGAATTTCTCGCGCTTCCTCCGGGCAGTTATGTGTTGGCGGTTGAAACGAAAGGTTTCCGTAAATTCGAGCAGAGGAACCTGCAATTGCTGGTGAACTCACCTGCTACCGTCAACGCCACCCTGGAGGTGGGCGCGGCCACAGAGACCGTCGAAGTATCTGCGCAGGCCGTGGCCCTCAACACCACCGACGCATCACTGGGGAGTGCCTTCGGTGAGAATCAGGTGAAGCAGTTGCCGCTGGAGGGGCGAAACGTACCAGACTTGCTTACATTGCAGGCTGGCGTCACCTATACAGGCAACCGGCCCGATGTAAATCGGGATGTCGATACGCGTAGCGGTGCCGTGAATGGAGCTCGCAGTGACCAGAGCAACGTCACCCTAGACGGAGTGGACGTCAATGACCAGGTAAATGGGAGCGCGTTCACCTCCGTTTTACCCGTCACATTAGACTCCATCCAGGAGTTCCGGGTCACGACCACCAACGCTAACTCCGACCAGGGACGTTCATCGGGTGCCCAGGTATCTCTGATCACGAAGAGCGGCACCAACAATTTTCACGGCTCGCTCTACGAGTATCACCGCAATACCAACACAAGCGCTAACGATTACTTTGTGAAGCTCGCGGAATTGCAGTCCGGCCAGCCGAACCTACCTCCCAAGCTCCTTCGAAACATCTTTGGTGGATCACTGGGCGGCCCCTTCATGAAGGATCGTTTCTTCTTTTTTGTGAATTACGAAGGTTCGCGCCAACGCGAAGAGGCCAGCGTTCTGCGCATTGTGCCGAGCGATAATTTACGACAAGGAATGATTCGGTATGTGTGTGCCAGCAGCGATCCGAATTGTTCCACTGGCAACACCAAAGTGAACGTCGTCAATGATCCATCCTTGGGCCTTGTTGCCACACTGACTCCTGCCCAAATTAAGGCGATGGATCCCCTCGGTCTTGGAGTCAACCCGGTCATGCTGAAGTACTTCAACTCTTTTCCTGAACCGAATGACTTCGGTCAAGGTGACCTGCTCAACTTTGTAGGGTTCCGCTTCCGCGGTCCGGTCCCAACCAACAACAACTGGTATATCGCACGGGCCGATTATAAACTTACGTCGAGCGGGAACCACACCTTGTTTTGGCGCGGTGCCTTGCGAAACGATGTGCACTCCACTGCTCCCTACCTTCCAGGTACCCCTCCCGAACATACTTTTGCAGATTACAGCAAGGGCTTCAGCGTGGGTTACACGGCACTACTTAAGCCCACCCTGATTAATAACTTCCACTGGGGTTTCACGCGGCAGAGCTTTGGCAATATCGGTAACAATGACAGCCAGCCATTCATCTTCTTTAGAGGGCTAAACGACGACGAGGGAGCCAACAACTCCGAACTCGCTGTCACCCGGAGCAGCTCTTTCCAGACTCCGGTGCATAACTTCGTCGACGACCTATCTTGGACAAGAGGTAAGCACACACTACAATTCGGCACGAACATCCGTTTCATCCGGAATCCTCGCCAGAACTTTCTGAGTTCCTTTTCGTCAGCTTCGACCAACTCTTCGGGGTTGGACACAGCCGGGATTGTAGGCTCTAAGTCTCCCCTTGATCCGCGAAACCACTCGAGTGACGGATTGCCCGCGGTCAATCGCGCATTCAGGCTTGGGTATAACTGGCCGATCATGGCGATGATGGGAATCGTTAGCGAGGTGGATGCGACTTTCAACTTCGATAAGACGGGCACGGCGCTACCTCAGGGGTCGCCTCTCAGGCGCCGGTTCGCTGCAGACGAATACGAATTCTACTTCCAGGATTCCTATCGGGTGCGAAGTAACCTTACCGTGACTTACGGCTTGCGTTATTCAATGTTCTCACCACCCTGGGAGACCAACGGAACGGAAGTGACGCCGAAAGGTTTTCCGATCGGTGGCGGGAGCCCGATCAGCCTTGCGCAATGGTTCCAGCAGCGAGCGTCCAAGATGCTTACTGGTGGATCGTCGGTTACGGATCCGCTGCTTTCCTACGACTTGGCGGGACCGGCCAACGGAAAACCAGGTTGGTACGATTGGGACTACAAGAACTTTGGGCCACGCCTGGCCTTTGCCTACACGCCGCGAGCCAAGGAAGGCTTATTCCGAAGTCTCTTCGGTAGCGGAGATAAGACCGTCATCCGTGGCGGTGTCGGTGTCGTATTTGACCGCATCGGTGCGGGGCTCCTGAGCACCTTCGACCGCACAGGCTCCTTCGGCCTTTCCACAGGGATCACTGCACCGGTCCCCTGCGTGGGACCGACCAGCCTAGACCCCTGCACCGGTACTCCTATCGCGCCGCGCCTTACCGATCTAAATGTCATCCCGCAGCTCGATGGGTCTGGGAGTCCGTATTTCCCCCCCACCCCAAAGGGAGGCTTTCCATTCACTTATCCGCCAGCAGGTACGGGACTGGCAATCCTATGGGGGTTGGACGACGGTATCAAGACGCCTTACGCTTACACTCTAGACTTTTCGGTTGGGCGCGAATTGCCCGGGAACGTGAGCCTTGAAGTTTCCTATGTGGGGCGCCTTGCTCATCGGCTTTTGTCGCAAGAGGATCTCGCAATGCCGCTGAACATCGTGGACCCGAAGTCCAAGGTCGATTACTTCACGGCGGCCAAGCGGCTGTCAGAGATAGGGTTCACGGGTGCACCCACTTCGGCAGTCAACGCCGCAATGGTCGGTCCGACTGCGGCCTACTGGCAAAACATGGTCGCGCCCTTGAAACCTGGTGACCAGTATTCACTCGCTTGCAGTGGCGGGTTCACCACAGATGTCACACAGGCCATGTACGATCTCTTTGCCTGCGGCGGAGGACCGGTTTTTGGCTTTGGAGATGAGACTACTCCCCTCGCCAATCTGGACTATTGGGGCTCTGATTTTAGCGGAAACGCAGGCATCCTCGGCGCGTCCGGCACTTACTATCCCTCAATCTTCGGTCCGAACGCTTACTTCAATAGCCAATTTCACTCGCTTTACGCCTGGCGGTCCGTGGGCAACGCAAACTACCACGCCATGCAGGTTAACCTGCGAAAGCGCATGTCGCACGGAGTGCAGTTTGATTTCAACTACACCTACTCCAAGTCCATTGACATCTCATCCGACGCGGAACGCATTGGTGCTTGGAGCGGTCTGGGGGGCCAAGTAATTAATTCCTGGGCTCCCAATTCGCTGCGAGCTGTCTCTGACTATGACATAACCCACCAGTTCAACACTAACTGGATCTTCGAAATGCCTTTTGGCAGGGGCCGGTGGATTGGCCGTAACTCACATGGAGCCGCCGAAGCGATCATCGGAGGTTGGCAGCTCTCAGGCTTGGCCCGTTGGACTACTGGGTTCCCGGTTTCAATCAGTAACGGCGCAACTTGGCCGACAAACTGGCAACTCGGCGGGGACGCAACGCAAATAGGCCCGGCGCACCCCCACACCACGCTGCGGCCAGATGGCACGGTAAACCTTTTTCCGACAGACCTGCCCGTAACGGACATCGGTCTCGGCCCTTTCCGCCATGACTTGCCTGGCGAGAGTGGCAACCGCAACACGATTCGCGGCCCGGGATTCGCCGGCCTCGATCTGGGACTCAGCAAGCGCTGGAAGATGCCCTTTGGGGAATCCCAGAATCTGTTGCTCCGTTGGGAAGTTTTCAACGTCCCGAACTTGAAGCGCTTCGACGTCCAGACAATAACGACGGATATCTCTTCAAGTTCGTTCGGCGCATACAGCGGAATGCTTACCAATCCGCGCGTGATGCAGTTCGCGTTGCGGTACGAGTTCTAATCACAGGACTACATCTCGCGGCATAAACGCGCTGCTGCAAAAACCGCCGGGAAGCGAGAGTTTCCCGGCGGTTCTTTTTTTCGGCAACTTATGGTGGATGCCTAGAGAAGTTTGCCAAATTCGCTTACATGGGAAAGGCATCCTGATTCTCTTCGTAGGGAGGAAGATGGGGAAATGGAGTTAGGGACGGTCGGGGCTTTCGGAGGGCTTCGTGGACGCCCCAAACGGTTTCGATAATGGCGAAAGAGATGGGTACCCAGATGAATTTGGGCTCCTTGATAGGGGGCGGCGGCAGGGATCTGTGGCCCTTGGTGCCTGCGCCGCGCGGTCCTTGCGGCTCTGGTTCCGCTGCGGAGGAGTCGAGAACGATGCGATAGGCGGCGCCTTCGGGGATCTCACGCACGTCGTCGTCGACGGCAAGGCGCAGCGAGGCGCGAACGCTCTTGACCAGGACTTCTCTAGGATTCGGAACCGTGAGTTGTCCGATGGTGGGTAGGTCCGTATTGGGGCGAATTATTGCTGCGGCGACATGGATGGCGAGGGCCCTGGAATTCGCCGTGGAGAAAATGGCAGAGCCGGTGGTGAGGATAGCCGCGGGACGGTCGTTTTCTAGGGAGCTAAAGTGACACTGCTGGAGCCGGACAGCAAGAGACGCGCTGCGCCCGCGCGGATCTGGAGGCTGCCGCCTGGTTCGGTGCGCAACTAGTCGCCTGGGAAAATGGTGGCGCCTGTAGAAGTGTTTCCCGCGCCGAGATGGGCGCGGTCCGCGTAAACAATCGCACCGAGGGAAGAAGAGGAAGCGCGCGAAAGAGGTGTTTGCAGCAGAGAACAAGAGAAAATTGCTGCGAGGATTACGCGCCAGCGCGCCATTTCCGCCAAGAATAAGAAATAGGTTTCGAATCGTCAATTAAAAGTACAGTGGTCAAGCGATTAAATGGCGAATCGCAGGCCCTCCGCAAAGAACACGACAGCGGAAGAGACGGGACAACGGGACAAGCCTCGTGTAGCCGTGGGTGGAGAGCTGTGCTAATCTGAATGTGAAGTTTGAGGCGGGCAAATCCCGCTTTTCGGTCGGGGCGTAGCGCAGCCTGGCTAGCGCGCCTGGTTCGGGACCAGGAGGTCGATGGTTCAAATCCATTCGCCCCGACCAATCTTTTTAGAACCAGCAATTTACAGAATACGAAAAAGCCGAAGACATCCTAGTTGTGGGCTAGGCATTCTTTTTTCAAGTCCGCCGCACGCGACCAATCTTTCTCGTCTGAATTCAGTGTCTTACGGTGCGAAGTGCACCACACGGCGAGTCTCGGTTTGGGAAAATTAAGTACAAGATCGCGCTTTTGGAAGAAAAATCAAACTGCAAGCCCAAGTCCGGTGCCTTGCACGGTCAAGTCGCACCAGTCGGGAGTCCTCGCACACTTCCCAGATGCGCGTTTACCAGGACCGATATTCAAGGTTTGACTCCTTCCTATTCCTCTTCATATGCCCGCTTCAGTGCCTCTATATCAAACCTTTTCATTTTGAGGAACGCCTTGGTTACACGTGCCGTTCGATTCTTATCCGTGCCGCCAAGCATCTCGTTCATAATCGTGGGAGTGATCTGCCAAGAGAGGCCGTACCTGTCCTTGAGCCAGCCGCACTGTCCGCCTTTCGGATCGGCGGAAAGCCTTTCCCAAAAATAATTGATTTCACCCTGCGTCTCGCAGGGTACGATGAATGATATCGCCTCGTTGAAAGCAAATTTGTGCTCCCGCGCAGAATCCATGGCTCCAAACTCCTGGCCGAGAAGCGTAAACGAAGAGTATCTTACCGTGCCTTCTCTGTCCGGTTCCTCGCCCTTTCCATAACGCGCAAGTATATTCGCGTTCGTGGTCCCGTCGGCGCCGGCAGGTGAATTCTTGAAAACCTCTGCGTAAAAATTAACCGCTTCTTCCGTTTTGCCGCAGACCCTGCCCACAAACATGAGCACGGAGGTGATCCTCTGCTTCATCTCGCGCTCGCCCGCCAAAATCACCTGCCATGAGAGTCCGTACTTGTCTTCCAGCCAACCGTACCGGTCGCTGAAGGGGTAGCTGCCGAGAGGCATGAGAACTTTTCCACCTGCAGAAAGTTTCTCGAAGATCGCGTCGACTTCGTTTTTTGTTTTACATTTCAGGTGAAATGAAACGGAGGGATTAAACTTGAAAAGTGGTCCGGCGCTTACGGCCATAAACGGCTGTCCCGAGAGCTCGAACGACACGATGTCGCAATCCCCTGACGGCGTGTTATGAAGAGTTTTTATATTCATGATCTTTGAGTTTGGAATCAGAGAAGTATAAAGCTCGGTCGCCTCTCTTGCCTCTTTGTCGAACCACAGGTGCGGAGTGATTTTGGGCATAGGATCTTGCTCCCGGTTCTGAGTCACTGAATCAGTTAAGCTGACTTGTCCAATCTTGTCGAGGTCCAACCTTTGCGCGTGGCAATCTGAGGCCGGCGGGAAATTGGCGGGGTTCGTGGGTGTGCTTGCATAACCCCTTCAGGTCGCTGCGTAGCTCAAGACCATTGCTATTGCCAATTGGAAATGGCCAACTCCCAGTAAGTCGGCGCTGGACATTAAGGCGCCGCGTTTACCAGGGACTGACAATTCGGGATTCTTCAACCATTCCGCAATTGCTTGACGTGTTCGAGAAGCTGCTCGGGCAGCCAGCCGAAATTTCTTGCAATCTCAGGTGTCTGGCCTGTGTCATGTACCGCCGCGGTGTCGGTATCCATCTGAGCTTGAGACCGGCGTCGTCCACAAGGAATTGCACAGGTCCAGTGCGTAGAAGTGAAGGACGTGAAAGGCACACCGTGAATTTAAGCAGGGAACATGGGTCGGCCGAAAATCGCGCGTGTGCGTTGCCACGTTCCGGAACGACTCATTCCTTGACTTCAACCGACGGCGGAGCAGAAATCGCCGAAGGTAAGAATGCCAGTCAGTTACTTGTCCGGCAGAGCGAAGGCAGCCAGAGTATCGGACGCTTCGATAGGTACGTCCTCCGTTGCAAGAAGACCGCTTCCGCCAGCCGCGATCACCACGATTTGTTTATGCGTTCGTTTTCCGAGAAACGTCATGGGCGTGGCGTGGCCGTTGGCCTCAAGGCGAATCACCCAGAGTTCCTTGCCCGTGTTCGAATCAAAGGCACGGAAACGCTTATCATTTGTGCCCGCAATAAAAACGAGTCCGCCGGCTGTGGCAATCGAACCGCCGAGATTCGGGACGCCCGTCTTGGGAATCCCCTTCGCTTCCAACTCGTCCACAACGCCAAGGGGAACCTTCCAGGCAATTTCCCCGGTGTTCAAATTGACAGCATTTAGAGTTCCCCAGGGCGGCTGCTGGCATGGATAGTGGTTCTTGTCCCAAAACCGCGCGTATGTTCCCCATTGGCTGCCCCACACGTACGCTTCGGGAGAACCTGCCGGCTGCGGTTTCATAGAACCTACCGAGCCCAACTCGTTTACGTTGACAAAGAGATATCCAAGAGATGGATCAAAAGAAGCTCCCGACCATGTGGCGCCTCCGAGCGTTCCCGGCATTTCCACGGTGAGCTCCAACCCCCATGGATTGAAGATGCGACCGGGCAAGATGGAGCCAAAGGTCTCCAGGCAATACTTATTGGATTCGGGGGTGACGGTGGTGATGTCCTCGCGGGTGACCGAGATTCTGGCGAGCGGCGGCGGCTTGACGGGAAATGGCTGAGTGGGCCAAGCGGCCTCTCCCGGCAATTTACTCGGCAGCACGGCGCGCTCTTCGATAGGGAACAAGGGTTTGCCCGTAAGCCGATCGAGTACGAAGACAAATCCCATTTTTGTCACTTGAACGACGACGGGAATTTCACGTCCTCCCTGGCGAACAGTTATCAAACTAGGGGGCGCCGGCGGGTCATGATCCCAGAGGTCGTGATGAACCATTTGGAAATACCAAATGAGCTTGCCTGTCGCGGCGTCCAGCGCCACGAGCGAGTTGCCGAACAGATTCTGACCTCTGCGGTCCGCACCGTAAAAATCGTATGAGGGCGACCCGATGGGAAGGAAAATCATGCCGTGCTCGGTATCCACACTCATGATCGACCACACGTTCGTGCCTGAGCGGTCTCTCCAGCCGTCCCCCTCCCATGTTTCGTGTCCTAGCTGGCCAGGCTGGGGAACGGTGTCAAACGTCCAAACAAGTTTGCCTGTCCGGACGTCGAAGGCACGAACGGCTCCGCTGGGCCCCTTCGAGGGATACTCCTGAACTGCCGCTCCGGTAATAACAAGGTCCCTGTAAATGGCGGGAGGCGAAGTCACGTCATACTGTGCTTTGGGCCAGCCGTCCGCGACTCCCTTGCGGAGATCAATAGCGCCACGATTACCGAAACCGTTGCAGGGCTTGCCTGTCTGGGCATCCAACGCGAAAAGGCGACCATCCAGCGTGCCATAGAAGATGCGTTTATCGGTCCTGCGCGCCCTGCCGCTGCAGGTAACAGGCGAGTTTCCCTCCCAGTAGGCAACACCGCGATTTTGCACAGTGCGTCGGGTCTGGGCATCCGAGAAAGGATCAAATATCCATATCTCCTTGCCCGTCTCTCCATCCAGCGCAATCACGCGGCTCGCGGGGGTCGAAAAATAAAGGACGCTGTCGACCATCAGAGGAGTACTTTCATAGGCCGAAATATGTCCGGCGCGTATGGAATTCCAATTGGTTTCCCCCGTATGGCAGGTCCACAACCTGCGAAGCTGCCCGACATTGCTCCGGTCGATCTGCTTCAGCGGCGAAAATCTCATCCCACCTGGATCGTGACCATAAGACCGCCACTCTTGGTCGATGGGACCAGACGGACTCTGCCCGCAAGCGAAACGGCACGACACAAGAAGACATGCCAAAGTGCAAATAAGGCGGTTCATCAAGCCTCCCAGAACGGCGGTGCAGGAATGAATTCAACAAAGCTGTGTCACGGTAACCCGAAGCATAGGATATTGGGGCCGGCCGCAAGCGCCACAAATTGTTTGCCGCTGACCATGTAGGTCATAGGAGAGGCTTTGTTAACTCCGTTCGTCGGAAAATGCCACAAGGCCTTACCGTTGCGCTCATCGAGGGCGACAACGTCTCCGCTGGGGTCTCCATAGAACAGAATCCTGCCGGCCGTGGCCAATACTCCCGCGTTTCGCTTTCCATCGATGGGTCCGATTTGCGGAGTTTCCCAAACGATGTTTCCGGTCTCAATGTCGAGTGCACGCAGGTACTTCTTTCCAAGTTCCTCTTCGGGCTCGCGCATTTTTCCCTTGCCGGATGCCAGTTTTACGCTGCACTTCTCCAGGGCAACGATGTAATAGAGACGCGTCACCGGGCTGAACGCAGTGGCATTCCAGTTGGTCGCGGCTTGGGGGCAGGTGACGCCATTCTCCGGTAAAGTCTCAGGGCGGCCGTTAGGAGCGACGCCGCTAGCCCAAGTCAGCCGCTGTATGAATTTTTTTGCCAACAGAATTTGGCCATCTTTTCGATCCAGCACATAGAAGAATCCGTTCCGGTCTGCGTGCAGCAGGAGTTTCCGATCTTGCCCGCGATACCGCGTGTCGACCAGGACAGCGGGTTCGGTTGCATCCCAATCATGAACATCGTGAGGAGTGAATTGATAATACCATTTCAACTTACCGGTGCCGGGGTTCAAGGCTAGGATGCAATTCGTATAAAGGTTGTCGCCGGGGCGATCACGGTCGTCGGAATCCGGAAAAGGGTTGCCGGTGGACCAGTAGAGAGTATCTGTCTCCGGATCGTAGGAACCTGTGAGCCACGTTGAGCCGCCTCCGAATGTTGGCTCCTTGCCCTTCCAAGTCTCATACCCCGGCTCTCCTTTGCCGGGGATGGTCCAGAACCGCCACACAGGTTCGCCCGTCGAAGCCTTGTAAGCAGCGACAAACCCACGAATACCCCAGTCGCCGCCAGAGACTCCAGCAATAACCATGTCCTTGACGACCAAGGGGGCCACAGTCGAGCCATAGTGCTGAGACTCCTCCGGCATTACGACCTCCCACATTACGTGGCCTGTAGTCCGATTCAAGGCGATCAAATGCGCATTATCGGTCACCATAAATACCTTATCCCCGAGGACAGCCACGCCCCGGTTTGTGCCCAAAGCCGCGTCTCCAACCAGTTCCCGAGTACGCGGGCGCGAATACACCCAAATCTCGCGACCCGTGAGGGCATCCAGCGCAAAGGCTGCATTTGGGCCGGTCACATACATGATGCCGTCAGCAACGATGGGTGTCGCTTCCAACCCGAAGTAGCGCATGTTTTCAACAAAGTAGTTCGTATCGGGAAGCAAGCTTTTCCATAAGGGAACCGAGAAGACCCACTTCAGAGCCAGCTGGTTCACATTTGTGGCGTTGATTTGAGTGAGCTCGCTGTACCGGTTTCCGCTCAGTTTTCCGTTGTAGGTCAGCCAGTCGCCGGGCCCAGGATTGGAGATTCTTACAAAGCCGATTCCCTCTACACTGGAGGCCGACAGTGTGCCGGCACGGACTCCTAGACGGACGTCTGTCTGCTTGCCCAGGTAAGCGATCAGATCCCGAAGTTTTTCAGGGCCGGCCTTGACGGGGGGCATTATCGATCGCTTCTCCTCCGTGACGGCTGAAATCTGGCCCTCCCGAATAAGGTGGAACTGTCCTTTCGGGTCCTGCAACCGAATGTCAAAATTGCTACGATTCCTGGCAAATCCACGAATGGTGCTCCCATCATGCAGCTGTACGGTAATCAGGTCATACCCGGGGGAGATACGCGCACTGGGATCCAGCAGTTTCGCTTGAATCTCGTCGGCCGTCATTTCACGTCCTACGTTCGACAAGTCCGGACCTATGGGTTCTCCGTTGCCAGAAATCATATGGCAGGTGACGCATTGTCCCCTACCGAAGAAGAATTGCTCTCCTGCGGCCGAGTTGCCGCGTACCGTGTTTTCCGCGGACGGAGCATTCAGAGAGCGTACCAATGCTGCAAGAGCATCGAGTTCCTGAGCCGGCAAGTCGAAGGCCGGCATGCCTGATCTGGGGACTCCTTTGCTGATCAGGTCCCTCAACTCCTGAACAGTACGGTCACGTAGCCGGCGATTTCCGGCGAGACCAGGGGCATTGTCCGTACCACGGGAATCAGCGCCATGGCAGCCAGCGCAGCGTTGCGCGTATATTTTTGTGCCTTGCGCCAGATTTGACGGCGTATCTGTAGGATTCTGCCCGACCACCGGCGCCGCGCTCATGACAAGCAAGACGATCAAAGATCTCGCACCGCGGCAGGCGGAGATGAACTGCCTCAAAGAGCCCGCGTTCCCTTTCATCGGACTCTTTAACAAGGCTTGATGTTCTCCGTATTCCACGAAGCCAGGTTCCCTTACTTGATTGCCGATCGATGCTCTTCGACGTAAGCGCCGATTTCGCCAACGGTTCCGAGCCAAATCCCGTTGGCTGGATCCCTGGCATAGTCGCACAAGGCCTCCAGCGCCTTGGTGTCCGTCACTTGATAACCCCGGTCACCGATCTCATGACCGACAAAAATGATCCAACGGCCTTGTTTCGCTGCTTGCTCGACCGGTTTCATCATTTGCTCAAAGTTCATGTCATCGAAAGACGTGCCCAGCGCTTGCGCGAGGTCACAGAATGCAGGGTCGTTTGCGGCTTCGTCGAGATAACCGCGCCCAACCAGAAAGCGTTTCGCGACCAAGGGCACATAGCTCTTTGCACGCCGCCCTCTTCCGACGAATTTCTGCCCGCAGGGGTAGGCAAAGGTCCTTGGCTTTGCCCCTAGCAGGCGACTAATTTCCGCGTTCGCGGCGTCAAGTTGTTTCTCCATCATCGACAGGGAGTAATCCTCAAGTGCGTTCTTCCGGCTAAACTCGTAGTTTCCTGTACAGGGATGCGTCATGGAGTGATTGCCGATCTCGTGTCCCTCCGCTGCGGCCCGACGCCAGCCATCTAGACGCTTTTCAATCTGGTTCCCCTGAAGGAAAAACGTGACCTTAACATCATGCCTGCGGAGCAGCGCCAAGCCTGTATCGACTTGGCTGGATCGCCCGTCGTCGAAGCTCAGGCTGAGCGCCATGCGTTTTCCATTTGGCCACTGAAAGGAGCGCGCAAGTTCGTCCTTAGCTGAGCCCGCACTCTGGCCGAATACTGCCGTACTCCGGAAGCTCGCACCGAAGGAGAAAAGGGCGAGCATCAAGAACAAAATAGTCTTTTGCATTGGAGATTATGCTACTGCTCCCAGGCCAGGTCCGTTCAAGTTCGCCGTGCGCAGAATTCCATCCTTGACACGGAAGATTTCCGGGAACTTTTCCTCCCAAGCCTTGTTTGCTCTCGGCACATACTCCCGGGCATTCGCCTCGACTGCAGTCACCCCCGGCATATGCGCCGCCAGTCCGACGGAATGCACAAGGGATGCGCCGGGACAGGTCAAGTCCTGAACGCAGAGGAACATTTTATATTTCTGCGCCGCCGCCGCCATAAGCAGCGCCTGGCTTTGTCCTTTGCATGCTTTGAGCGCCGCTCCCGAATAGCCCATCTCCCGCGCCAGCATCAGCCTGTCGAGGCCCGTCAGCGATTCGTCAATCACAACCGGCCTCAGCTTGGCGGCTTCGTGCATGGTATTCTCCCTGTGCTTCTCCAGATCCCGCGCTGTGGGTTGTTCAATATACCGGATCCTTTCGAAACCCGCGGGCGTCTTTTCCTTCAGGCGACGCAGAAATTCCAGCAAGTAGCCAACGTTGGGGCAGCGCTCGTTGAAGTCGAGAGAATACCCCCAAGTTTTCATCCCGCGTTGTGCTTGAACTTCAGTCGTCGTCCGATCGATCCGCAGTATCCGGTCGAGGTCCCAGTCCAAATCGTTGCCGTCCAACTTGATCTTAATGTGGGTCAGGCCGTTGTAACGGATCCATCCGGACAAGGTCTCAGGCAAGCCGTCGTTCAATCGTTTTTTGATGTCCGAGTCTTCGATGGCATCGGAAGCTCCGACCGAATGGTAGAGCGCCAGCAGCGCGCTTGGGGCCGTTAACACATACCGGTCCAGGTATTCCCCTTTGAATTCCGGGCCGAGGTAATAAGACAGATCGTGGGTCATGAAATCGCGCCCGTACGTGCGATAAGAGGTTAATCCATGGACTTTTCCGAAGGCGTCGTGAAGGGCGGCATCAAAGGCGCTCGCCGTGACCAGCGTGCAGAGTTTTGGGATGGCATCTTCGAGTTGCAGGCGACGTGAGACTTCCTCCGCTGCCTTCAAGTACTCCGGTTCCAGTGCCCCGTTGATATCGATCGAGTGGCCAGCCTCCTTGAAGTCCGCGGTAATTTTTCGCATGCGCTCTGCCAAGGCCCTCATTGCTCCGAGCGTCCTGTCGTAAGACATACGCTCCGAAGGAAACGACCAGACGTTACCCATGGTCATCGACCCGAAACCATGAGCCGATCGGCCATTCGCAATATGTACGACACACCGCACGTTCAAGATCGTAGTGCGGTCCACTTCCTTGCCACCGAACTTATAAGGAGTTCGATAGCGAAATTCCTCGTAATCGTAAGACACGTCATCTATTCGGATGCCGGCTGGTCTTGTGGCCGAAGTGTGGAACGTGTTCCCCCAGCTTCGAAACGCAACGGAAGCCAACAGTGAGGTCACAGGCGCCACGCGCAAGAATTCTCGCCGACTGACTTGTTGTCGTTTCGGCCGCCGCTGGTTCTTATCGGTCACCTGCTATCGCTCCGTAGCCTTCGCGCAAGCGCGTCTTCAAGAATTGGAGATCGCGGCGCAGAGCGGCGAGAATATTCTCCTCTTTGGCTGCGCTGGTTTTCCCCGCCACGTCATACTCGAGGTGTAGCGAAATGGGGCCTTGAAAGCCGCCAGCTGCGAGCGCGTTCACGAAATACTTCCAGTCCACCATGCCTTCCCCTAGCGGACAGTTCCTGGCCGCCCAGCCTGTCTCCGCTTTCTCCCATCGAAAGTCTTTGGCGGCGACCATCTTCAGGCGCGGCATCACCAGGTTCGTTGCGATCTTCCAGCCGCCCACTCCACCTTCGGCCACGGCATGACGCGGGTCGAAGTAGAAGCCAGCCCACTTGGGATCAAGTGTGTCTATCACGGAGGCCACGTCCCAAACCGGGGCTCCCATGTACTCCTCGTGGTTGTGGTAACCCGCCTGCACGCCATACTGTTTGCCGAGGCCGACGAGGCCACGAAACTGGCCGGCAGCCTCCTCGAGTTCTCGCCGCACGTTGACCATCTTATACTTGTAATAGCCCGGCTTGAAGAATGGTATCGAATGTTTGGCGGCGATCGTCAGGATTGTGCGCGCCGCCGGGTCGTCCGCAGAAGTGATCTCTGTGGTGATCATCGGGACGTCCAATCCCTCTTCGCGGATGGCGGCCACGGCTTTGGGGAGGTCTTCGGCAGCACGCTCAGGCGGAACGTGCCCGCCTTGGCGTACCGTCAGGTCAATTCCGCCAAATCCTATACTTTTGGCGGCTTGAGCCAGTCGCAGCCAATTCATTCCTGGCAAGGGCTTCGAGAAGAGGCAAAGGGTTCCGGTATAGCCTCCGCCAGGGGGCGCCACGGAGGCTTCAACCATATTTAGAGATACAGCGCACGCCGCCGAGGAGCATACGCCGAGAAAGTCTCGCCGCGAGAATTCCATGGACATGATTCTCTCCCTCTCATCAAGAAATGGTATGTCTGCCTTCCTCACATGGAAAAAAACCTGCTGCTGAAGGAGTGTCTCACCGCTGAGCCACTATTTAGCGACACTAGCGGACAGCTTTGAGAAACGCCAGCAGGTCCGCCATCTGGCTAATGCTGATCTGCTTCTCCAAACCTTCCGGCATCATGGACACCTTGCTGACATGCATGCTCTTGATGTCCTGGCGAGGAATGACAGTCTCCCTCCCTTGCTCTTGCCGCAGAGTGACCGTTGCGGCAGTCTGGGCGCTCATGATGCCATCCACGATTTCTCCGGAAGACATCTCAACCACGTAGGTCTCGTAACCCTGTTCGATCGATTTGCTCGGTAGGATGACGTCAACCAGTAGCTCCGACGCAGGATGATTACGAACCGTGCCCAAGTTGGGACCCACAGCGACGCCCACGCCATCAAGCGCATGGCATTTTGAACAGACGCGCTGGAATGTTTCCCTGCCCCGAGCCACATGTCCTGGAGCATTCAATGCAGCTTGGTATTCTTTCAGGACTTGCTCCCGGTGTGCCGAACTTTCCTCGAATAGCGCCCTGGCCATCTGACGAACGGCAGGATCGGGATCCATGAAAAGACGCGGCTTGTACGGGTCAAGCTGCCACGTCTGGACGTCACCGCTCTTGACCGCCTCAAGGAGCAGAAGGGTTCGATCTGAACCTCCACCAAGCAACGTATTCGTCGCCTCAGCCCTTACCTGCGCGCTCATGCCGTTCCATTTGGCCAGCAGGAGCGGGCCGACTTCGCGGCCCCTGACAGAGTTAAGGGCCCTCACGGCAGCGATCTGAACAGTATCGGGTTCTTGCGGATCGAGGAGCCGTTCAAATATGCGCGCCTCTCGGGCAGAATTTGCGAGCGCCAACAGATCCAATGCGTCGGCCCGCACAGAGGCGTCGGTCTTGCGATTCGCCGCTGTTACTTCGGCGCGCTTCAAGGCTTCAGCAGCAGTCGCGTCGTCCGGAAGACCAACAACAGTCAAAAGGTGAACCGCCGCGTGCCCCACAGGCCCCGGCCTCTGCTGGAACATTCCCAGGAATAGGTCTCGGTTCTCTTTTAGCGCAGCTCTGGCGTCAGCGCTCTTCGCGCGAACGCCCTCCGCCAAGCCGTCAAGCGTTGCGCCACCCCACCAATCCGCATTGCGACGAGAGCGGCCCGCCACAGTTGTCAGAACTCTTCGCATTTCCTCTCGGCTCGCTCTCATGCCGATCACAGCACTGACTTGGTGAAAAAAGTTCCGGCGTCCTGTCGTCTCCGTGTCGATGAAGCGGGAGACTGCGAGCTCAAAATACTTGAGCGCGCGAGTGGAAGATGCGCTCAAGGCGGCCACATGCATCCAGGGGTCTTCCACGCCGTCTGCTAACAGCTGGTCCTCGGCGGCCATGGCCTCGGGAGATTCAAGGAAGCCCAGCGTGCAAAGGAGCTGGAATCGAACCTTGGGGTCAGGGTCGCCGGCCATCTTCGTGAGCTTCCTGGCCAGCTCGGGAGCTTTGGCCAGGTAGGGCTCAGCCATGCGGATGGCATTCTCGCGGACTCCCGCAACACTGTCATCAAGCGCCCGTGCGACCAAGGTTTGGTCGAGTTTTCCCAGACCATCGAGCGTCCACAAAGCGTGTACGCGCCCCAAGGGAGACGCGCTCTCTTCAAAGAGCCGAACAAGAGACGGAACGGCATCATCGTGATGGCGCTCCACCAGAAGGCGCTGGGCTGTCCGGCGCCACCAAATGTTCGAGCTGGACAATTGTCGTACAAGTTCTGTGGCAGGCGCCTGGCCGAGTCGAATGTTTTTGGGCAAGGGCAGAGGCGTTTGTGTCTCCGGGACGATCCGGTAGATTCGGCCGCGGTCCTGTCCGTTATATAGATTCCCGGCGTGGTAAGTGTCTGCGGCCATCCACTCCGGATGCTCAATAATGTTGCGATAATAATCGATGAGGTAGAGCGCCCCGTCGGGGCCGATGTACATATTAACGGGCCTGAACCAGGCATCTGTCGAGGCGACGAACTCGGCCTCCTTTTCGAGGCGCCGGGCACTGTAGGTTGCCCCCGCATCCGACCAAACATCGCAGTGCACTAAATTGTGCGCGGACTCGCCCATGCAGGCCACACGATCAAAAGAAGCCGGGAATACACCACCCAGATAAGGAAGGGTGATGCTGCACGAAGAAGTGAGGGTGCCGACATCGGTAAGGATTTCGAATCGCGGATTGTGAGTGATGGGAAAGACTCTGTTGGTCTCAGCCGTGGAAACATCCTGCTGTACGGTAGGCAGCAAGAGAGAGGGATTTCGCCGCAAGTATCGTGCGGCAATGACTTCATGGCGTCCGTTACTGTCGTTGGTGATCGTAAAGTGGCGTCCCCACTCATCAAAAGCTTGCCCATATTGCGACCAACCCGACAAGAACTCGAGCTGATGCGTCTCCGACCTGAAGCGGACGCTGAGCGGCGCCATTTTCAGCCGTGGTCCTTGTCCGTCCTCAAAACGAATGTCACTGCCGCGATCCCCAAAAGGATCCTGAAATACTACAGTGGTAACCGGCCCTTGATGCGCAAGGTAGATCCAATTATCCGGGCCGTAGACCGGACCGTTGACCATGTGCTGCGGATTCGTAAACGCGAAGCCGGTAAGGACCTTTTCGCGGATGTCAGCTTTGCCGCTCCCCGTCGTATCTTTGAAAAACCACACGTCGGGAGCGGCGGTCACCAGCACACCTCCCTTCCAGCACATCACGCCATTCGGCATGACAATGTGGTCCGCAAACACAGTGCTGCGATCAGGTATTCCATCGCCGTTTGTGTCTTCAAGCAGCACAATGCGGCCTATCGGTCTGGTATCCACTGGATAGCCAGTATCTTCGGCCACGTACAAGCGTCCGTTCTCGTCCCAATCCATGGCCACGGGACTGTTGATCATAGGCTCGGCGGCAAAAAGTTCAACGCGAAAGCCCTTGTCAATGTTGATCATTCGGAGAGCATCGCGCGGGCTGTAGGGCGGCACGAGTTGCCGGCGAGACCGCACAAGGAGACCGAATATAAGGACGACAACTGCCAGCAGTGAAAGCGCGCCGAGAAGCGGAACATGTCTGCGAGATGATGGACTTGGAAGAAGCGACATTTTACCTACCTCGCGGTTCAACACTCGGGAACGAGCGCATCCGGAGGGAAATCCTCGCAAGGGCCTAGCGTGCGGTCGATGCTGCCGGCAGACGCCGCAAGTGTGTACGCTCATATCTCAAAATGTCAAGAAGGAGAGGGTGCTGGAATCAACGGTATCGTTACCTCCAAGGGGATTTGAATCGCTTCGCGTCAACGAAGTCCAAGGCTTCCTTGCGAAAGAGAGGTATTCTGACGCGACAAGAGTCAGATTTGCGGAGGTCTAAGAAGAGTTCCTTTACCTTATGCCGCCTCGGATCCGAATAATGACGCCTGGCAACATCTCTGCCGGAATGCGCCTGAAGGAAGCAGTAGGATGGAATCAAACCCAGGAAGATTGGGAACGATTTCTTCAAGCTAGCCCCGAAGGATGTTTCGTCGCGGAGCAGGATGGACGGGTGGCGGGTACGGTGACCACGATCGTCTATGAAAACCGTTTCGCGTGGGTTGGCATGGTGCTGGTGGATACGCAGTTGCGCGGGAGAGGCATCGGGACAGCCCTCCTCCTGAAAGCGATCCATTATCTTGACGCTAAGGAGATACCCTGTGTGAAACTGGATGCTACGCCGCAGGGCAAACCGATTTATGCCCGGCTGGGATTCCGCGTGGAATACGAAATTGAGCGGCACAGTTTAACCAGGGAACCCGACTCAAAGGCTGCGCCGGGACCGGCCCCCGGCGAGAACATCGAGGCAGTTATGGAAATGGACCGTGAGGTTTTTGGCGCGGACCGAAGCGCCCTTCTTCGGTCGGTCGCAGCATCCGCTCCTGAGTTGGCAGTCATAGACCGCCGTCCAGGTGATCCCGTGAAAGGATTCGCCCTGGGCCGCAAAGGGTCGCGGGCGGACCATCTGGGTCCATGGGTCGCGTCCGACGGTCTGGCGGCACGGGAAGTTTTTGAATCCTTTCTCCTCCGTTCCCGGCGTAACAATGTCTTTGTCGACGTTATGAAAGACAATCCCTGGGCGCTTGCCCTTGTGGCGGAGAAGGGCTTCCAATTTTCCCGGAGCCTGACCAGGATGTACCGGGGCGAAAATGCGCACTCCGGTCGGCCCGATCTTCTCTGCGCCATCCTTGGGCCCGAGTTTGGCTAGCGTGATAAGGGAATACCGTCTTCCGCGTATCTTCTATGGGTGGTGGATTGTTTTCTCCGCCTTTCTGAATCTGTTTTTTGCAGTCGGGCTCGTCTTCTACGGCTTTCCTGTCTTCTATCCTTCGCTCGTCGAATCACTTCACTTCTCGCGACAACAGGTCACCACGGGGATCTTTTTGGGCTTTGCGGCGGCGGCGCCGATTTTGGGTTTGCTGGCGGGCGCTCTGATTGACCGTCTAGGGGCCAAGTTCGCGATCCTCCTGGGGACCGGCTTCGTGGGCGGGTCGCTGATTTTGATGGGGAGCGTCAACACGCTCTGGCAATACTATATGCTCTGCTTTACGGAGGTTGTCGGGTATGTCTTAGCAGGGCCGATCCCGAATCAGGTGCTGATTGCAAATTGGTTTCGCGCGATGCGGGGTCGCGCCATGGGTTATGCGTATTTGGGTCTCGGGTTGGGCGGCACGGTGTCGCCGCTCCTCGTTCACCGGCTGATTGAAACCTTCGGCTGGCGCAGAGCATTCGAGGTGATTGGCACGCTGATTGTGGCTACGCTGGTCCCCATCGGCGTCTGGGTCACACGTTCCTCGCCGGGTGACTTAGGATTGCAGCCCGACGGGGGCCTCTCCAATCCTACTCCGACCGAAGCCGCGAGCACACGCTCTCGAACCGTTCGCGATGCTATCGGAACTTCGAACTTTTGGTTGCTTCTGCTGGGAAGCACGCTGGTGATCGGCGCGATTGGGACGGTGATCTCTCATTTCATTCTTTTTTTGAAGGATGAAGGTTATTCTTCCGGGGGGGCTTCGCGGGAGCTCAGCGTTCTGTTGCTTTCGAGCCTGGCCGGACGCGTGACTGTCGGCTACTTCGCCGACTCGTTTACCCGCAAAAACGTCATGGCGCTGTTCTATCTGGCGCTCGCGCTGGCAATTCCAATGCTGCTTTTACATCACCAGGAGCGAGTTGTGACGGGCTTTGCAATTCTGTTCGGCTTGGCCATGGGTGCCGACTACATGTTGATCCCGCTTGTCGCCGCCGATTGCTTTGGACTTGCTTCGCTCGGAAAGATACTGGCGCTGATCATTATGGCGAACTCGCTGGGACAAACTTTTGGGCCCGTGATGGCGGGCCGGATTTTTGACACTCGGCACAACTATGATCTCGCTTGGTTTATCATCTCGTTGGCGGGAATCTTGGGAGCCGGTGCCGTGTACCTCATTCGAGCGAACAAGATGGGAAATAAACCCGCTTAGATCCACCATAGGGGCGATCTCGCCGGGCGGGATCGGTTCGCCTCGCAGGACCGAGCCATGATTGATTTCATCGACTCTGTTGAACAATTGGAAGAGCGGCTTGCCACGCCCAGTATTCAAGACTTAGAAGCCATGGAGCCCTTGCGCGGAGATTTTCTAATTCTCGGCGCGGGCGGAAAAATGGGACCTTCGTTGGCTAAGCGAGTAAGACGCGCTTCGGATCTAGGAGGCGTGAAGCGCCGTGTGATCGCCGTCTCCCGTTTTTCCAATTCGGATCTTCCCGATGAACTCGCGCGGTGGGGGATTGAGGCCCTACGCTGCGACCTTGTCGTCCGCGAGGAAGTCGCTCAGCTCCCCGTGTGCGAGAACGTTCTGTTTCTGTCCGGCCGGAAGTTTGGGTCGAGTGGCCGGCCGGATTTGACCTGGGCCATGAACAGCGTAGTTCCAGCAAATATCGCGCTTCATTATCGAAATTCCCGAATCGTGGCCTTTTCCACGGGCAATGTCTATCCGTTGGCGTCGGCGAGCGGGAAAGGCTCCCTTGAGACGGATGAGCCCGGGCCGTTGGGCGAATACGCACAGTCCTGCCTGGGGAGAGAGCGCTTGATTGAATACTACTCGCGTGAGTGCGGCATGCAGTGTCTTCTCTTTCGCCTGAACTATGCTGTTGACCTGCGTTATGGAGTGCTGGTGGATATCGCGCGAAAAGTCTACGCACGCGAGCCCATAGATCTCACCATGGGCTGGTTCAACGCAATCTGGCAGGGCGACGCCAATTCCTACGCCCTGCGCTCCCTTGAACTATGCGAATGCCCGCCGAGAATTTTGAACGTGACAGGCTCCGGGAAGATTTCCGTGCGCGAAGTGGCGGAAATCTTCGGCAGCAAGTTCAAGCGCCCGCCGGTGTTCGAGGGCCAGGAATCCGAACGCGCGCTACTTAGCAATGCCTCGCTCTGCCATTCGTTGCTGGGTCAGCCCGACGTTTCACTCGAGACCCTCCTCACTTGGGTCGCTCACTGGGTGGAGATTGGCGGCGCGACACTCGACAAGCCCACGAAGTTCGAAGTCACGGACGGAAAATTCTGATCGATGTTGCTTCCTATTGCGATGGACACTCGAGTACGAAAAGTTTTGCAAAAGGGCGCAGTGATTCCGGCTCATCCGCTGGCGCTAAACGCGCAGCGTAAACTCGACGAACGTCGCCAGCGCGCTTTGACCCGCTACTATTGTGAGGCCGGCGCGGGCGGAATTGCAGTTGGGGTGCACACAACTCAGTTTGCCATCCGCGATCCCCGAGTCGGGTTGCTCGAACCCGTCCTAAAGTTGGCGATTGAAACCGTCCGCGATTGCGAAGCCGCACTGGCAAAGCGACTGATGAGAATCGCCGGCGTTTGCGGCGGGACTGCCCAAGCCCTCCGTGAGGCCGCGCTGGCATGCGAACTTGGGTACGATGCTGGTTTGCTGAGTCTTGGCGCGCTACAGGAAGCATCAGAATCTAGCCTGATAACCCACTGCCGCGCAGTTTCCGACGTTATCCCTTTGTTCGGATTCTACCTGCAGCCCGCGGTTGGCGGGCGGACGCTGGACTATCGCTTTTGGCGGGAATTCCTGGAGATAAAGAACGTGGTGGCGATCAAAGTGGCACCGTTCAACCGCTATCAAACCCTGGATGTGGCGCGAGCGCTGGCCGAGAGTGGCCGTCATGAGGAAGTCGTCCTCTATACCGGGAACGACGACAACATCGTCGGCGACCTCATGACCAAGTTCAGTTTTCCGTCGTCGCACGGCAGAGTCGCGATTCGGTTTACCGGCGGACTGCTTGGGCATTGGGCGGTATGGACGCGGCGCGCCGTGGAGCTGCTCGAAGGTGTCCATCGTTGCCACGATGGAGGCAGCGACTCTTTCGAATTGCTCTCTCGCTCTGCTGAAATAACTGACAGCAATGCGGTTCTTTTTGACGCCGCCCACGGCTTTGCGGGCTGCATCCCGGGCCTGCACGAGATACTCCGTCGACAAGGGTTTCTGGAGGGGCGATGGTGCCTGGATCCCTATGAGGAGCTTTCGCCAGGGCAGCTTGAAGAAATTGACCGCGTCTTGCGGACTTACCCTCACCTCACTGACGATGCCTTTGTAGCGGAACACCTGACCCGTTGGCTGTCATGACAGGCGATGCGTGCCTGCCATTCGATCACGCACTTAGCAACCTCCGCGCGTTTTCCTCGAAAATCGCCCAGCTTTGGTTATCCGTGAACCCCGATTCGCTAACCTTCAAAAGAGCCGACTCGAAATAAAACAGCGGGTAATTCGAACCGAACAGTAGCCGTTGGACGGAAACCTTCTGGGCCAAACGGGCGATTCCGCCAACTCCTTCCACCATCGAAATATCAAAATACACACCGCCAGTGGAAGCGAGCCCTGGCAACTGCTCCAGGTTGCGCATGGGATCAGAATTCAGAACGATGACCTTCACTCCCGGTTCGCTCGTGAGCACGTCGGACAGTGGAGATAGGTCAACCGGGGGGACACGCATCAGTGGGTGCTGGGTTCGCTCATCTTCCATGCATACCACGAGCTGCACGATTAGCCGGTGGGCGGCCGCTAGATGCACCAGCTCCCCAAACGCAGGCTCTCTGAGGGTATATCCGTGGTAGTTAGGATGAAGGCGGATGCCGGGCATCTTATATTCTTCGCTGCAGCGCCGGAAATCCTCCTGCCAGTTCGGGAGGCCGGGATTGACGGAGCCGAAAGGCATGAGAATGCCGCCACCGTAGCGGCGGCAATCGTCCACAAGGCGGGAGTTGGCGCTCCAAAGATCCTTGTGAAATATTCCGTCGAAGGTGCCTGCCCATGCCTGGGTCACATTGCGGATGCGGAGACGCGCGACGAGACCCGCTGGATCATCTCCAACCAAACGGCGGAATGGCCACCGTGAAAGATTTGCGTTGACGTCGATCATGTGTAACCCTTGGTGCGCAGGATCGGCGTCAGGATGCGGCGCAGATTTTCTCCCAGGATCAATCTTCTGGCTGTCTCGGAGATCTCCGCTCCCATCACTTTGCCAAGCTGCGAGGCGCAACTCCGGCCGAAGGCGTCGCTGCCATAGATCACTCGCTCGGCTCCGAGCTCACGCACTGCCATTTCGACAAACCCGGATGTCGGATTCGAGCCGGCCAGGTCGGCGAAAACATTTTTTGCGGGGCGGATTGCGCGAATTCCGAGCTCCCAGTCTCCACCTGTGTGGCCGCAGATGAAAGGAACGCCGGGGTACCGTCCGGCTAGTTTCACGATGTCGTTGGGCGTAGATTCGCCCGGCCCATTTCCATTGACCTTGAACCAGGTGTGCTGCAGGATGGGCGCCTCCATGGAGGCGGCTTGCTTCGCAATTGGGTCGAGTTCTCGCGCGCTGCAGCGCTTGGCCACCCAAAGCTTTACGCCGACCATCGGCCCATCGCGCACGCAGCGGTCGAATTCGTTGAGGCTGGCCTGAACATATTTGGGATTCAGATACACAAAGCCGTAGGCGCGATGGGGCCTGGATTTGACTGCTCGCAATACCTGGTCGTTCCCTTGGCGAAGTTGTTTAGGCGAAGGATCCGCGAGAAGGGGATACCCCAGCGAGAGCATCACGCGGTCGATGCCCATCCGATCGAGATATTTGACGATTTCTTTCATGCGGTCTTCAGGGGTTTCACCCGGCACATCGGTGAGGTGGAAATGAACATCCCAAACGAGGGGCTGTTTCTCCGGCATCAGATTCCCGGAAGAGGGAGCTATGGCCCGAACTGCGGCGAGCGATAAGCCTCCGTAAATGTGTCTCAAGAAAGCGCGACGGCCGAACATGTTAGCGTCTCTCGTCCAGACCCCGGATCGTTGCAAATATTGCGCGGGCGAATCAAGTATCATGCTGCGGATCATCATTGTATGAACTCGCTGATGAACGCGTTGTCCTGCTCATCGTGGAGATCCGTGGTATCGCCGATGACATGGCGATACCTGTACGCGGGACCAAGAGAAACAGGCCGCTCCATCCAGTTCGTAGGGTCGGTCCACAATACCGACCGATTTCTCATCGCTTTACGAAGATCTTCCAAGTCCCAATGGAGTGCAAAGCCGGGGATCACCGCATCGAATAAGCCGGTGTTCATAGAATTCCCCAGAGCAGCTCGCAGGCTGTAGGGTGTTCGATCCAGCCAGACTTTGCCGATACGCGTATCAGTCGCAGCCGCCAGCAAAAGCCAGATTCCGCTGACGCCGCGGGCGGCAGCCCGAATCGAGCCCGGATCCACGTCGCTGCGAGCTGCGAGGACATCCACGCCGCGCAAAATATCGTGCGCTCGCATCGACGGCAAGTTGCGCCCGATTTGATCGGCTCTTGCGTTGGCAAGCCAATTCCCAACGTACGGCCGGTGATCATCCTGTGTGGGAGAATCACGCGGCTCCAGCTCGAGCACAATTCGTCCTGTCTTGGCGATCCTTTCCGCTAAGGAAGTTGTTGATGGGATCCAATAGCTACTCATCTTATCCGCGATGAGCAGCGCGGCTGGTTTTCGCCCGCCGGATTTAGGAATGTAGAGCCTTCCGCTAATCTCGACCCCGGGCTCACTCTCAAATTTAACCTGCTCACGACGACCCTCTAGACCGTCTACCACTTCCGATACGATCACTTCGGGTGCGCTGCCCTCCGACGGCACCTTCAGCCTCCGCAGTTCGATCAGAAGTTCAGGTATTGTTTTCTGCCGTTTCTTGGCGCGAAACTCGTCCAGGATCAACTGATAGAGCTTCCGGCTTCCCGGTTCGTGCTGAACATGACCGCTTCGTGTAACCAGGAGTTCGTGGTTGGTATAGAGTTTCACCGGCTGTTCATGAGAATCGCCATGACCGTCCTTAAGCCAACGAATCATCCACTCGTAGATGGCTTCCCGAGTTTCGAGAGGAGTGCCGTGAGGGCCTGGCCCAACAAAAAAGCGCAGCTTGTCCGGTGCGCCGTAGAGGTCGTACCAATGTCGGGCTTCCTCATAGACGATCCTCGCCCCGGATGGCGTGAAATAGTCGCGGTCGGTGGCCAGGATGAGCCACGGCTTCGGGGCAGACAATTCTACATAATCGGCCATATCCAGCCCGCTGGAAAGAAGATGGGGCGGGCTCATTTCCGAATCCGGATCGGGGCCCGCAAACAACTGCCGATAGGAATTGATGAAGCAAGCGGTGGCGACTGCCTTGACCCTCGGGTCGAGAGCTCCAATGAATGTAGTTAACGCCCCGCCGCCCGAGCACCCAACGGCTCCCAGACTTGCTGAGTCCACTTCAGGCCGACTGAGGAGATAGTCTATGGCTCGTTTAGCATCCCAAATGAAGAAGCGGGCCACACTCTCGCCGATCAGCAGGCTCTGGGCACCTGCTTGGATATGCTCATTAACGGACCACCCTGCCAAAGGCCGATCCACCTGTCGCTCATATGTCTGCTCTCTTTCGCCTTGCCCCAAAGGATCGAAAGTCAATGCTACAAAACCTTTCAGAGCCAGATTAACGGCAACCCTCTGCGGCTCTGGCTTCCCCTCTTGGGTGTGGCCCGACTGCAGAAGGACTGCGGGAAAACGGCCAGGTCGGTTGGGGCGATAAAGATTCGCAGTCACAAAGAAGCCCGGCGCACTCTCGAAAATCACTTTTTCGATCACATAGTTCTCACTCTGGACACGTCCCGTAATTCTGACATTCAGGGGGCCGTTGTAGTCGGGGAGACCACCCAAAATTTCGAAGAGTTTTTCATGTACGAGTCGTTTCCGACTTTCGGCGTCGGTTACGGTATGAATTTCGGTTATTCCGCGGTCCCGTCCGTCCAGTTGTTGTTGTGCGATCTGATCCATCCAGCGGAGAAGGGGATCTTGTGTGAGCTCCTGTGCCGACAGAGGAGAGAGACTAACGAAAGCGGTGCATACTAGCCCTGCAATCCTCGATTTCATAAAGTTCGCCGTCTACCTAGGCGAAGGGTCGTCACGTGTGGATGCTGTGTGGACAAGCCTTCAGCACAGGCGTCGAGCCTCACGATGAGTTCTTGATCCGCGACCAATGTCAACGACTATGCCAAGGTTAGACCCTCCAGAAGCCGAAGTCCTTAGTTTGCTTACAAGCGAAACACGGCGCAACTTACGAAGATAGCGTAATCTTGCGTCGCACGTTTCATGGAGGATAGTGATGTCGAACATTACTCGGCGTCAATTCTATCGGACCCTGGGTGCAGTTATCGGTACAGGCTGGGCTGAGGGCGTTGTGAGCTATGCCTAGCCTACACTTTTCGAGCTGATGCTGTTAGGTACAACTTACGTACAATTAAGAGGGGAAGAAAATCGGGTCCTTGTCCCGAAGCGACGCCAGATAAAGCACTTAGGATATTTTGCTACCCTGGTTCGGGACCAGGAGGTCGATGGTTCAAATCCATTCGCCCCGACCACTTCTTTTAGAACCAGCAAGTTACAAGCACACGAATAGTCGTTGAGCGCCTGGTCCGGGGCGGAGAGCATCGCAGGGGCCAGAACGCCCATGCGAATTTCGAAGCTCTGGCGTTCGCAGATGTGTGACTGCTGATGGGTGTTGCGCAAACCTGACGCAGCGGGCTACCATCAAATCTGCCTCTGTTTCGTTGAGTGGCGAGAGTCTTTCCTGTTGCGTTGCATGAAGAATCTGATCATCGCGGTCGCACCTTCTCTGTTGTTTTTCGCCGTCGCCCTGGGCACGTGCGCGGCGCAGGAGCCCAAGGCGGCGCCTGACGAAAATGGGCCTCGAGTCTTTTCGCTTCCGCGAGCCGCGCTTCAGCAAATTAAAAGTGGGATTACAGCTGGAAAGATCATCGATCCAGCTCTCGATCGATTGCGAAGCGACGCAGATACCGCGCTCAAACAAGAGCCGTTGTCGGTAACGTCGAAATTAATTAAACCCCCCAGCGGAGATAAGCACGATTATTTGAGCCTGGCGCCGTATTGGTGGCCAGACTCGAGCAAACCGAACGGGTTGCCGTATATCCGCCGCGATGGGCAGGTGAATCCGGACATTGAGCAGGTACAAGATCACAAGAACATGGACCGAATGATCTCGGTGACACACACGCTTGCACTGTCCTATTATTTTTTTGGCGTTGAGGCATTCGCAGCGCATGCGACCAAGCTATTGCGCACATGTTTCTGAATCCTGAAACGCGGATGAATCCGAATTTGGAGTTCGCGCAGGGCGTTCGCGGATTCAACACCGGGCGCGGTACTGGACTCATCGAAACGCGTGACATTTACCGCCTCGTTGATGCCATTGGACTGTTGCGGGGCTCGAAATCGTGGACCGCGGCGGATCAGAAGGGAATGGAAGATTGGTGCGGCAAGTTTCTCGACTGGATGATGCATTCACAGAACGGGAAGGATGAAGCCGCCGCGAAAAACAACCATGGCACTTTCTACGACGTGCAGGTAGTTTCCCTTGCCCTGTTCAATGACCAGATCGAAATCGCGCGAAGTGTTCTTCAGGCGGCTCGCGAAAAGCGGATTGCCATGCAGATCGAACCCGATGGACGGCAACCGCTGGAACTGGAGAGGACCAAGGCGTTGGGTTACAGCGCGATGAATCTCGCGGGGCTCTTTGAACTGGGGCTGCTTGGAGAAAACGTGGGAGTGGACATCTGGAGCTTTCGGACGCTTGATGGCCGCAACATTCGCAAAGCTCTTGATTATCTCGTTCCCTTTGTGGCGGGCGAGCAGAAATGGCCTTATCAGCAAATCATAGAATTCAAGGGCGCTGAAATCTCTCCGGTACTGGCGGTGGCGGCTGTGAAATATAAAGATCGCCGGTACCCAGATCTCGCTGTGAAGATAGATGCTGACGTTCTCCGCCGAGTCGACACATTCCCATTTCGCCCGCTACTCTCGCAATGACATTGGAAGTGCACTGACCTGAGTGATCGATAGGGCGTCGTACGTTTCTGTGCCGAGATGTTCCCGCCCCTGAGGCGCGTCACGCTGATTAATCCATCGAAAGCCGACTCTCAATTCGAATGGCCGAGACGCGCTGAAATTGTTCCAGCAGCCCTTCTTGTCGCTCCTGCAAACGCTTGAATGCGATCCCGGCTCATCCTTGTGATGGGTCCGGAAACGCTGATGGCGGCCACCACCTTCCCACTTTCATCGAGAACGGGAGCGGCGACGCATCGCGCCCCCATATCCGTCTCCTGATCATCCATCGCATAGCCTTGCTGCACGACGCGCACAAGCTCTTTTCGGAAGCGGGCAAGATTCGGAATGGTGCGCGGAGTTGCGCGTTCGAAGGTCAACATAGGAAGAATTTCCTCGCGCTGCTCACTAGGAAGAAATGCCAGCAAGACTTTGCCTAACGCGGTGCAGTTCGGCGGACGGTGCATTCCCGCCCGGGAGGCCATGCGGAAGGAGTGGGAACTTTCCAGCACTTCGAGGTAGAGCACATCGTGCCCGTCGAGAACAGCAAGGTTCACGGTTTCCGTGGTTTCTTTTGAGAGCTGCGTCAGCACTGGCCGGCTGACCTTGCGAAGCGTGGCATGGTAGGCGATTCCCGCGCCGAGCCGGGCCAACTTGGGACCCACGATGTAAGCGCCTGTATCATCGCGGAAGAGATAGCCTTCGCTTTCCAGGTGGGCGACGAATCGATAGGCCGTGCTCTTGTTGAGGCTGGTCTGCTGAGAAATTTCCCGTAGCTGCAGTCCGGTGGGGGAAGCGTCCAGCGCTTCCAAGATTCGCAAGACCTTTCCAACCACACCGACTGGTGCGGATTTAGATTCGCGTGCCCGGATCATGGGAATGCTGCTCCTTCCGTTGAGTCGGCACCGCCGCGTCTGAGGAACCTGCCCGTAAATGGGCGGCGGCACCGGGCAAAACGGCTGGCGGCATCTTAACCCAAAGATCGTTCAGTTTTTCAATATTTGAAACGCAGATTTTTAATATTGAATCTTGCGATGTAACTTGGTAGAAGCCTTTCAGTTTTGGACAGAACGCGCCGCCGGCAAGGTCAACGGTATCAAGTTCCATGACCGACGCGCTTTTCGTCTTGGGCCTGGATTTAGAGATGTTTTTGGGAATTCATGCCTAGGGGGTGTGTATGTGGCTGGCGAAGACGACAACTTTTTTTTCTCTGGTCTTGTTGATATTTGCGAATGGAACTCGCGGGCAAACGGCTTCAGGTGAAGTGAATGGCACGGTTACAGACAAATCGGGTGGATTTGTTGGCAGTGCTGCGGTCAAGCTGACCAATCAGGCCACTGGGATCGACGATCGCGCCACTACAAATTCCGACGGCTACTTCGTTTTCATTAACGTCAAGCCGGGAATGTATGTTCTGGGTGTCGAAGCAAGAGGTTTCAAGACAACGCGAATCTCGTCATTTGAAGTAGGGGTCAACCAAACGGTCACACAAGCGGTAAGCCTTGACGTCGGCGCAGTCAACGAACAAGTGGTGGTGAGTGCGGAAACCGCGATGCTTGAGGCTTCTACGAGCGAACTGGGCACCGTAATTCCCGAGAAAGCTGTCAACGATCTGCCTCTGAATGGCAGGAACTTTACGCAGCTACTGACGCTAACTCCAGGTGTCACGCCCGTTTCCACCGCCCAAAACAAGAGCATTGGATGCTGCGAAGGAAACGTCGGAATCCCCGGGTCGGGTTTCTCTGATGCTTCGTTCCACGGACAACAGAACCGCTCGAAGTTCTACTTTTTTGACGGCATCATCAATACAAACGTACGCGGACCAACATATATTGTGATTCCTAACATTGATCTGATCCAGGAGTTCAAGGTGGTTGGGCACGACGCCAAAGCTGAATTTGGTGGCGCAACGGGTGGCGTCGTGGACATGGTTTCCGCGTCGGGAAGCGGATCCTTCCATGGTTCGGCCTTCGAATACGTGCGTAACGATGCATTCGATGCGCGCAATAGTGTGACGGATTTCGACCCAGTCGCAAGAACGCCCAAGATTTTTCCATTTCGACAGAACCAGTTCGGAGCGACCTTTTCCGGTCCCATCATCAAGAATAAGACCTTCTTTTCTGGTGGTTACGACGGCTGGCGCTACAGCAAACCCTCCCTGGACCGCTCTTATGTTCCCACTGCAGCGGAGTTGGGCGGCGACTTTAGTTTGCAGCCCTACTCCACGACACCCCATCAGATCTATAACCCCTACAGTGGTTCGGGTACATCCCGTGTGGCGTTCCGATGCGATGCCAGTGGAAATCCTCTACCTCTGTTACCTGGGACCAATCTTCAAGACCAGACGCTGGGGGCCCCTTGCAACAAGCTTCCGCAAGCGCTTATTTCAACGGAGATGCAACAGTTTTTCCTGAAGTACTCGACCCTGCCCAATTACTCGGTGACGTCAGACCGGGGTCACAATTTCATTCAAACCAGACCGACACCGAACACTTCCAACAGTTTTCAAGTGCGAATCGATCATCGATTGAGTCAAAAAGACAATCTGTTCTTCCGCTACACCGAACAGCGGGTGTCCGTTGTTAATCCGATTGGCGAAGTCGGATTCACCGAGGGCGGTTCAATCGGCAGGAACTATGGCGGCGGCTGGGTGCACACCTTTCGGCCGAGCTTGATTCTTGACCTGCGTGCCGGCTATGCAGGCCGGCCTGCCGTGGATGCCGGGCAGCAGAACCAGAATCCCCTCGGGCTAGACCCTTTGAACCAGCTCGGCTTTAAAGACATCGACAAGTTCTCGGGCATCCTTTTCAGGCTCAACACCAACGAGTGGATTGCCGGCGGCAGCAGCGATTTCGGTATTCGCGGACCGGCGCCGAGGGAAAATCCTAATTGGAGCGTCACACCTAACATTGTCTGGCTCAAGGGCCGGCACAACTTCAAGCTAGGTGCTTGGTTTATCGATTCCAGGCGAATACAGATGAACACGTTCCAAAGATACAGTTTTGGGGACGGGCAAACAGGTCTTGGAAACAGCACTACCGGCCTTTCGCTCGCTTCAGCTCTCTTGGGTTTGCCAAGCAACGTAGGTGGCGAGTTGCCCGTTTCGGGATCGGGCCCTGTGAAGTACAAGTATGGCGCGTGGGCCGGATACCTGCAGGACGAATGGAAGGTGCGACCGAGGCTGACTCTCAATTTTGGCTTGCGGTATGACTACTTGACTCAACCACAGACGCTGGACGGCCGGCTGTGGAATGCCCTTGACCTCTTCAAGCAACAATGGATCATTGGGGCCGCGACCATGCCTCCGCTTTGTAGCGTAGCTCAAAAAGCGCCGTGTATCCCGGATGGCGCGCCGCTATTCACGCCGACAAATACTCCAACTTGTAACAACACTTCGATTCCCTGTGATTTTACTCAGGACGCCCATTCCAACAACGTGATCGTGGCGGGCAAGCCATTTTTCTCGCCGCCGCCTGTGAAGGACAATTGGGGGCCTCGCGTCGGCGTGGCGTTGCAACTGACTCAGAAAACAGTCATTCGTGGCGGCTACGGGCTCTATTGGGATACGCTCGCGGGCAGAGGCCAGGCTGCGCAGAACGTTCTCGAGAAGGCGGTGTGGCCGGGCGCCCTCGCCCTTACTGGCGATTTTAACGGGAACAACCTGAGTCCCACCCAACTGAAAACAATCGACCAGATCCAGGGAACCTTCGCAAATTCGCTGCCGGCAGCGACTCCGTGGACCTCCGGGAGTTTTTTTGTCGCTCCCACTTACAAGGATCCCTACTCGCAACAATGGAATGTTGAAATCCAGCGAGAGTTCACTCCGAATCTGATGTTCTCCGCCGCTTACGTGGGCAGCAAGAATGGACGCCTGGACTTTGAAGGGAACGCCAACGCTGCCAATCAGGCCTCGCCGAATAACACCTGCGCGAAAACCGACACGGCCTGCAATAACGCTTACATTGCTGGCATAGATGCCCATCGGGTCATGCCCTGGGCGACTTCGGGAATAACGTATGCCCAAAGCATTGGGTACTCGAATTACCACGCGCTGGAGGCCAAGTTACAACGGCGGTTTGCCAGCGGTTTGATCTCTCTTCTGTCTTACACGTTTGGAAAGTCCATCGACACGAGCAGCGGCTACTTCAACGTCGAGAACGGCCCCCAAGGAGGCTCAAGCGTTCAAAACTATTTTGACTTGAGTTCCGCTCGGGGCATCTCCGGATATGACATCAAGCATTTTGTGTCTTGGGCAACTGTCTATGAGCTTCCTGCGGGAAAAGGCAAGAGATGGCTTCAGAGCGGGCCAGCGTCGTGGATTCTGGGCAACTGGCAAGCAAACTACATCTTCCAGGCCCGGTCCGGCCAACCGTACGGTTTGATCGTGCCCGGTGATGTCGCCAACCTCAAGGGCTCTGGTGGAATTGGAAGCAATGGCCCCAGTGATTATGCCAGGCCCAATATAATTGCCGATCCCTTCACACCTGGCCCTGTTCCTACTAACCCTAACCCGAAGTGCCAGACAACTATCTCTCAAGGTGGACTAGCCGCCGATGCGACCTACACTGCTCAAACCTGGTTCAATCCTTGCGCCTTCGTTGCTCCATCGGGGACATTTGGAAATCTTGGAAAAAATCCTTTCCGAGGCCCTTCCGTGTTTGATATGGATTTCTCTATGTTTAAGAGCGTGCCTTTACATAAGGAAGGGTGGAATCTCCAACTTCGCTTCGAGGCGTTTAATGCCCTCAACATTCAGAATCTGGACGCTCCGGGAGTCGGGAGCGGAAATTCAGTACGTGTCGGTAACGCGAGCGCGGGATCCATTACAACCCTTGCTGTTCAGCCTCGCCAGCTGCAATTTGGGTTGAGGTTCGCTTTTTAGGTTCACTATTGGACTCACCTTTCTTTGTTAGCACGACTGTGCTCACCTACGCTGCCGTTTGTTGCAAGAGGAAGAAACAACAATTCATCAGCAGAGGTATCGGCTCATGACAAGAAACGAGATGTCGCGGCGCGATTGGATGATTGGAAGCGGCGCCATTTTAGCTGCGGCTACCCTTCCCGTGAATTCTGCGCTCGGTTTCGCGCAATCGTCTGCCCCAGCGCAAGCTGCCACGGCCCCGTCCGCCGGTGACGCCGACCGCCAGCGCCGGATGAAGTGGTGGCATGAGGCTCGCTTCGGCATGTTCATCCATTGGGGACTCTACAGTGTGATGGGCCGCCACGAGTGGGTCATGGAGAACGAGGGGATTCCGGTTTCCGAATACGCCCCGCTCGCCAAACAGTTCAAGCCCAAACCATTTCCTGCCCGGGAATGGGCCAAGATCGCCCGCGAAACCGGCATGCGCTACATGGTGATGACCACCAAGCACCACGAAGGCTTCTGCCACTTCGATACCAAGACCACAGATTACTGCTCGCCAAAACAAGGACCAGGGCGCGACTTGGTTCGTGAATACGTCGACGCCGCTCGCGCTGAAGGCATGCGCGTTGGCTTTTACTATTCATTGATGGACTGGCACCATCCCGACGGTGCTCGCTGCGCCACCGACGAGTCTGCGCGCAAACGCTTCGTCGAATACATTCACACGCACATTCGGGAACTGCTCAGCAATTACGGAAAAATTGATGTTCTCTGGTACGACGTCTCGTGGCCGCTCGATGCCGCTGGTTGGGAGTCAGAGCGCATGAATAAAATGGTCTTCGAGCTTCAACCGGACATCATCGTAAACAATCGCAACAAGCTTCCGGGCGATTTTTCCACTCCCGAACAGCAGATCACTGCGGACAAAGAAGGCCGGGCCTGGGAGTCTTGCATGACTCTCAACGACAGTTGGGGACACCAGCGTGCCGATGACGATTGGAAGAGCCCGCGACGCGTAATTCAGAATTTGATTTCGTGCTCTCGCGACACCGGCAACTACCTTTTGAACATCGGGCCCCGCGCCGATGGCAGCGTGCCTGAAGAATCGGTCCGCGTGTTGACGGAAGTCGGCCAATGGATGCGCCGCAATGGAGGCAGCATCTACGCATCGGATCCCTGTCAGCCGCGGCGCTCCAATTACGCGAGCTTCACCCGCAAAGGCAACACGCTTTACATGCATGTACACTTCTGGCCCGGCGACTATGTGGTGGTGGCAGGTTTGCAAGCCCAGGTGAAGTCCGCTCGGTTCTTGGCGTCAGGAGAAAAAATAAATTTTCAGCAGGACAAGTACCGTGCGCGCCTCACTGGCCTGCCCGCGGAAGCGCCCGATCACCCGGTTACAACCATCGCCCTTGACTGCGAGTCCGAACCCACCCAGGACAATATTTTTGTCCGCAAGGAAAAGCCGCGCGAAGGGGTCTGAATGGCGCCAGCGGCGGGAACCACATTCAAGAATTCAATCAACAGGTGCGACTGTGCGGAAAAGAGTGGTTCTTGCTCGCTTGGCCCTGGGAGCTGTGGCGGCAGCCGCTCTTGCGCAAGCTAGCCTCGCCCAGGCGCAGCCACAATCGCAGCAGACTACGTCTCGACGATCGCAGCGCGTTCACATGCAAGAGGTCCAGGTCGCAAGTCCGGACGGCAAGATCAAGTTCACGATCCTGCCCAACGCGGAGCGCTTGACCTTCACGGTGACAATGGGAAATACAGTGGTGATCGAGCCTTCTCCGATCGTGATGAAGGTTGACGAATATGACCTTTCATCGGGAGTGGTGTTCAACAACCTCGAGCGCTATTCCATCGACGAATCCTATCCGTGGTATGGCGCCCACGCGATGGCCGTCAATCGATGCAACGGCGCCAAACTTTCTCTCACGCATGACCTGAGCTTTATTTCGTACACTCTGGAGATCCGCGTATTCAATGACGGCGTTGCCTATCGCCACGTCATTCCCGGCGAGGAAAACGCTTCGCGCGCGCCTGATGAGTATTCCGCCTTCGTCATTCCAGATGGCTCAACGCTTTGGTATGGCGGACTGGCCGATGGCCACTATGAAACTGAGTTCATGAAGAAAAACATTTCCGAGGTTCGCGCTGGAGAATGGGCCGGCCCTCCACTGACGTTCAAGCTGCCGCTCGACGCTGGTTACGCCTCTATCACCGAAGCGAACCTCGTGAATTACAGCGGAATGGGATTGGAGGCTGACGGCCGACGCGCCTGGATCACCGGTTTGGGGCACCGGCAGCCGCTGAACTGGCCGTTCGAATTGCGTTATGGAAGAGAGGAAGCTAAGCGTCTTGCCAAACCGGCATCCATCGCGGGAACGATCAGCACTCTGTGGCGCATCGCAATGGTGGGGCCAGACTTAAACACGCTGGTTACTAGCACGATCCCTCCCAATCTCTGCCCGCCCCCTGACCAAAGATTTTTCGCTGAAGGGATTCATACTCCGTGGATCAAACCCGGCCGCGCTGTTTGGCGCTATCTGGATGGCGGTCCCGAAGGCGTAGATGGCATGAAGGAATTCGCACGCATGGCAGGCCAGTTGGGATTCGAATACAACGTCATCGAAGGCTTCTGGAGCAAATGGACGCCCGAGCAGAGAAAAGAAGTGGTCGATTATTCCAGGCAGCAGGGAGTTGGCGTGTGGTTCTGGAAGCACGGCAAGGATCTCCGCACTCCGGAAGCGCGCGAAGAATTTTTCAAAATGTTGCACGACCTCGGCGTAACCGGCGCCAAAATCGACTTCTTCGATCACGAAGCCAAGGAAGTGATCGATCTATACGAGGCGCTCTTGCAAAAAGCAGCCGAATACCAAATTCTCGTAGATTTCCACGGTGCAAATAAGCCTACGGGCCGCCAGCGGACCTGGCCCAACGAGTTGGTTCACGAAGCCATCCGAGGAATGGAATCCAGCGCGCTGAAGGAACGCGCCCGGCACGAAACCATTTTGCCTTTCATACGCCTGCTAGCGGGACCCGGTGACTATACGGCCATGCTCTTCAACGACCGCCGCCGCGACACCACCGTGGCGCACCAGATCGCCAGCACCGCGGTCTTCGCCGCTCCTCTGCTTACGATTGCCGCCAATCCGCAGACCGTTCTGAGCAATCCTGCGGTCGACCTGATCAAGAGCGTCCCTTCCGTGTGGGACGAAACGATGGTCTTGCCGAACTCTGCGATCGGTGAAGTGGCTGCCTACGCCCGACGCAAGGGCGACACGTGGTTCTTGGCGGTTATGTGCGGTCCCCAACAGAAGACGATACGTGTGCCACTCTCGTTTCTGGGCGAAGGACAATACAATGGTTTATTCGTCCGTGATAGCCCCACTGAAGACGTCAAGGTGGAAGTCGAGAAGTCAATTCATAAACGCGGGGATTCCCACTCCGTCGAATTGCGGCCAGGAGGCGGTTTCTTGGGTCGCTTCTCGAAATCACAAAAGTTTTTCATCTGCGTTTGAAGAGACTGGATTGTAATGAAAGTTGCCTATCGAACGATGTTGCTTGACAGCAATACAAAAACAAAGTATCTGACATAGACCGTAAGACAAAACATCAAATCGAAAGTAAAGGCAAAAGCACTTATAGATGACCTCGAAGCGTTCAGAAGACGTGTGCGCTGAAATATCTGCGTGTGCCAGCTGCGAGTGTCGCAGGCCAATTTTTGTGATGATGAGCTCAGTTGCGGTGCGTCAAATCCTCCTTCTACTTGTGCTCGTTCCTAACGTCTCCGCGCAAGAATGGCGGTTTTATGCCGGTGACCCTGGCGGAACGCGGTCCTCGCCGCTTAAGCAGATCAATCGTCAAAACGTTAAGAACCTGAAAAGGGCGTGGACGTATCACATGGGAGAAGTGGATCGCGGAGGCAACGAAACGGACCGGCATCATATTGCGCCATTTGAGTCCACGCCGATCATGATTGATGGAATGCTTTACTTCTCCACACCTTCCAATCGTGTGATTGCTCTTGACGCGGAGACTGGCAGGGAAATTTGGCAGTTCGATCCGCAAGCGGGGCGCACGGGACCTCGCCAGTTCTTTCAACACCGGGGCGTAACCTACTGGCAGAGTAAGACGGGAGGAGAAGGCCGAATTCTGTACGGCACTTTCGATGGGCGCTTGATCGCCCTGGATGCCAGAAGTGGAAAACCCTGCCCTGAATTTGGAAAAAACGGCACGGTTGACCTGCGCGCAGGGGTCGCGGACGCTTATCCGGGTGCAGAATATTCAGTCACATCGCCTCCCGCCGTCTATCACGATCTGGTCATTACAGGGGCGGCGGTTCCGGAATATCCGTCCAAAGGGCCAAGCGGCGATGTGCGGGCGTTTGACGTCCGCTCGGGCAAACTCGTATGGACCTTCCATACCATTCCTCGGCAAGGAGAAATGGGACACGAAAGCTGGGAAGAAGATGCGTGGAAAGAGCGCACAGGCGTGAATGTCTGGTCGATGATGAGCGTCGACACCAAACGCGGTTTGATTTTTCTTCCCATTGGCTCGGCTTCGTATGATTTCTACGGCGCGGACCGCAAGGGCCTGGATCTGTTCAGCAACTGTTTGGTGGCGCTGGACGCGGCAACCGGCAAACTCATCTGGTACTACCAGATGGTGCACCACGATATTTGGGATTACGATATGCCCGCGCAGCCGGCGCTGATAACGGTACGGCGCAACGGCCGGGATGTCCCTGCGGTTGCGCAGCTTACAAAGATGGGATTTGTGTTCGTCCTCGACCGGCTTACAGGGAAGCCGCTATTTCCGGTGGAAGAACGCCCGGTTCCAAAGAGCGATGTCCCGGGCGAAGCTGCGTGGCCCACACAACCTTTTCCGGTCAAACCTCCGCCTCTTGTTCGACAGTCTTTCTGCGAAGGGGACATCAGCACCGTCACACCGGAATCCAACCGTTATTGTGCTCAACTGTTTCATTCTCTCGAGAGCGACGAAATGTACACGCCCTACGGTCGCAATCTGACATTGGTGGTACCGGGCACATTGGGTGGGGCGAACTGGTCTGGAGCTTCTTTTGACCGTGCTTCGGGCTACTTGTTTATCAATGCAAATGAATTGGGCGCCGTCGGAGCAATGGAACCGCAGTCTGCTGAAGGACCAGTGCGATACCGTAGAGGCTCCAAAGAAGGGGAATATGCCCGCTTTTGGGACGACCACCAATGGCCATGCCAGAAACCGCCATGGGGAACGCTTAACGCCGTGAATGCAAATACCGGGGAGATTGTTTGGAAAGTGCCACTTGGGGTCGTAGACGAACTGAAGGCGGCAACCGGCACCCCTAACCTTGGCGGCACGATTGTGACGGACGGCGGAGTCGTATTTATCGGGGCGACGATCGATAGCCGTTTTCGGGCATTCGATTCGCGAACAGGTGAGCAACTGTGGGCCGGCGACCTGGAAGCCAGCGCGCACGCCACTCCAGTCACGTACCTGGGCAAGAAGTCCGGCAAACAGTTCGTCGTGATTGCCGCAGGAGGGGGCGGATATTTCAGGGGAAAAGTGTCCGATGCGCTGGCGGCATTTATGCTACCGGATTAGGAAGCCTAGCAAACGTAGTTTTTTGGACGCCTCTCGTTCGAGGGGGCACTGCTGAACGGCTCGCGGGGTATGGAGACTTAAAGATGTTCCGGTCACTAATCAGATTCAGGTCAGGGAGTTCCCGATCCCGATCGATCATGAGGAATTGCTCTTTGGGTACGCTTCTGGTATTGGCGACGGGACATCAGGGATTTGCGCAATCAAATGTGGTTGTGGTTCGCCCAAAAGAAATCCACGACGTGCTCGTAAATCCTGGAATGGGCATTACCACGTTTCAAAGATTTAATGGGCAAGAGCCAAATCCTCCCTTGAAGTGGTCTGAAGTCGGGCCGGTTGGGAAGCTCCCGCAAGCGGCCACGAAACCGGATTTTCCGGACACTTCCATTGCGTATTGCCGCTGGTACTGGAACGCCCTTGAGCCGGAGCCTGGCAGGTTTCATTGGGAGATTGTGGACCTCGCCTTGGAAGAGGCGAGAGCGCATGGACAAATTCTTGCCATCCGGCTAATGCCCTACTCCAACCAGGATGCGCTTCCCAATTGGTATCGGAACTCGGGAGCGCGGCGTGCTAACAAGCCGTCAGACAAAGACGGAGAAATCTGGCAGCCGGACTTTAGCGATCCGCTATTTCTTAAATTTTGGGGCGAGCTTGTCGCTGAGGCGGGGAAGCGATACGACGGGAACCCCTATCTGGACAGCGTAGATATTTCGTCCGTGGGCTATTGGGGAGAGGGTTGGAGCCCGTACATGCCGGCATTTGTCCATCAGAAAGAACTTATCGATATTTGGCTCGATGCGTTTCAGCGCACGCCGTTGCTGATGAATTTTGACGAGCAACAAGCGCTCACGTATGGCACGGAACATGGCGCGGGATGGAGACTGGATTGTTTGGGAGACATGCGGACGAGCTCCACAAATCCTTACTTTCCGGCCGAAATGCTGGAGATCTACCCACAGCAGGTAGTGCGCGCTGGAATCCAGGACGTTTGGCAACGCAAACCAGTCTCGCTGGAAGTCTGCTTTACCGTGGCAGGTTGGAAAGAGAAGGGCTACGACCTCGACTATATTCTCGACCAAGCACTTCGGTGGCATGTGAGCTCCGTGAACATAAAGTCAGCGCCGATTCCGCCTGAATGGAAAAGTCAATTCGCCAACTTTCAGAAGAAGATGGGGTACCGTTTTATTTTGCGGCGCCTGGAATATCCGAAGACGGTTGAGGGCGGCTCGATGATACCGATTCATATGTGGTGGCTGAACGCAGGAGTCGCTCCCATTTACAGAAATGTATCGCTGGCCGTTGAGTTGCGATCTTCCAAGGCAGCGACCATCATTCGAATTCCTGTGGACGTCCGGAAATGGCTTCCTGGAGACGCGGTGTTTGATGGCACGGTCTATATTCCGGAGACCCTGCCAGAAGGTAATTACGATCTCCGGGTTGCGATGCTGGATCCAAGGACCGAGCAACCGGCAATTCGCTTTGCCGTTGAGGGTAGGCAAGACGACGGCTGGTACGGCATGGGATCGCTCACGGTGAAAACCCGGTGAAGCATTTAAGAATGATCCGGCCATGCATCATGGCTGTGCTGGCCGGAACGATTGCATTGTGTGCACTCGCCGCGGAGGATCCACCGCCACCGCAAGCTTTTCGGGTTCGTGAACAACCCCTGCCGCCGGGGCCACGAATAACACCCTTCCTGCAATACCAAGCGAAGCAAGCTTGGAGCGAAGACAATGACCGCCTGAGGGCCTGGGACGCCATCCATAACGAAAGAGAACTGCTGAAGACGCAAAGCGAACTTCGACAAAGCCTCGTGCAAATGATCGGCGGCTTGCCGGATGTAAAAACGGATCTGCGTCCGCGAGTTACCGGCCGGATTCAGATGGATGGCTTCACCATTGAAAAGCTAATCTTCCAGAGTTTGCCGGGTGTTTATGTAACTGCGCTCGTTTACCTGCCGGATGATCACTCCAAGAAACATCCAGCGGTGCTGGTGCCCGCGGGGCATGCGGCGGATGGGAAATTCCATTATCAGGCGCTTAGTCAACGATTGGTGGAACGAGGGTATGTGGTAATTTCCTGGGACCCTGTTGGGCAGGGTGAACGCAGCCAATTCTGGGATGCGAAAACAGGCAAAAGCAAATATAACCTGATCTGTGGCGAACACACGGTGATGGGGAACCTGGCCTATTTGGCCGGAGCGAATCTCGCCAGATGGGAAATATGGGATGGGATTCGGGCAGTCGATTATCTACTTACGCGGCCTGAGGTTGATGGCCACAGAATCAGCATCACCGGTACGAGTGGAGGCGGCACTCAGGCTGTTTTGATTGCCGCTCTCGATGAGCGCGTTAAAGTGGCCGTGCCTTCGTGCTATATCAGCGCACTGCCCATGAGGATTTCCAACCGTATTTTTGTCGATCCCGACAGCGATCCCGAGCAAGATTTGTTTGGCATGATTTCAAACAGCATGGACCATCCAGGGTTGCTGCTGCTGATGTATCCGCGGTCGGTATTGGTGGCAGCAGCGGTACTCGATTTTTTCCCCATTGAAGGCACACGCAAGACAGTTCGCGAAGTACGAGCACTGTACGAGCGTTTCGATCACGGAAACCGAATTGCGCTGGTCGAAGGCTATCACCAACATCAATTTTCGCCCGAGAATCAGGAAGCCGCACTCGACTTTCTCGACCACTTCAATCAAATGCCGGTGCGGCACGGACTTCCACCAGTAAAGGAACTCGCGGGCAAAGCGTTGCAATGTACCAAGACAGGACAGGTCAGGCTTGACTACGACGACGCCAAGTCCTTGATGACGGTGATCAAAGAGTATTACGACGAGCATAGGGCCGGATCGACACGCAGCCTCGCGAAGGAATACTACGCTAACAAATACGACGGCGTGAAAGACTGGCACGTAAGCGAATATACCGGCGCCAGGCCTGGCCGAGGCCAGATTGCCTGGGAAGCCATGGGAAGCTCAAGATCAGAAGGCGTGTCGATTGACCGCTACATGCTGCGCCACAGCGAACTGCTTGAAATGCCGCTGCTGCACATTCACAAGTCTGGCGCCGACAAACGAAGAGTCCTCTTGTGGTTCAGTGCGAGCGGGAAAGCGACCGCGGCAGACTGGCCTGAAATCAAGAAATATGTGGATGAGGGCTACGAAATCATTTCGTTTGATTTCCGCGGCCTCGGAGAGAATCGAATGCCCTTTACGGCGGTCTCCCCCGATGATCCGACGTTAGGTGCCTTGGATTTTGATCATGCGTATGTGAATTCCATTTCAGGCGTCCTGGCAAATCACGTGTACAACTCGCTCCTGATCGGCAGGCCTTATTTTCTGCAATTGATCGACGACGCGGAAATCGCCGATCGTTTTGTACGCGAGAAGCTGGGTCCGAAAGTAGAAGCCGTAACCGCGCCGGATGATGGATACACACTCGCCGGCGCCATTGCGGAGACGCTGCCCGGAGTTGAGCTATTGCCCCAGCCCAACGCGCAAATCTTGAAATGGTCCGAACTCGTGGAGCAGAAGCGGGAGACCTGGCCAATACAGTATCTGCTGCCGTCGGGAGCCTACGTTCATTGAAACTAGTCTCATTAAAGCTAGATGCTTTGTCCGGCGTTTTGGCCGAACTGAGGCCAATCGACTATCAGAAAGTCTCAACTAATTCACGAGCCGTAAGATTCCAAACCGAGTTGGCACGTGAAACGTTTTTCCTTCGGGAATGATGCTCCATGCCAGAAATCTGCGGCGGTCGTCACCGCCTTCTCCTGCCGCCCGAAAGAAATTCACCCGCCATTCCGCGCCCGGATGCGTCGCGCTAACGTTCATTGACGAGACTGCTATGCGCATTTCCGCGATCCAAACACGATCCTTGGCGTCGATGCGTGTTGCGTGCTCAAAGCCCGAATTCCAAGAGGCATCATTAAAAGGGTTCTTGGTCTTATCGATTTCGAGATCGATCCACTGGTTGTTCGGAGCTACCTCAAATTCATAGTAGTGGTTCACACGCTCGGGCTGAGGGTTCAGGAAAACTTCGACAACATCGCGATCCCAAAGCTGCCATCGCTCTGCCTTCGGATCTTCTCCTTGATAGACATTGATTGAGTCGAAGCGACACCAAAAGAGGAAGTAGATATGCGTCTTGGTCCAAACGGATGCAACACGAGTCGCAATTTCCGGAAAATGGGACTTGCCCGAGGCGGCAGTGTCAAATTCCACTGACTCGGCATGCTTCCATGAAGGCTTGGCAGGATCACCATCGGGAAGGAAATCGACGGGAGACCGTTTCGCCTGAAGCTGCAAGTCGCTGGCATATGATTGTTGCGATAGGGTAGCGGTCTGGCATTGACCCGAAAAGAGAAGCAAGATGAATGCCGGCCCAGAGAGCGCAACAGTTAGAACTGCGATTCTCCAAAGCGCCATCAATAACTTCCTTGGCCTCAGGTCGATTCGATCCGCTCAAAAGCGGCGCGCGGCGTGTACGTTTTCATTCGGTTTAATAGAAAGCTGAGCCCGGAGATTTATCCCACTTTGACAGCCGAAAGTAAACGATATAGAAGAAGTCAAACGAAAAAAAGGAAATCCGTAGCGGCAATACCGAATAAGATTGGAGGATTCATGAGTGGAATGGGCCGGAGAAGCTGGTTGGAAAATATGGGGATGCTTTTCGTTGCGGGCGGGCTACCCAGGACCTCGATGACGTCGACGCCCGTCGTGCCGGAGAGTGCTGGGAAGCCGTTACAGCTCGCGGACTTCCAACCACGCAGCATGCTGCATATTCCGGAGACGAAGGTGCCGCGCTCGCGTTATCCAGTCATAGATATCCATACGCATCTCTCCTTTGCCGCCAAAACAGAAAACGGAGTTGGGATAGGCGAGGAAATGAAGTACCTGGCGCCAGTGGACGCGTTGCTACCGCTGATGGACCGGAAGAACATCCGCATAATGGTCAATCTGACGGGCGGGGTTGGAAAGGGTCTCGATGAATCGATTCGCAAGTACCAGCAACCCTATCCGGAACGGTTCATAACCTTTACGGAGCCGTGGTGGGAGCGCACAAATCAACCGGGGTATGGCAAATTCCAAGCTGACGAGATCCTTCGGGCCCAACAGGCGGGCGCGCGTGGACTCAAAATTCTTAAAACGCTAGGTCTCTATTTGCGAGAGGGGATCTCGAAAGGGCCATTAGTGAAGATTGACGATGCACGTTTCGATGCCATGTGGGAAACATGCGGATCGCTGAACATGCCGGTGGGGATTCATGTTTCAGATCCGGAGGCATTCTTCCTTCCGATCGATCGCTTCAACGAGCGCTTCGAGGAATTGAATAACCATGCAGATTGGTCTTTTTACGGCGGCGACTTTCCCAGTAACAGGGAACTGCTGGAGGCTCGCAACCGCGTACTGGCCCGCCATCCCAGGACACAGTTCATTGTGCTCCATGTAGGCAATGACGCTGAAAACCTTGCTTACGTCGGCGAATGCATGGACCGTTACCCCAATATGCACGTCGAACTTGGTGCCCGGATTGGGGAGTTGGGGCGCCAGCCGCGCACGGCAAGAAAATTCTTGGAAAAATATCAGGATCGAATTCTTTTTGGAACGGATGCCGTCCCTCATGGAACGGATACTCCTCAGCAGGTTTTCGTTGATGAACTCTACGAGATTTACTACCGCTTTCTTGAAACCGAGGACGAATACTTTGATTATGCACCGGCACCGGTGCCCCCTCAGGGGCGTTGGCGGATTTACGGTCTTGGGTTACCCGACGGAATACTGAAGAAGGTTTATTATGAAAATGCGGCCCGGCTCTTGCGGGTTAAGATCTAACAGTTCCCCAGAATCTAGCAGCTCCTTCAAAGAGATTGACAAAGCGAGAGCTTTCTGCCAGAAAGAAAGCGAAACAACGGGAACGAAAGCAAAGAAAAGAAATAATAGATGATCTTTTCCCTTCTTCAATTTGCCATTGGGGCGTTGCTGCTGACTGTAACGAGTGGCTCCCGCCCGGGTGATTTCAAGGTCATTGGCCCCGGAGGAGGTGGGGCAATGTTCCATCCGACCATCAGCCCTCACGACCCCAACACCGTCTTGGTTAGCTGCGACATGACAGGATCCTATATTACCCACGATGCTGGCAAGTCCTGGCGGATGTTCAATCTACGCGGGGTTGTCCAGTTCTTTGTATTCGATCCGCTAGATCGCAAGGTCATTTATGCACAGTCTAACGGACTGTGGCGCAGCCAGGATGAAGGCGAGACATGGAGCCTGATCTACCCACGGCCGTCCTCCGTGAAGAGAATCAAAATGAGTTCGGATCATTCGGACGAAGATTTAATTGCGGAACCCAATCCGCTGGGCGCTATCACGGCAATGGCCATCGATCCATCCGATTCCAAAATATTCTATGTTGCTGCGGGCGACAGGAAAAAAGGGATGTTCGGCGTCTTTAGGTCGGGTGACGAGGGGCAGAATTGGGTGAGAGAGGAGGAGCTACCAGGGCTGGGGGACAAGCTATGGGTCAATCCTCATTCACCCCCCGACGATCGGATGCTTCTCATTGCAGGTTCACACTTCATTGCAGAGAAAACCAGGTCGGGCATGAGGAAGCTATCCACTCCGTTTGCAAAGACGCTCACAGATATTTCTGCAGGATTCAGGAAGGATGGCAGGCCGCTCCTATACGTTATCGGGGACGAATCTGCGTTTGCCTCGGATGACCAGGGAACAACGTGGAGGAAGGCTAGCCTGGCCCAAGCTGGCGCGAAAATGCGAGCGGTCGCGACCAGCTTGCAGAATCCAGATACGGCGTACGTCTCATACAGAGACTTGGAAGATGGCGGAATCAAATGGCTAGGGGTTGCGAAGACCAAGGATGCAGGACGCAATTGGGAGCCGGTTTGGAAGGAGGACAGCAATCCCGCAGCTAAGCCCGCCACAAACGTCCACGACGCATGGATTACGGAACGATTTGGATCGGATTGGGGAGAAAATCCGCTGGCGCTTGCCGTGGCGGAACAGGACACCAACATAAGTTACGGGACAGATTTGGGAAGAACTATGCGCACGACGGACGGAGGCGCGAGTTGGGTCGCAGTCTACTCAAGAAAATCCGGTGAAAACGGATGGGTCTCCACAGGCCTTGACGTAACAAACGCTTACGGTTACCACTTCGATCCCTTTGACCACAATCGGCAATTCATCACCACGACGGACATCGGTCTTTTTCGTAGTGAAGACGGCGCGCAGTCCTGGATTAGTTCAACCAGAGGTGTGCCAAAGGAATGGATGAACACGACGTACTGGATCGTATTTGACCCCGATGTTAAGGGACGCGCTTGGAGTGTGAATAGTTGGACGCATGACTTACCGCGACCGAAGATGTGGAGACGAAAGGGTGTTGGGAATTTCCGAGGTGGTGTATGCCGCAGTGATGACGGGGGAAGGTCCTGGACAAAGTCGAATGAAGGGATGGAGGAAACGGCGGCTACGCATATCCTTCTGGACCTGGCGAGTCCGCCCACAGCACGCGCGCTCTACGTTGCCGCCTTCGGGCGCGGGGTATACAAGAGCGTTGACGGAGGCAAGAGTTGGAAGCTGAAAAACGCTGGCATCACCCAGAAGGAACCCTTTGCCTGGAGAGTTGTGAGGGATAGTAAGGGGACACTCTACGTGCTGTTGGCGCGTCGTTCGGAAGATGGAAGCCTGGGAACGGAGGGCGATGGAGCGATCTACAAGTCCACGGACGGAGCGGAAAACTGGAGCCGGGTTACAATGCCTGAGGGAAGCAATGCGCCGAACGGCCTGGCGGTTGATCCCAGTGAACCGGATCGGCTTTATCTCGCAGCGTGGGCGAGGGACAAAGGGGATCATGGCGACGGCGGCGGTATCTATTTGTCCGTGAATGCAGGAAGGACTTGGACGCAAGTACTGGATCGTGATCGCCACGTTTACGATGTGGCCATAGATCCGCGGGACGCCAAAATACTCTACGCTGCCGGGTTTGAGTCCTCTGCATGGAAATCAAACAATCGCGGGGAAAGCTGGTCGCGAATACCGGGTTTTAACTTCAAATGGGGACACCGCGTCATTCCGGATCCTGAAGACCCCAAAAAAATCTACATCACAACGTTTGGCGGGGGCGTTTGGCATGGCTCCGTGGATGGAGAAGATCGTCCATTGGATATCGTTACCCCTGAGCTTCAGCCTGGACGATAGCGAAGGAATCTCCCGGGGGAAAGAGACAAGAAGATCCGATGGAAAGCGCCTCCTCATTGACACAGGCGGACTGGCAACGTGCGCTGACAAACGGCCAAGCGCGGGCAGCAGAATTATTTGGCCGGCCGGAGACAGAACAGAAGCGGCTTGGCTACGTCCACACGCTTAAGGAGATCTGCCAGCAGCCCTGGACGTGGCTGCGAACCTGCGATCGAATGATTGCGTCTCGAGATAACCTGAAAAAGGAGGTGGCAGGAATTCGTAGTCTCGCGCTTACTGGGTCCGGGAGTTCAGAGTACGCCGCCGAATGCGTGCGCCTTCTACTTCAAAATGAACTAGGAATTTGTGCGGAATCAATCAGCGGTGGATCGTTGTTAATGTACGGGGGGAAAGCTTTGCCCCCCGGAAGACCTGGCTTGCTTGTTTCTTTGGCGAGATCCGGGGACAGCCCGGAAAGCAGTGGGGCCGTACAGTTGCTGTTGGACACGGAGGCTGAGTACCGGCACGTTGTGGTGACTTGCAACGAACAGGGGAGTCTAGCTAGAGCGTGGCGCGACCATGAGAAAGTACATGTCACTACGCTTCCCGCCGAGACGCAAGACAAGAGCCTGGTGATGACGAGCAGTTTCACCAACTTGCTGCTGGCGGCACGGTTCATCGGAATGCTGGAAAGGCCAGACAAATATCGGAGCGTGTGCGAGAGATTAAGCCAAATAACAAAGGGACTGATCCGGTCCAATTTTGACATTCTGGCCAAGATCGCCGCCGCAGATTTCCGCCGGGCAGTATTTCTCGGCAGCGGGTCGCGTTTTGGCGCCTCCCGAGAAGCGGCGTTGAAGATGCTGGAGATGACGTCGGGTCGCGTAACGACACTCTGTGAAACGTATCTTGGATTCCGGCATGGCCCTATGAGCTATGCGCAGGATGACACTCTAATGGTTTGCAATTTGTCTTGTGATTCCACAGTACGCGCATACGAATTGGATCTATTGCGCGAATTGGATCGGAAGAAACTTGGATTGTCCAAAGTCATTATTGGAGAAGGCATTCCGGATTCCGTGATTAGAGAGGGCGATGAGGTCATCGAGTGCCAGGGATTGGCCGAACTCGGAGACGAAGAGACCCCGATCGTGTATGTGGTTGTCGCTCAACTGCTGGCTTTTTTCCGTTGCCTAGAAGAAGGACTCCGGCCTGATTCGCCGTCTGAGGGAGGAATTATCAACCGTGTGGTGGAAAAGTTTCCACTTCACACGCCTTCGTGAATTACCGTCACCAGGAAACTCTCCGACCTGGATGAATGAGCCTGGAAGCGCGTAGTAACCGTGATCAAGCCGAACTGCTTGCAACGCCGTTGGCGATATTTCCCACGCGAGGCGATGCCCATGCGATGGACGGTCCTCTTCTTATTATTCCTGAGTGTTAGCGCCGTACCCGTTCGGGCTCAGGTACACGTCTGGGAAGGTACTCTGAATCTTCCGGCATACGCAGAAGGAGCGCCTGATCCAAATCCTCCCTTCGACCAATTCGCGACCGGTCGATTCAATTATCCCTATACCCTGCGGAAAGAAATCAGCGACAAGCGTACAGGACACCGCTGGCGCGCGATCTATCTTGAAAACGAATACCTGAAGTGTTCGGTCTTGCCGGATTTGGGCGGGCATATCTATACGTGCATCGACAAAATCAGCGGGCAGCCGATGTTCTATGCCAATCCTTCCATCAAGAAAGCCAGGATCGGCTATCGCGGAGCATGGGCCGCATTCGGAGTCGAGTTTAACTTTCCCGTTTCGCACAATTGGGTCTCCATGTCGCCTGTGGATTTTGCGTATGCAGACCATAAAGATGGCACTGCATCGGTCACCGTTGGGAATATCGACAGAGTTTACGGAATGGAGTGGTCCGTGGAACTGATTCTGCGGCCTGGTTCTACGGTTCTCGAACAACACGTCACGCTAAGCAATCGAAGCGATGTACGCCATCGTTTTTATTGGTGGAACAATGCCGCCGTCCAGGCCTGGGACGATTCCCAGATTCAATACCCCATGCGTTTTGCCGCGGCACACGGGTTTGCCGAAGTGCAGAGATGGCCTGTCGACTCGCAAGGCAAGGACCTCAGCGTCATTCATAACCAGACCGACGGGCCGGTATCACTGTTCGTTCATGGAAGCCGCGAAAACTTCATGGGTGTCTGGCATCCGAGAACAAACACGGGGACCGCGCATTTTGCCGACTATGCCGAGCTACCCGCGAAGAAAATTTGGTCCTGGGGTGTTGACGCGGAGGGTCTTGATTGGCGCAAAGCGCTCTCCGACAACAACAGCGCCTACGTCGAGTTGCAAGCGGGGCTCTTCCAAAATCAGGAGACGTATGCGTTCCTTGAACCGCGGCAGTCCATCTCTTTCGCGGAATATTGGATGCCTGTCCGCGATACAAATGGGATCTCCCGAGCGAATCTTGCAGGCGTAGTTCATTTAGAGAGAAAAGGCGGCATGTTGACGATCGCCTTCAATGCCAACCGGAGGCTGCCGGATGCGACGATCCAGATCTTGGACGGAGAAAATCCCTTACTCAACGAGAAAGGAGATCTTGTACCGGAGCGAGTGTGGAAGAGAGAGATTCAGATTCCAACCGCCGACAAGAAGTACACGTTTGAGCTCAAAAACAGCGAGGGCGCTCTGCTCTTGAGGCAGAAGGAAGGGGAGTATGACTGGACGCCCGAGTCGGAGATCAAAGTTGGCCCGCAGATTTCGTACAGGATACCGGAAGAGACGCGTCGATCTGAAGACGATTGGCTTCAGCAGGGCAAGGCGGAAGAATTGAACGGCAATCTGTTAGCTGCCCTGCAGACTTATCAAAAAGCATTGGTGAAGTTCCCGACAAATTTTGAATTGTTGAAGGCGTTGGGACGGCTAGACGCATGTCTGCAGCGTTTTGAAGAAGCGGTACCTCGCCTGGAAACCGCGCGTGACCGAAATACCAGCGATGCTGAGATTTCCTATTATCTCGGAATCGCGTACGACGGCATCGAAAGGGAGAACGACGCGGCCAATGCATTCGAAGCGGGGATGCGCTCACCCTCGTATCGTGCGGCTGCCGCGTTGCGCCTTGGCGAAGTGCAGGCTCGGCGGGGCGCCTTGAAGGAGGCGAAGGATTTTCTGACCAAGAGCCTCGAATCCGCGCCGGATGACCTTCGAGCAGGCGAAGAGCTCTCGTCTGTTTTGCGCGCGTTCGGAAGGACCACCGACAGCGACAAGATAGCAAGGGAACGGCTTGCGCGCTTTCCGTTAAGCGATTTTCTCGAGGAAGAACTTGGAAAACCGAATATTTTGCATCTGGCTGCCGATCCCTATCGGGTCCTGGACGTTGCATACGAGTATGGGCGCGTCGGACTATACCGTCGAGCCGTGGAGGTTCTCTCACGCGAATATCCATCCCCCGAGGCGGATCAGAGCGAACCTGGCGCGGTTGTCCCCCAGAAGAACCCGCTGATTGTCTACTTTCGTGGGTACTGCCGTGAGAAACTGGGGGAGTCCGGTGCAAATGATTATTTGCAAGCCTCCCGGCTCTCAACTGTCACTGTATTTCCGAGCACGATCGAAGACCAGCGAGCGCTCAAAGCGGCCATTCGCACAAATGAGAGAGACGCAACCGCTCATTACCTGCTGGGGACGTGGTATTTTGCACGCGAAAAAACGGAAGACGCTGTTAGCGAATGGCAACAAGCGCGAAAGCTTAACCCCCAAATACCGGTATTGGAAGCCAGTCTCGGACTGGCATTGCTACACATGAAGAGGGATTTAGCGGGCGCCCTCAATGTGTTTGCGGAAGGAATAAGAAATGATCCATCGAACGCGGTGAACTATTTCGGCACCATTGCAGCGATGGCTGTACTGGGAAAACCTGCGGCGGAGCGGGTGAAGGCACTCGAGCTTTACTCAGACCTGAACCGTATGCCCACAAGCTTGGTTTACGAATTGGCTTTGAACCGCGCAGAAGAAGGGAATTATAAGGGCGCGATTGATTTGTTCCGGAATCGGTTCTTTGGCAGCGAAGAAGGCGGAACAAACGTCCGCCAAGTGTGGGTCGAAGTAAAGCTGCAACAAGCCATTGGATTGGCTCGATCCGCTCACTGTGAGGAAGCTCTAGCCACAGCGAAAACGCTTGTTTCGCCAGTTCCAGGGCTTGCGTTTACACAGGACGGATTAGAACCACTGCAGAACTCCGCCAGGACAAACTACCTGCTCGGTGAAACGTTTTCTGCTTGCGGCCACAAAGAAGAGGCAGATCGCAGATACCGACTTTCGGCGAAAGCGGCCGACGCTTCGGACGTCGTGTGGGCTTGGGCTTCGGCGAAGGAGCTGGGGAGCTATGATCCAGCTCAATGGCAGGAACGCCTTTCCGCAGCGTTGTCACAGGCGGAGTCCAACGCACAAACCAGCGCCCGCGAGGGTTGGTGGGTCTACTTGACCGGAGTCTTGCATCTGGCACTTGGGCACGAAGCTCAGGGCAAAGAGTCCCTTCGCGAATGCCTGCTCTTGCCGGACAGCCGAATGTCTCATCACTTCAGCCGACTGGCAATGCAGGGCGCTACACCTCGATAACTTCGATGCCCTTCTTGCGAAGGGCTTCTGTGAAATCCGGGGTTGCGCGGTTGTCCGTAATGAGGCGACGGATTCTGTCGAACGGGCCAATCTTTGAAACGCTTCTGCGACCCAGTTTGCTGAAATCCGTGACAACGTTAACCTCTTTGGCGGAGCGGATCATCACGTTGTTGAGCTGCGCTTCGAGCACATCTGGTGTCGAGGGCCCGTTTTCGAGGTCGAAACCGTCGACCGCTAAGAAAAGGCGGTCGGCGTGGAACTCGTTCATCATGGCTTCCGCTTGCGGTCCGACGAAGGAGCAGGAAACCGGTCGCAACAGCCCACCGATCATGATTAGGGAAATGCCCGGGGCATCCGCAAGTTCGACCGCTATATTCAAGGCATTCGTAATGACCGTCAGCGATTGAACTTTCATCCTTTTCAAATGCCGGGCGACCTCTGCCGTGGTCGTTCCTGAATCAAGAATGATAGTTTCACCTGGCCGCACCAAATCTGCTGCGGCTCTTCCGATCTTGATTTTTTCATCCCGGTGCAGAGTTTCTTTGGTGCGGAGGGGGTAGTCCTGCGTGGCCTCCAGGCGCCGGACAGCACCGCCGTGCGACCGCACGACGGCGCCGATGGAAGCAAGAGCGTCTAGGTCATTGCGCACGGTGACCGCAGAAATGGAGAACCGCTTCACCATGTCTGCGACGGTTACTTGGCCCTCCTGGTCTACGAGGTCCAGCACACTCCTGCGTCGCTGTTCTGTCAGTAGACGAGCCTTGGGGGTCATGCACCGTTTCCGTAAACCCAGTATAGAGTCTCCATTTCGATGGGGTCAAACGACGAAAGCATAGGGGACCAAAATACTTTCGTATTCTTTCTCTTTGTATCGTTAATGCTTTGTTTGTTGTTGCGTTTGCTTTTCTATTATGGTACATCGTTTCTCCTAGATTACTTTGCAGGGGAGGTTCGCCTTGAAGCACAGAGTTACGTTTACCTGTGTTGTTAGCTTGGCACTTCTATTCTGTATGTCCGCGGCTGGATTCGGCCAGGGAACGGATCTGGGTACGATTCGGGGAACGGTGACGGACTCCACGGGGGCCGTCATTCCGGGCGCCACAGTGAAGGTGACTGACGCCCTCACGAACGCCGCACGGGAGACGAAAACTAATTCTCAGGGCAATTACGAAATGTTCGGGCTGAAACCCGGCACTTATAAGGTGACAGTCACCGCCGCTGGAATGAGCACCAAGGAAACCACGGACATCGTCTTGAACGGCAGCGACACGGTGAGCGCCGATGCCGTGCTTAAGATTTCGGCTGCACAGGAGAGCGTAGTAGTGTCGATGGAGGCGCCGGCCATCAATACGGAAGACCAGAC
>Ga0134080_10000011_pt1 | contig 55517 bp, 47 predicted proteins | sample 15_taG_9_FD_94469 | JGI IMG/M metagenome (GOLD analysis project Ga0134080, IMG submission 94469) | Grasslands soil microbial communities from the Angelo Coastal Reserve, California, USA - 15_D_Met_40cm_2_24_1 metaG | ecosystem: Environmental > Terrestrial > Soil > Grasslands ...
ACCGCTTAATTGGTGCGACGGCACTGGCCGAGGGCATGGTCCTAATTACCAAAGACATGAAAATTCGCGATTGCAAACAACTTCAAACCCTTTGGTAGCCTCGATGAATTTCCGGCTAACCGACAGCACTGCCAAAGCCCCTGATAAGGGCGAGGTCGGTGGTTCAAGTCCACCCAGGCCCATTATTTGTTTCAGGTTTAGCGGGTGTTGTCCCCAAAACCTCAACCCACATTCCAGCCCACACTTTACTGCACCATTTGCGTACGTACCCCTAACGCGGTCAGATATTCCCCTGCGCCGCCAGTGTTTCGTCGCTGTCCTCCTGCGTGTACAGACCAAGCGTCGTCTGAATCTTTACGTGACGCAGGATGCCTTGCACGGTTTTCGGTTCGACTTTCGCTTTGTTCACTAGCCAGTTGCTTACGCTGTGACGCAAATTGTCACAGTAACCTGTCACAGCTCGTCACAGTAGCGGCTCGTTCGCCTGGATTGGAATTAACGAGCAAGGGCTCCGCTGGAAAAAACGACAACAGACAGTTTGAACTACCCACGCGTAGCTTAGGAAGCAGGACGTTTTATTTGTCTACGACGTGTAATTTTCTTGTCGAGAAAGAAGCGCTCCGACTTGTAGCCCGATGCGGATTTTGTACCCGTCCGGCGAATACAGATTGTGACTTGATCTTGCTGATGTCGGGCGCCCAGCGATATAGTTACCACCCATGGAGTTTCACATGGACTTTCACAAGATCTGGCAAGAACAATGCGATGCCACGCGCGCGATTCGCGAACGGTTCGGCGTCGAGAACGCCTTGAACTATCTGGTCGGAGAGAAGTTGGTCAACTTTGCGACGGCAGCAGATCAGGATCCAGATTTCGCTGCCGAGCTACCGCGCTTTCAAGCGGCAGTGTGGGAGATCTTCAACCCCTATGAACTCCGCGGCTATGTAGCCAGCCTTAAGCCCGCCGCGAGGAAGAAACTCCAGAAGCTACTTTACGTTTCTTCGTGAGCGCCTGAGATTTTCCTCTGCGCAATGAGCCACTTGTCGGGAAGCAGTTCACAATGGGCGCCGCCGGTTTCTGTGCTGCCGCCACACCACACCCTTTCGCACAGGCGTACTTGGGGCGAACTTCTTCAATGACCTGCAAGGAAGCGGGAATAAACTCCAGTCGCTCGCTGACATCTTCCCCGATCTTGTGCATGGGCGTTTGGCACTGCCCGCATTGGCGTTGCGATTCTTCCAAGTCAAACACCACCCGGCGACGCTCCAGTGATTCCGGCAACGCTTTGCGGCCGTGCCCGCGGCGCTCTGGCTTTTCTTTCTTTTCTTCGCCATCAGCACGGTAAGAGGAATCTGCCTCCGGCTCTTCGCTTGAAGGTGCAGTGCTCGCCCGCTGACTGGCAGCAATGATCTGCGCGGCAAACAGGAATAACTGGTTTTCGTCGATACGCTCCCGTTTCTGCCCGTAGCGATAGCGCAGCAGTTGTGCCAGTTGGTGTTGTACGCGCGCCAGGAGCTGGTCCTTGTCCTCCACTGCCTGCAGCAACTGCAAGACGATCTGCTGCAGAAGATTCACTTCCGACGGCAGATGGTGAGGATCGATTTCCATCGTCCTACTGTTTTTGCTCCCGTTCCTGCTGTTCCAGTTCCACCACCAGGTCCACCCATTCGTCGGTCAGTTCCCGAAAACGTTTGTAATTAGCGACTTTCTGCCGCACTTCGGCCAAGCGCTCGGAGCGCACAAAGCGAGTGCGGCCCTTGCCCCGCCAGGTGAAACTAAGGTGGTAATAAGGACCGTGCTTCTGGGGATCCTTGGGATCTTTACAACGACAGTCCGGCTTGCCGCAGACGTTGTACTGCTCGCTCAAGCTGCCCGGATGGATGGGCCCGAGCTCGGCGAGTTGCTGTTTCAGATGCTCGATCTTGCGTTCGATTGGGGTGGTTTTCATATCCGATATCATTACAATGATATCGGATATTGTCAAGCACTTTCTTTCAGAATCCCGAACTTTCTTGATTTTTTTCCTCAGCCCCGGCGATTCCCACCTTGCCGCCGCTGCCACTGGCGATACAATTCCACCATGCCCATGACTCCGTTTATGAAAAGGTTTCCAGAACTGGGGGCTCGTGAGACCCGCTCGGTGACCGTCCCAGACAAAGAGGATCTACCAAGCGGGGAGTACGGTTTTATCGAACTATATTGCAATGAGCCGCAGTGTGACTGTCGGCGCGTGGTGGTTGTCGTGCTCCGGCCCGAGACCGGCTGGAAGTTTTGGGCGGTCATCAACTACGGCTGGGAAAGTGTGAAGTTCTACAAGAAATGGGCCGGAGCTCCCGCCTCGGATCGCTCCGAATGGCAGGGGCCGGAGCTTGATCCCCTAAGTGAGCAGACTCCCTACGCACCGGCGCTTCTGAATCTGTTCAAGTGGGTCCTGCAGTCTCCTGGTTACGTGGAGCGCCTCAAAAAGCACTACCAGCTCTTTCGCGCAGCGGTAGATGAGGAATATGCAAAGAGGAACCCGACGCTGCGCTTTCCGGAGTTTCCACGGCGGGTTAGGTAAGGGGCGCGGGAAGTTTTCAAGAACGCTTCTGCGCGACATCAATCGGTTGATTTTCCTGAAGCGGCGTTGTCTCTGGCAGGCTGTAGCGTTTCCTTCGTTGGCCTTTGCTCAAATCGATCCCTTCCAGTAGCAGGCCGAGTTCCCAGGCAGCGATCTCCTTCCGTCCCGTCTCTGCAAAAGGAAATTGAAAAGTGCCGGCCTCGAGTCGTTTGTACCAAATCGCCCAGCCATCGCGATCCCAGTACAAAATCTTTAATCGATCAGTGCGGCGATTACAGAAAACCAGCAGGTGTCCAGAGAAGGGGTTGCAGCGGATTACGTGTTCGGCCATCATCGATAACCCATCGAAGGAACGGCGCATGTCACACGGCACCGTGCACAGGTAGACCTTACTCGCCGCAGGAAAACTCAGCATCCTTATTTATTCCCCGACTCCATGGCCGCGAGAACCGCTCGCAAAGTCTCTTCCTGAACTCCCTGGCTGATGCGCAGCCGACGACCGTCCTGGAGCACCAGCTCCAATCGGCCGGCATGTCCATACCGTCTTCACTGACAAGGGCGAAACTGGCTGCTCTGTCCTGAACACTCGGCTTGTTCCGCTCCTGACGGCCGGCTTTCAGTTTGCGTTGCCACCAATAGAACTGGCTTTCCTTCACGCGGCGCTGCCGGCAAAATTCCCGAATCGACATCCCGCTCCGCGCTGCTTCCCCAATCGTCCTCTGCCAATACCGCTGCTTCTCGACATCGCGATTTTTCCTGTTCATCCCACACCTCCGCCTTTCCGCGACACATTAAGCCGCGCCGGACATTATTGTTGTTTACGATTTAAGGGCGGAAGATGAGTTGGCCGGACGGGTACGGATTTTGATTGGAGCGCTACGTATCACTGGAGCTGTCACAAGATCCTGCATCCACGCGCTTTACTGCATGCAGGGCATCTCCTTGCTGCATCAGGTGCGGCGGCAGGCAAAAACGGCCTGGGCGGATATTCCGTCGGGAAGCTGATCGATTGCCAATGCTATGGCCGGAATGGCACTATGCTCTAGGTAACTGCTGCCTGTGGCCTCGCGCTCACGGCGCGTGAAGAGCGCGGGAATTTGACGAGAAAAACTGTTCCGGCTTCGGACGTTTGCTCGACACGCACCGATCCTCCGTGATCGCGAATAATTTTATTCACGATCGCGAGACCAAGGCCAGTGCCGTTAGGTTTTCCGGAGCTGACGAAGGGATCGAACAACGTGGCGCGAATCGATGCCGGTATGCCAGGTCCATTGTCGGCGACTCGAACCTCAAACGATTCCCTAGAGGAATGCAGTTCGACATTGATCTGGCCTTGCAGTTGAGATGTGGCCTCACATGCGTTCAGTATCAGGTTGAAGAATGCTCGCTCCATCTTCTTGGCGTCAAATACCCCTTCCATTTCGCCTGACGACCGTATCAAAATCCGTCGACCTCTCAACTCCGGCCTAGTGAGAACGGCGTCGACTGCGCGGCGGACGGTCTGATCGAGAGAAGCGGGCGCGGGAGATACGGCGCTGTCTGCTCGCGCCAATTCGCGCAGGGAATCCAGCAGATCGGTCATTTCAGCCGACGCAGTTTTAATCTCTTGGTAGATCTCGTCCCTGTTAAGCTTTAAGTTCTCCGCTTCGTACAGGAACTCCGCGTTCGCGACAACCGCCGCCAGGTGATGGCGAAGATCATGAGAGATCGAGCTCGCGGCGTTCCCCAAAGCGGCAATCCGCTCGGCTGCGATCCACCGCCGTTGGGATACCAACAACTCGCTGCGCATTTTCGAAAACGCCTCTCCCAATTCCGCAACTTCACTGCTCCCGCGCGGCGTGATTGAAAACATGTAGTCGCCAGCGGCGAGCGCCCGGACACCCGAGACAAGATTGTCCAAGGGGTGGGTGATCGTGCGAGAGACAAAGCTGAGCAGCAAAGCGCCCAGGAACACAGCAGAGATTCCGAGAATGTAAATTGTGCGGTTGAGCCGCTGGAGGAAACTGTTCGACCGTTGAAGGGACACGAGCACGTAGCATCGCACGGGGGCCGGCGGACCTTCGTGAATCCAGACCGATGCGACTTGGTATTGATCGGTGCCCAGAGTCAGTTCGCGTGGTCCAACTGGGGAGCCGAGATCTTTCCGACCAATCCATTTCCTCATTTCACTTTGTTCAGGGGACGGAAGCGTGGATGCAATTACGATGTCACCTATCGCAAGAGCAATCTGACTGCCTGAAACGAGCGCGAGTTGTTCGGCCACAGTGGAATCCACCTGGTATCCCACGGCGAGCACTCCAAATTGTTTCCTGTTATTCTCTTGCCCAACGTTTATCGGACGTAAAAACACCCAGTAGAGCTGACTGTCCGCATACCACCACGCCGCATCTTCTCCTTGTTCCGCAGATCCCTTAAGATCAGCCTCGGCTACAGACGGGCTCCACCCCTGCTTCTTGACATGGAATCCCAGAACTTTGCCGTCTGACCTAGCCAGAAGAAAGAGGTCACTGCCCGCGAGTTTCCAGAAGGGCTCTGAGCCGTCCTGAATCGTGGGCGCGTCCTCGGTTGTCATTAACGCTTTTAAAGTAGGAAGCTCGGCCAGCATTGCCGCTGTTCGGGACAGCTGGAACTCCCGTTGCCGCTGAACACTTTGAAATGCGCGGGTCGAGGCTTCTGTGCTCTCCTTCACTTCCTTGTCAAGCTCCGATCGAACGGTATACCGAACGATGAACAGCAGTGCGCCGGTCAACGTGCAGACTATCAGCACGGTCGCAATGAGAAGTTGCGTTCGTAGCCGCAGAAGCGCCATGGGATTCCCCGTGAACAGCCTTATTTCTCAGGCGCGGTCACTACACTGTCACGTGCGAACTTGTAACCCGAACCGTGCATGGTCATAAAGTAGCGCGGGTTGGCTGGGTCGGGTTCCAGCTTTTGCCGAAGACGAAGGATATAGTTATCGACCGTGCGAGTGGTCGGATAATTGGTGTATCCCCAGACTTCGTTCAGCAATTCTTCTCTTGAAATGACTCTGCCAGGCGAGCGCGCAAAGAACTTAAGCAGTTTGAATTCCTGAGTTGTGAGTATGATGGGTTTGCCCGCGCGCGCCGCCTCCATGCTGGTAAAGTCGATTCGTATATCGCCGAACGCCAGCAGTTCATGTTGAGGTGTTTCTGGTGCGACGGTTGTGCCATGTGGGGTGGTTGGTTCGCCGCGGCGCATCGCACGACGCACACGGGCGAGCAGCTCTTTAGGACTAAAGGGCTTTGTAACGTAGTCGTCCGCACCAAGTTCGAGAAGCAGAACCTTGTCCTCGACTTCCGTGTTGGCGCTCAATACGACGATGGGGACTGACGCTGCATAGGCCTTGAGCGCGCGGCAGACTTCTTTGCCGGGCAGGCGCGGGAGTTTCAAGTCAAGTACCACAACGCTAGGCGTGTCTTTCTTGAAGCTCTCAAGGCCTGCAACACCGTCGGATGCAAGGCGAACTTGCAGCCCGTCCGATTCAAACAGACGCCGCAAAGTCCGTTGCATGGCGCGGCTGTCTTCAACAATCAATACGGTTTCCATTCCCTTGTCCCCGAATTCCAAGTTGGTCCCATGCATATATAACAGTTGTCAGCCTTCCGTAAGAGACTGCGGCAGCTGCTGCGCGAGTGCTGCCGGCTTTAGTATTCTGGCGTTAGCGTCTTGGGATCATAGTCTCGGCCGTACTTGTTTTTGTGCTTCATGGGAATTTGTCTGGTCGCTGGAATCGCGAGCGTCGGAAGGCCATGGCTCCCGTTGCCAATGACGACCGGACGTTCGAGGGCCTGCAGAGCCTCCGGAGTGGCGTTCTCTGACCACACGCGAAGAAGGTACCTTCCGGGAGGGACGGCGGCAATGGAGAGGTGTCCAGCCTTGTCAGACACTCCATAGAATTCCGAGTCCACGGTCAAGACCACTGCCTCCATTTCCGGATGAATGTTACAGAACACATAAGATGCGCCGGTGCGATCGAATCTCACGGCCTTCCGCGATCCGGCCTCATAAAGTCCCAGGTCAAACCGTTTCCCACGGTAAAGCGAAAACACGCTGTGGAACCATGGATCGAGGTTCGGAAAAACGACGACGCTTTCCGTGGGCACGACCAACAAATTGGGTTCGAACTTCTTGTCGTATTGCGCCATACGGTAGTTCGTTCGCTCCGCGTTGAATCCTATCGTACGGACCGAGTCTTGGGGAACGAGCCAAACCACTACTCGGGAAGAGTCCTTTATTGGCGCTCCCGAGTCTGCCAGAATCAGTCTGACCTCGCCCTTGACAGTCTGCGCCGAGTAGCCAGCAAGGTCGTTTGTTTGGGCCGCAGCGGTGACGAAAAAGATCAAGAGGGACGGAACGATTCCGAGTGGACGGATCTTCATAGTTCACCTAGAAAATGAACCCCACTGCCAGGCCGACTTGCCCAGCGATTGCCGGAGCTCCCGAGACCTCGTAAGTCCTCAGGCGACGATACTCGGTCGATAACACAAGATTAGAGCGCGGGCGAAAGATGTAATTCGCAAACCACATATCGTTGCGGTGGGACAGAAATTGGAGAGTTGGATCGAGTAAAGCGATTTGACGTGTACCACGGGCGCTGCGAGCGCCCGACCCGCCTGCCAAGTTAAAGTCGCTCCGCTCATTTAACTTGACCTTAAGCTGCGACCACCCCCCAAGCATCCTGATTCCGGCAAGGGCAGGCGCAGTGACAGTATTATACTGATTGAGATCTGAGGGCTGAACCAATACATATGGCACTCCGCCAAAGGCGTCCAGGCCTTTGCCGACAAAAAACTCGCCGCTCAGCTCCGCATGCGGCAGCAACGGAAGCCGCCAATCCGTTACACCGCCCCATCCAGAGACCGTCTCTCCTCCATAATAGCGCTGTGGGACGTAAATACCTGAAACTCCAACGGATAGGGGCCGATTTTCGCTCTTTCCGTTTGCCGATATTCTCAGCGAATACGCTGGCTGGCGAGAGTTTTCACCTGGATTTGCAGTGCGCACACTCGCGTCGAAAGCGGCATACCTTGAGGGGTCCATGACGCCTGCTTCAATTTTGAACTGAGAAACAGGTGTCGCCCACCGTTGTTCCACCCGGATTGTTGGCGCCCAAGTCCACAGGTTTCCAGCAGAGGCGAATCCCGGCACGGCTAGCGACATGTAGGAGGTCGGCGTGTTGGGGGAAAAAAACGGTGCATCCAGGCCGACAACGACTGAAGTATTTTCCCAGTCGAACCGAATCCGGGCCGTGCGCAAGCGCATCACGCCTGAGGTTGCTGCCCCGTAGCCGCTTGGCAAGCCGCCGAAAAAATCCATCTGGACGTCACCGGACATCCTTGCGCCATAGAGGTCTGGGCCAACGCCTGTTAGTCCTACAATTGATTGCCTGAGTGAGGCGCCGAGGCTACCGGAAGCAGTTCCGGGCGGTCGTGGAAATGCGGCCGCTGGCACGTCCAGGTTGTCCACATGACCCGTCTGGCCGAAGGCGTTGAACAAACCTATGCCAGAAAGCTTCAGTCGGTACTTGGAGCTGCTTTCGACTTTGTCTTGTTGGAATTCCTCCAGCCTGGCATTCACAATCTGCCAATCCTCCTCAGTAATACGGGCCAGGTGCTGCTCACCATTTGGTTTCGCCGTTTGAAAATCTCCAGCGGATTCTTCGGTTGTCTGTTCTCGACGGGCCGCGACACCGAGAGTAGGCGTATCGGGATCACCCATTTTGCTCAGCACACGTTCAAGCACGGCCCGAAGTTGTCGGATTTCCGACCGCGACTCCGATAGCTCCACCCGCGTCTCTTCAAGTGATTGGCTCAACATTCGAACTTTGGCGTCCAGTTCAGCTTGGGTTGCCGGCGAGGCAGGCACGGAAGGGGATTGAGCAAAAGCGGGCCAACCACCCGCAAGTACTACCCATAGCACCCGCTCAACCGCTCGCAACAGGGCTCTGGTAGAAAAGTTCATAGGGTCTCTCCTCCCGAAGCATCGAAGAGCGCTTAATTGTACTCCGGATACCCTTTGCGCCGGGCATCAGGTAAGTCCTGCTCATGATGCGAACCCACTGATGCAGACAGAATGTTTACAATGCAGCGACAAGATCCTGACAAACAACCGGATCGTCTGTTCCCGGCTGCGATGAAGCTCAGCGGGGACGAGCTGTGCGCTCCTCCAATTGAGTCGAAACCTCTGTAGAATTCCGCTCGTAGAGTGTTAAATCCGGGCCAAACGAGGATTCGGAATTGAGCCTGGATTACTTCCGTTCTTCGCGGGTAGGCAAGGAGGTACGAAGAGAAATAAGGGGCTCACTTATGAGTCATCCCCCGGTGGCCGTACAATCTTTTGACAATTTTTAAAGATGGCCGTGACAACCTTCTTGAAGAATTCTTGATATCTCAATCCGGACAAAGCTCGAGAACCGGCCTCAGCCGTAGACAGTCCCCACGCTGCAGCCCGAATTTCGACACGAAATATTATCTGGAAGGAGGCGTACATATGAAGTTTGTTCGTGAAGCCTTGAGGTGCTCTCTATTTCTTTGCCTCGCGGTGCTATTGCTTCCCGTTGTCGCACTTGCGCAACATTATAAACAAACGAATCTCGTTTCGGATCTGGCCTCGATTTCCACGCCAAATCCTCCTGACCCCAATCTGAAAAACCCTTGGGGACTGACTCGTTCCCCCGGCGGCAGCCCCTGGTGGATCGCAAACAACAATTCCGGCACATCAACCCTGTACGATGGCAATGGCAACGCTTTCCCGCCGCCGTCCAAAGGAGGGCCGCTCGTCGTTACCGTTCCGCCCCCCAACGGCTCGCCGGCAGGAACCACGTCGACTCCCACGGGTGTCGTGTTCAATGGCAGCCCCACGGATTTCCTGGTTGCTCCCGGCAAGTCCGCTCACTTCATCTTCGTCACAGAAGATGGAACGATCTCCGGGTGGAACGGCGGACAGAACGCTGTCCTCACGGTCGACAACTCCGATAACGGCTCAGCGAATGGTGCCGTCTATAAAGGTGCAACCTCCGGCGAAATCAACGGCAACAAATTTCTCTACGTCACCAATTTCCGCAAGGCTCGCGTCGAAATCTACGACACAAAGTTCAAGCGTGTGTTCCTTGGTGATGATGCTTTCGAAGCCGAGGGAGTTCCCGACGGTTTTGCGCCGTTCAATATTCAAAACATCGGTGGCATTCTCTTCGTCACCTATGCCAAGCAAGATCCTGCCCGCCACGATGACGTGGCCGGTGATGGCCTCGGTTTTGTTGAGCTTTTCAAGCCCTCCGGCAGGAATATCGGTCACCTTCAGCATGGAACGTGGCTCAACTCACCCTGGGGTGTTGTCTGGACCACCCGCGATTTCGGAGAATTTAGCAACGCTATTCTCGTCGGCAATTTTGGGAGTGGCCGCATTGCCGCCTTCAACGGCTTCACGTACAAATTTATGGGCTTCGTGAAGAACCCCGATGATTCCATCCTAACCATTGATGGGCTCTGGTCTCTCACCTTCGGCAACGACGGGACGGCCGGACCGGCCAATACGTTGTTCTTCACTGCCGGCATTAACGGCGAGCAGGACGGCCTCTTCGGCACTATCACACCCGTAGACGGCCTTGATGGTGACGAGGAGTAGAGCGGGGGGCAACCTGGTCCTTCGCCGCGAAATAGAACAACTACCTAGGAGCTGCCTATGGCTAGCGGGGCGCCGATGACGAGACACGCTTTCTTCGGCGCTCCGCCCAATGGCCCTTTGAATCGCGAATGAAACCCCAAGCCAAAGGCCCCTAGCTGAGTTCGCGCCTTAGGGCTTGAAAACGAATTCCAGAACTTTTGTTTGATTGCCTTCGAGGGTAACCTTCTGAGTCAGCACGCCATACTTTTCATGCCAGGCTTGAATCATGTATTCACCGGGTGGAACGTCTTTAAGATCGAAGGTGCCATCTTCTTTGGTGATCGCAAAGTAAGGATGCTTGAAAACCGCGATGTATCCCTTCATCCAAGGATGAACATTGCATCGAACAGGGATGATTTCTTCGCGAGTGAAAGTCTCCGCAATGGGAGATGAGCCGGGGGGTTGGATGATGTTCCACTCCCGGTTGTTTTGCGGCACGGGGTGGATATTGTGACTGGTGGGGTCAAGGTTGACAATCTGCAGACTCTGACTTGCCTGCATCCCAAGGACGCGCGGACTGTAGCTGCAACCCTTTTGCTCGAACACGGCAGGTTCCTTAGGGGGGTCAAAGGAACGATTGCCAACCCCGTTGGAAATATAGACGATCACATTCTTCAACGCACCGTTCGCTTCAGTGACGACTTCCTCGCTCATCATCGGCGTCGGATGAATCCTCAAACATGCGGGATCGGCGGCCATGTTGATCCGCGCAGCAGCCGCCTGCGCCCCTATCACTCTTACTGTGCCGGATACAGTCCCAGCTTCATGCCCCTCTGAGTGACCGCTGCTAGCCGCCTTCGCTGCGCTGCTCTTTCTCTCGATTGCTGCGCTCCTGCTGGGGCTGCCGGGCGTCGCCGAAAGAGCGATTGCCGTGGCCGCTGCCAGATGGAGATATCTGGTTTTTGTGCCCATGAGTGATTTCCTTCCAAGAGCCCTAGCACCTCAACTTTTGACTCTTTTCTCCTCAAAACACCGAATCAAAACAGGTCGGCGTGCTCAGGTCTCCTTACCAACTGTTTATTCAAAGCTACGGAGCCTCCGGTTCGCGGTGGGCTGCTGGCTTTTGAATACTTTGCGTTTATTTGAAGCGCCCTTAGATAGTGCACTAGGTCCCATGTCTGGGCCGGTGTCAGAGCGCTTGATGACGAAGGCATCGGTGTGCCATCAAGTCCAGTCATAAGAATTCGATAAAGGTCTTGGTTAGATTCGCCGCACTTGAAGCGCGTCCCGGCCGAAAAGTCGAACGGCGGGATTGGATAGCCCCTGTTGTCCACTAGCGTTTGGGCCGATGGGCCATCCCCATGCCCCTCTTTGCCATGACACGACCAGCAGTTCATTTTTTGATACAGCTCGCTGCCGCGCTGAATGCTTTGCTGATCGGCCGCAGGCTCTGAGGGCACCTCGACGGGAGCGGACGGCTTTTCCTCGCGAAATCGCGACGAGAAAGTCTTAACATAAGCAACCAGGTCAGCGCGTTGCTGCTCAGTGAGCGGCAGCCATGGCGGCATGTTCGAGTTGACGAGTCCCCGGGTCACGGATTTGAATAGATCTTCGTCGGTCGGAAGCTCTCCACTCGGTGTGGAGCGGCACTTGAAAGTGCCCGTCACAAAATCGCGCGGTTTGGGGTCGACCCATGGCGCATTTTCTCCCCGGCCGTCCCCAAGCGGACCGTGGCATCCGACGCAATAGCGTCGGTAGAGGTGTCTTCCGCGGGTAGCTTCCCCTGTTATGCCGCCTATGTGGCTTTCTTGGGCAGGCGTTACTTGGGCGCCTGCTGCAAATAGGAGAACTAGAATACTCGCGATATCCACCTTCATGCGATTGCGCTTCATTGGGAGTTTCCTTCTCAAAAAGCGAAATCCAGCCCGAAAAACACACTACTCGTCCTCAGATCGGGCCCAAATGGGCTCGCACTCGTTGGAAGCGGTGAAGCTGACTTGTACGCGCGGACGAGCGAGTACTCGGCGTGGAGAGCCAGCCCGGCGCGGCTGAACATGAACGGGTAGTACCTCAGCCCGAACGAATAGGCGTCAACATCACCCAAATCGTGCGGGTCTGTGCTAAAGACTTGACGGGACATCCGAACGAACTCGTTGCGCTGCACAAAGACTAGCTGCGGAGAATAGGTGAAGTGAGTTTCAATGAACCCGCCGTTCCAGGTTGGCGCCCGCGCTCCCACGGGCAGCGGTGCATTTGCCGCCGTTCCCGTGCCGAGAAAGACGTTGTCCCAACCGTGCACAAACACCGTGCTGAAGTCGAGCTTCTTTATGTAAAAGAGACCAGTGAGGCCTGCGCGATAAAACGACTTGTTGCCGAGTCCTTCCCCCAAAACCGGGGCGCCCAGTGAAGTGTTGAGGAATGTTGGTCGTTCTCCGAAGTAGGCAAAAGCACCGACGCGTTGGACTCCAACCTTTCCTACTTGGAAACCGTGATTAAAACTGACCCATCCGTCGTAGGTCCGATTCGGTAAACCTGGGTTGCCTTCATTACTGCTCAACAAGGCGACCGAATACCGTGTATAGCTGTTCTCCGAGTGACCAGACAGCTCAACGCCCAATTGATTGTCGCCAAGGCCGAAAGCGGTACTGACCTGCGTACTGAGAGGATTCGAGGCAAGGAACTGTGCCTCGCGGAACGGCGTGTAATGATAGACCTGATAAAAACCGCCGTTGTTGGAGAGAAACAGCATCCGTTTCTCGGAGACCAGGTTGTCCAGCTCGAATTTCCCGACCTTGACGTTCATCCAGCGGTTGCCGAGCAAATTATCGAAACGGACGAATACGTTTTCAAAATGAAATGATCCTGAGGAATCAGAGGACGGTAGCACGGAAAAGGAAATGTCTTTGTAAAGAGTCCCAGCGGCCCAAATGTCCAGTCCGCCAAAATCAAAGCCATCCGTCGTGACATTCTGAAAGGTTTGCCCGAGTGCCGGGTCGCCCGGAACTGTATCCACCACGTTGTTGCTGCTGCTCTCCCTATGCCATTGCGGCGTGATCCGGAAAGTGATGGGCCAGTAGCTTGGGTTCTGCCAGATCGGGGAATCCTTTTCGTTCCCCAATTGATAGCCCCCGTCACGAAACGCAATCCCGAAGTCATTCAGTTTTGGCCAGGCCTCATGACAGGCGGAGCAGGGCAGGTCGTATTTCCGCGCGAATGCGGGGATGGCACGTGCGGGCGGACGAAGAGAGAGAAGCATTCCCAAAACGAAGACGAACATTGCAACAACTCTTAATCTAGACAGCATCATAATTCCCATTGTTTCGGTTGGTTGTTTCTAATTGCCCACAATTCTCACCTATCGGCCAGGCCATTGAGACTGGCAGGAGTGAAACGAAGAGTTGTCACTAGGATGTGAAAATGTTTTGTCTTTGTAGTGTGCAGGCGCGAACGACTCTTTACATTTCCCCGACAGCCCCATGACAACGGCCTTTTGTGAATTGCCTAACCTTAGCTTTTTGGGTTACCTGGCAGCAGGCAATCAAATGAAAAACGGCCGAGCTGCATGAGTGATTCGGGAGGCGTTCGAACATGCCACGACACATCGTCAGTCTGATGCCGCGCTATGTTTTGTGCGGGTTGATCTTGTCCGCGGGCCTTCTCGACCTAGCGGGCTGCGGCAGTTATAACGCGCCTTCTCAGCCGCCAGCAGCGCCAACTTCCGTAACCATCTCTCCGACAAGCGCCAGCGTGCCGGCCGGTAGCGGAACGCAGAATTTTACCGCGACAGTCATGAACGACTACCTGAGCAGAGGAGTCACCTGGGCCCTGTCCGGCGCAGGATGCAGCGGAGCCGCTTGCGGTTCGCTCTCCAACATGACCTCAAGTGCGGTCACCTACAATGCACCCACCTCCGTTCCCAACCCTGCTACCGTCACACTCACTGCGACTTCGGTCAACGACACCTCGAAAAGTTCCACTGCCACGATCACCGTTACGGCGGCCGCAGCCCCAGGAGCCGCGGCAGTGTCAGTCACGATAACGGACACCCCACCACAGGGCGTCACGCTGCTATCGTTTGAAGTAAACGTCACAGGAGCGGTGCTCAATCCTGGGAACGCAGATCTGCTGGGCGGCAAAGGACCAACTCGGATTGAGGTAAAACAACTCGAAACCGAATCGGCGTTTCTCAGCACAGCCAATGTACCTCCGGGGACATTCACGAGCCTCACGCTCACGTTTGTCAATCCCGGACTCACTTTCAAGAACGACACGGGAGCCGCGCTAGCAGGGTGTGCCGTTGCAGCCGTATGCGAGATTGAGCCAACCGGAACGCTTACCTCGACAGTTAGTTTTCCAGGTTCGGGTATTGTCATCATGGCGAATTCGCCGACCGGCATTCAGGTAGACGTCAACCCAAACACAATTCTCAGCGCTACTCTGGGCGTGGATTTCAGTCTCGCCGGAGCAGTCAGCGCCCAGCAGATCACGGTGAAGCCTGGCGGCGAGCTGGACGATTTGGATGACTTGAGGGGAGCTGTTCAAAACCTCGATACCACGAACAAGAAGTTCACGCTACATACGCCGGATGGCGACTTTCTCATCACCACCGACAACAATACGGCGTTCGACTTCGAGGCTTGCGCTGCGAATAACTTCACCTGTTTGCAGAACAATCAGGTTGTCGAGGTAGACGCAATGCTCATGGCCGGTGGGGTGTTCCTGGCCAAGAAGATTGAATTCGAAGACGAGGCCGAGGACGACGATCTTGAAGGCATCGTCTTCAAAGTTGACGACGCAACGCACTTCGAGATAGTTGTGCTCAATGAACTTAGAAGCGTCAGCAACGTTAGCATCGGCAACCCCACGGTCGTCACTTTAAGCAATCCGGGATTCCAAGTGGAGGCTGACGGCTTACCGGTTCCGAGTGCGCTACAGGTCGCTTTCGAAGCGGCGAGGGATACATCGCAGTTATTGCCCGGTCAAACGGTCCAGATACGGATGACAAGTCCAGCGAACCCAGGTCCGCCCGTTGCGGTGACCACTGACAGGGTGCGGCTGCGGATGACTCAGTTCACACCAAACGTGAAGGCCGGCTCGATCATGCCACCCGACTTTAGCGTTGATAACCTGCCAGCACTGTTCACCAACGCCGGCATCAGCAGCATCCACGTTCAAACATCGAGCGAGACGGACTTCGAGGGGGTTTCGGGCGTCACCGCTTTGGTTGACGATAGCACCGTGTCCCTGCGAGGGCTTCTCTTCAATAACGGTGCGCTTCCACCAGAACTTGTGGTGAAGAAGGTGCGCAAGCGCTCAGGAAGTATGAATTAGAGAAGTACACGACTTGCAGATTCTTTCTCGGATTCACCCTTCGCAAGATGGGGTGAAAGGTTCGCGAGTGGCTAGATACGTTGAAAGTCAGCTCGATCAAGCTATTGTAACTCCGTGATGCTAGCCTTCTTTCGCACCGCGGTCGTCTCATCCCCGGTGCGAAAGTATCCTCGGCCATATAATCGGCAGGTCGCAAACTATCGGAGAAAGACGTTCTGGGAAATGAACGTGGAGTTGTTTGGGAGTTCGTGGACTTTTTCCAACCCACAACCCAGCCCAGTGCCGTTTTTGACTTCCTTAAGCCTAAACTAGATTACGGAGTTGAAGGTTTTGACGCTGCCGCAGAGGGGGGCGGGGCTACAAACTTGGCATCGTCCACCGCAACATTCTGCTGAATCTGCTCGACCTGAATCGTGAACCGGCCGCCAGGCCGCGCGATCGTCCAGCGGAAGGGCAGTTTCACGCCATGCGCATCGCGATAATCCGAATAATCAATCTGCGTGGGGTTGCGCCCCAGGGGAGTCTCCGCGTAGCGGATCAATCGCAACAACAATCCCGACTCTTTATCCAGGTATAAGCGCAACGGCGGCTGGCCCAGCGTGCGCCCGGCCACCAGGTAGGTTTCATGCCCATCGATCTTTTCACCAGGATCAACGCTGAATTTCGAGTACAGCGTCTTCAAGTGGGCCGCAAAATAAAGATCCGCATCCATGTGCGCAGTGTCATTTTCCGCCGCCGACATCATGTGCACACGCCCGGGAACGCTGAGCCATCCTTGTTTCCCGTCAAACGCCGTGACGCTGTCTCCGCCCTGCAGGTGCATGATGGACACGCGCTTGTCCGGAGCCTTCGAATAAACCTCGGCTGGAAAATGCTGCCCGCCGAATACTGTAAGCGTTCCCTTTTGCACGCGTCTCGTGATTCTCTGGAGCGCTTCGCTGCCGCCAATAGCCGCGAGATATTTGTCTAACAATTCCTCAGCCACCGGTAACGCCGGTTTTGCTTCGCCGGGCTTTTTCTCTTCCCCGGCTGCTCGACGCGGCTCTTCGTCTGTGATGACGGGTGTGCCCACCGGTTCCGTGGAGCCACGGTGGCACGAATAGCATGTTACCTCTCGATGCCCCTCGAAATTATCTTTATTGATCGCCATCATCATATTGATCATCTTGCGCGCGGTGACTTTGGGCTTCTTATCATCCTTTTCGTTCGCGTGCGCGACGTGGCAGTACTCGCATTCCACGCCCAGCGAAGCGGCGATAAATTGCATCGAAGGAATCACCTGCTCGGCCGGAATTCCTTTGAGCGCCTGAATATTCTTGAACTCCTCTTCCGCAAATTTTGGACCTGCCGGAGCAGTCGCAGCTCTTTGCGTGCTCGACTGTCCCCATGCGCCAGCAATCGCCAGCAACAAGCACAATAATGTTCCGCACATACCCAGCCAGAATCTCGCACGATTCTCATTCACGATTTTGACCCTCGCAGATGAATTGACGATAACGCGCGCAGCGCGGTTACAGGAGGCAACTGAATTTTCCGGAATCGAGTACAAGATCAGGCGCTGATTTCGCCGCGTTTCGCCAGCGCCGTGATGCGGTCAGCGGCGCGGAAGGCCAGCGCTTCGATGGTCATCGTGGGCTGGCCGCGTCCCGAGGTCACCAGGCTGCTGCCATCGCAAAGGAAAAGGTTCTTGACGTCATGTGTGCGGTGGTCCGCATTGATCACCGACGTCTTCGGATCGTTCCCCATCCGGCAGGTCCCGAGAAGGTGGACGCCGAACTGCTGTTCCCCCACCGGAAAACTCCACTTTTTCTGCGCGCCCGCGGCGTCAAAAAGCTCGTTTGCGCGCTTGAACATCCAATTCCCGAGCTTCAAATCGTCCGGATGATCCTTATACGTCAGGCGCAGCGCTGGCAAGCCCCATGCATCCTTCAAATCAGGGTCAAGCGAGAAGCTGTTGTTCTCCACAGGCAAAGACGTGCCGTGGCAGAAAATCTCCATCGTGCGGTTGAAGTCCTGCGCCAGCGCAGCTTTGAAATCCTTTCCCCAGCGCGGCGTTCCGGGCGGCAACCCGCCGAAAGCAAAACTGATGGGCGTAAAATCAAAGCGCGCATCCAGTCCGCCACCGCCGTAGAAGCCGACTTTTTGCGGATCGAGTTCGTAAAAATCGTGCAGCACGCGGCTCACCGCGTAGCCCTTGTAGTCGTTGAGTTGGTGCTCGAACTGCCCAGTCACAACCCCGCCGCTGTTGAACATCAAATATTTTCCGACGATCCCACTGGAGTTCGCGAGCCCGTTGGGAAATTGCTTGTTGGTGGAAAGCAAGAGCAGCCGCGGGGTCTCCGCCCCGTTCGCACACACCACCACCGCCCTCGCCTTTTGCAAATGCGTGTTGCGCTTCTCGTCGAAGTACACGGCGCCCGTGGCGCGCCCATTGGCATCCGTCTCGATGCGGTGCACATAGGAATTGGGTCGGATTTCGCAGCGGCCCGTTTTCTCCGCCATGCGAATCGCCGTAGCCAGCGAGCTGGACTTGGCCCCGACTTCGCACCCGAAGCCCAGACAGAACCCGCAATTCACGCACGCACTCCGTCCCGGACGCGCTTGAGAAAGAATGGCCATCGGCGCGGGGTACGGATGCCATCCCAGCTTCCGCGCGGCGCGCTCAAAAATCACGCCCGAAGACTTCACCGATAGCGGCGGCATCGGGTAAGGCTTCGAGCGCGGCGGATCAAACGGGCTGGCGCCCGCCTGCCCGGAGACTCCGATTTCCCATTCCACCTTCGTGTAGTACGGCTCGAGATCGGCGTACGTGATCGGCCAATCCATTAGTCCGGCGCCAGGAACGGGGCCCACCTTGCTACGTTCGATGAAATCAATTTCGTGAAACCGCCAGAAGTTAGCGGTGAAGTGTACGCTTGTCCCGCCGACGCATCGTCCGTAAACCAACGCGCGCTGTGGCTTGGCCTTCTCGTCCGGCGTTTTGCGAACCGTAGTCGGTTGGAGTTTCGGGTGGTTGGTCAGCTTGTCCAACGCCAGGATTTCGATTTCATTGTGCGTAAAATCGGCTTCCGTCAGGTACGGACCTTGCTCCAGCACGACTACGCGAAATCCATGGCTCGAAAGTTCCTTGGCGAGAATGCCACCGGCCGCCCCGGATCCCACGATCACAAAGTCCACTTCGTCGGAAGTCTTGTAACGTGGCTGGTCCACCATCATGTCTTGTCCGCTTCTTTCGCCGCCGATTGCCAGCCGGGATAGTCTTTGTCGTAGTAGCCGAACGGGGCTTGAAACGCGTGTTCGCGTTCGCGGCCAATCAGCTTCCATCCAACCCCGTTGCGGTTGCCGCCGTAGTCCGGATCGATCAGGAATCCGGCGATCGTGTGCTGACGGAGCGTCTCAAAAAAATTCTGCGCACCCGGGCGCGCCCGGAACGCTCTTCGGCCCGCAGCTGCATTTTCATCGAACGAATGCAAAACCGCGTCCTGCTGTTCCGCCGTCAAGCCGGAGAACTTGGAAGCTCCCGGGAACATCTCACTCACTCGCGTGCGCATTTCGGGCAGTCCTTCGCGGTACGTCTTTTGATCGTCCGCCCCAAACGTGACCAGCCCATGATCAATGAAATAAACGACACCGGCCTCGCGGGCACCGGGAGTGTCATCCGTCGGTATGATTCGCGCCGTGACGGCCTCGACCTCGGCTGCCTCTTCCGGAGTGAAGAATTCAAATTTTGGCGGTGTCGCGGCCTTTGCCGCGGCGTGCGCGTGTGTCGCGGCGGACAGCAAGGCAGGCCAGCTCGCCGTAACCCACGCGGCGCTGAGACCCGTCCCCGCTCGCAGTAGAAAATTGCGTCGATTGAGCTCGCTCATTGTATTTTGTCGTGTAGTTGCAGACTTCCCGACTGTAGGATGAAGCCCATTCTCCGTCAAGAACAATTGACGCATGCAAAAGATTTAAATTCCCCATCCAAATTGGCACACCTAAACGCCGTTGGCAGCCACACGGGGTTGTTGTAGGATTTGCCGCATTTAGAATTCGGGCCCGATTTCGCGAATCCACGCCAATTCTGAGACACTATTAGGCGCTTATGGCTACGTTAACCGGGGCAATTGGAACCGGCAGCAAATGGCTGCTTGATAAGATTGTTGGCGCAATTGCCGCTACGGGAATCAATCCCAACCTGCTTACATTTCTTGGACTAGTCGTGAACTTTATCGCCGCCGCTTTTTTTGCGGTGGGCGGCTTCTTCACTGGCGCGCTGATTATTTTCTTTGCCGGATTCCTGGACATGTTGGATGGCCAGGTCGCGCGGCGCCAGAATCGCGTCACCGCCTTTGGCGCCTTCTACGATTCCACGCTTGACCGCTATGCCGACATGGCCCTATACATGGGCCTCTTGGTTTACTATTCGGTGGCTGGCCGCACTCCCTATGTCGTTCTGGCGGCCGTCGCCACTGCTGGCTCCGTCATGGTCAGCTATGCGCGCGCCCGCGCGGAATCCCTCATTCCCCTGTGTAAAGTTGGATTTATGGAGCGCCCCGAGCGCATCGTCCTGCTCATCATCGGCGGCATCTTCAATCGCATGGGGCCGGTCCTTTGGGTCATTGCCGTCGTTTCCACGCTCACCGTCATCCACCGCATCTATTTCACCTGGCAGGAAACTCGCGCTGGCCGTACCCTCCCCGGAATCAAGCTCTCCCTCTAATCTTTAACTCCGACATTAGCGCGCACACGAAGTGCTTCAGCCTTTGAGGAATTGCATTTACTGTCCTGCCGCGTCTACACCGGTATGGCCCGTCCCGGATTAAAACTCCAGTCGCAACGCCCCTTGAATCACGCGTGGTCCACCGCCGACGACGCCTGCGGTTGTGCCCACGGCGGTAGCCGTGGCACTGCCCACGGTTGCGGTGATCTTGCCGAAATTTCCGCTGCTCTGGTTCGAAACAGGATTGGCGAAGTTAGTGTGGTTGAAGAGATTGAAAAAGTCCGCCCGGAACCGGAGATGCATTCTTTCGGTAGCCAACGGGAAACTCTTGGCAACCGCGAAGTTGTAATTCTGCAAGCCCGGGCCGTAATACTGGTTGCGGCCGGAGGTACCAACGCGTCCCGTCGGGGGAGTCGCGGAGAAATACGTCTTGTCGAACGCCGCGTCCGGATTGGAGTTGTCCTGGTGAAGCGGCCCTGTTCCGACGACGTCGGGACGGTCATTGAACTGGTTAAATCCGCTGAAATCTTGCGAGCTGTTAAACACGGTGAATGGCGTTCCCGATTGCAACGAAGTGACGCCGGAGATTTGCCAATCGCCGAACACCTGGCGGTTTATGCCGGTGTGCCACCCCAGCAACCGGTGGCCGGGCCCGACGGGCAAATCGATTACGTACGTAAGAACCGCCCGGTGCCGAATGTCAAAGGAGGACGGGCCGCGTTCAGCAGCGAGGTTGTTCGAGTCCGCAAGCCCCGCACGTTCGCCGGTCGACCCGAAATACGATGACCCATCGTCAATGGACTTCCCGACGGTATAAGAGCCCTCAAAATAGATGCTATGGCGTCCCTGGTATCTGGCCGTAACAACGCCACTGTTATAATTCGAGTTGCCAATGGCTACGCCAGTCCCTACGGAGCCAAAGAACGGGTATGGGAAGATTCGTTGACCACCGACCAGCTTTGGCTGGTTCTGGTCAATGAACAAGCCCAGCTTGTGGCCAGCCGAACCCTCGTAGTCCAGCTCAAGGGAAAAGGCGCTTCCTAATCTCCGCTGTACACCCAGGCTGTACTGGTAGAGGTAAGAACTAGCGAGGTTCAGGTCTTCGGCGCTGATACTCACCAAACCGACCTGGTTGGGCTGGCCAACGAACTTCACCAAGGGCACATTTTGATCAAATCCGACCGCCCAGGGGAACTTGCCGGTCGGATTTGTTGGAGTCGTTTGAGTACTCTTGTTCTGCGTAGTTGTCAGGTTGAAAGGTGCGTTGAGGGCCATATTCGCCGGGATGTTGTTAAAAACCTCATCATATCCCACGCGAAAACCGCCGCGAATTACGGTGCTGTCGTTTCCAAACACGGATTTGGTGAAGCGAGGTGTGTAGGCAAATCCGAGAACCGGAGCAACATTGTTCCTGTCCGGGTTCACGCCAGTGTCGGAGAGAGTAAAGGGCGCCTGCGTAAAGAAAAAAGAAGATGGCCCAGTCTTCGTTGTGTCAATGGCCAGGACTTTGTTACTGCCTAACAGTACCGGGCCCACGCCAGTAATGAAGTTGGTGGCCTGGTTGCGCACCTGATGGATCGCCGAAGGATATTCGTAACGAACGCCGTAGTTCAGCGTGAAATTATCTTTCACCTTGTAGGTATCCTGCCAGTAGGCGTCCCATGGGTACCGCTGCCAATAAGCTAGCGTAGAGCCAAAGAGCAATGTCGCTGTATTGACCCGGCCCGCGGCAAAATCCGCGAAGTTGGAAAAGCTGAACTGGCCGCGCGCCGAACCGTCCAGAAACCGGCGGGCATCTTCACGGCGGGCGTGGACGCCCCAACGCCAGGAATGTCTGGAGGCGCCGAACGGGGCGATCAACGACACATTGTCAAAAAGTTCGTAGGTGTTGGTGATCCGACCTTGCGGCAGGTTGCTGGTGCTGCCCAAGGGGGCAAAGCCGCCACTGACATTGATCGTCGGCAGACCGGAATCGAGATGGTTCGTGCTGGCATGTACGACGCCAGGCAGGGGATTCCCGCTCGAATCGACAAATATCGTCGAGGCATCAAAGCCGGAATCCTGCACCGTGATGAATGTCTTGTTGCGGGAGAAGCCCACACGGATTTCGTTCAGCAACCGCGCTGAAAAGGTATGCGTGTGGTTGAGGACACCGGATTCGCTTACGGGCGCATTGCCGTTGCCGCCCAGCAACGGGAGGGCGCCGGGCGTAAAGGCAGTGCCTCCATATTGAGCCCACCGCCCGCTGAGATGATCTTTTTCACTGAAGTTGTAATCCACCTTTGCGAGACCCGTTTCGTCGAAAGTCGTGGAGCCGACGTTGGCGATGAAATTGTTTGCCCCGGAAGTCGGAGTGAAGTTGGGAGCGGGCCAGAATTGCAGCAAAGACAGCGAGATAGGATCGGTAACTGTCGCGCGTTCTGCAGCCGTCGGCACGCGAGTCGTGCTGACCGTTGGAGCTACCTGCCGGAAGCCTTCATAGGATGTAAAGAAGAACATTCTGTCCTTGAGGATTGGCCCGCCCAAAGTTCCGCCGTACTGATTGCGGTGCAGAGGATTCTTCGTGCCGTGATTCTTGTTCGTGAAAAAGTCCGCGGCGTCGAGCACGGAATTGCGCAGATACTCAAACGCCGTTCCATGAAACGTGTTGGTGCCGCTTTTGGTAACGATGCTCACCTGTCCGCCGGTGCCGCGGCCGAACTCCGCCGTGGCTACGCTCGTTTGCACCGCAAATTCCTGCACCGCATCGGTGATGCGGAAATTCCCGAGCGCAGAATTGATTTGCGTGTCGATGTTGCTCACGCCATCGAGCAGAAATATGTTGGCCTGGGAACGGGCGCCGGACACGTTGAATCCCCCGCCCTGCGTGCCGGCCGAAGAAGGCAGCACCCCCGGCGTTAGGAGCGCCAGGTCCAGATATTGGCGCGCGTTCAGCGGCATGTTGCTTATAACCTGGCTCTCCACCACATTGCTCAGGGTGCTTCGATCGGTCTCCAGCAGCGGAATGGCTTCGCTGGCAACTTCGATGGTTTCCGCAACACTGCCGATCTGAAGCGTAGCATCCACGTGCGTGATCTGGTCCACCTCGACCACGACATTGTCCACTACAACTTTCTTGAACCCGTTGGCTTCCACTTGGAGGGAGTACACAGCTGGAGCCAACTGCAAGAACTGAAAACTACCGTTGCTATCGCTTATGGCTCCAATCTTGGCGTTCGTCGAAATGCTGGTGAGCGTCAATTTCGCGCCCGAAACCAGCGCTCCGGTCTGGTCTTTTACGGAACCGGCTATGCTTCCTGTTGGCGAGGCGGAAACTGCTGGAGCAAACACCAAGGCGAGCGCGGAAAGTATAATTCCCAAGATGCCGGACATTCTGGCTGGATTCATGGTTTGCCTCCGTAAAATCCTGGAATGGCCGTTGCGACCCCTTACGGCATTCCAAGCTCTTCAAACCTACAAGGTCCGATCTAGCTTAAGTTGACATCTTCACTAGGAAGAGAACCTGGTAATAAACGACTTTTGAGCAACCGTTGTACCAGAGCGAGAAAGAGTTTCCTCAATTGCGAATTCCCAACAAACTCAAGGCATTCCCGAGATAGAAGTTACGAGCCTTTTAGAATCCAAGGTCGAGATCATCCAGAATTTGGAAGACCGAGACGAAAGTAAAATATGAATTTGCGTAAACCTCATAACCTGATGATAGGAATGCAAGAGCTTAGTAATAGCGGTACTAGCAGGGTTCCTGATGCCAAGAACTGCAGTTTCCATGGGTACCGAAGCACGCCGGAAATAGCACCTGAGTTCTGATTCTTCCGCGCCCTTCTGAATTCATCTCCCTATCTGACAGCAAACAGGCCATGGCGATCGTATATCCCGATCCTGTTCGGGATCACAGACTCCGACCTGGTCGGAAAATGAGGATGCCGTGCAACCATGCTGACCTGCTGCGTACATCCCGCGCCCTTGACCACTGCCATCCTCGTTGTTTCTTTTCATGCACTTACGAAATGCAAATTTTGCAACTCCTTTGCTTTGATATTCATGCAAGATGCCGGGGGGGGACCCGCTCTACCATCTTTCCCCCCAGTGCTTCTTCCACGGGTGCCGCGATGATGGCGCGCACGCGTTCGCGCAGCGCGGGCACGTCTTCCTTCACCAATCCGTTGGTTTCGATGGTGTCATGCAAATGAACCGTAATTTTCGCCGGCCACAGCATCCAGCGGCCGGTCCGGTGATGCTGAAAGGAGCCCACCAGGCTCACCGGCACAATCGGAATGCCCAGCTGCTGCGCCACGCGGAAACCGCCGTCCTGGAATTGATCCACGTGACCGTCGCGCGTCCGTTTGGCTTCGGGAAAAATAATCAGGCTGGTGCCACCATCGACTGCGTCCTGCGTCAGCCGCCACATGCGCTTCAAATCCGACGACCGCCGCACATTCGGAACCGGCACGTTGCCGAAGCGCTTCATCAGCCAGCCGTACGCCGGAATCTTGAAGTGCGACTCCAGCTCCCACCCGCGCACAAACTGCGGGATGGCGCAGTACAGGATGAATGGGTCGAAGAGATTCACGTGGTTGGACATGAAGAAGCACGTCCGTTGCGGATCGAAACCCGTCGACCGCACTACTTCCACGCGCGCGCCCGACAAAAAAGCGATGCGGCGGCAGAAGGTGCGCTGCAGCCAATCGTGTTTGCGGGCATCCAGAAAAATTCCCAGGAACACGAGCGTCGGCGCAACGATGAAAAAATGCAGGATACTGAGAAACCAAAGTATGGCGCTGCGGATCGCCAGCCAGGTTTTCTTCATATGAAGACGTCCACGGCCGCGGGAAGAACGTCGAGTGCACGGCACTCCACCGTTATAACTTCTCCGTCGATCATGACGTCCACAGGCGCCGCTTCCTTGAATTCCACGTGGCGCACCGCGCGGCGTGAAGCGAGCGGATGTTTGATATGAGAACCGTCGTAGAGTCGCGGCAATGTACGCAGCAACCCGAGCCGGCCGATCGGCCCCCAGCGCACAAATTCAATCAGCCCATCGGTGGGATCGGCGTCCGGCGCAATGAGCATCGTGCCACCCGTGTACTTGCTGTTGTTGAAGGTCAGGAAAAGCGTGCGTCCTTCATCCCATTCCGCGTCGTCGTCGCAGCGCAGGGCCAGAGAGCGCCGCTGCAACTGCGCCACGCGCACGAAAACGCCGAGCAAATAGCCGAGATCGCCGAACGGCTTGAACATACGATTCGTCAGCGCGGCAACATCGGCCGTAAAGCCCATACTCAAAAGATTGAAGGAGTAGATTTCGCCTGCAGCGTGCCTCAGCCGCAAAAGATCAACGGCGCGCGTGCGGCCTTCAGCCAGCGCCTGCATCGAAGCTGCCGCTCCATCCTCTGTAAAGTCGCGCAGGAAAGAATTGCCCGTGCCCAGTGGCAGGAATCCCAGAGCGATGCGTTGGACCGCCGTGCGTCCCGCAAAAACTCCGTTGAGAATTTCGTGAGCTGTCCCGTCGCCGCCTACTGCAAGGAAGCGTCGGTAGCCTTGATCGTAGGCTTCGCGGGCAAGCTGCACCGCGTGCCCCTGGCCGGTCGAAGCGATGACGTCAATCTTCAATCCTTTCTCGCGCAAGCGCACCAGCGCAGGTCCCGCGAGTTTCGCGGAGCGGCCGCCACCGGCGGCGGGGTTGACGATGGCGAAAAATCGATCCATTGCGAGCGCAAACGAATCCGAAATTCTAGCTTCCGATCCACGCAATCACTTCGGCACTTGCGTTACAAAGGCAGAATCGCGGTGCCACTGTCCAGCTTCGCGAGCCGCTCTGCCAGAACGTTGCGTTTGATCTTGAGTGAAGCCGTGCGGGGAAAGTCCTCGTCTAGCAGGACGACCCCGTGGATACGCTTGTAGTTTATCAGGCGATTGTTGCGCGCGTTGATATCTCGGCGAAGTTCTTCGCTGTATGGTTGCCCCGGCTCGAGGTGCAGCGCCAGAACAAGTTTTTCGCCGGTCATCGACCGTTTCGGCCAAATGTAGTTGGCGGCGAATACGCAAAATTCCTTGACGGGAAGGCTCTCGAAAACCACTTCGATATCTTCGGGATAAATATTCTTCCCTTCCTCGGTGACGATCATGTTTTTTTTGCGGCCTGTGAGTTGCAAATGGCCCGCGCCGTCAAAGCGCCCGAGGTCGCCGGTCAGAAGCCAGCCATCGACGATGGTTTGCGCCGTGAGTTCCGGTTCATTCAAGTAGCCGGCCATGACGGTTCTGCTTCGGACGGCGACTTCGCCAACGCCGTCCGCGGACGGATGCAAAATGCGCACTTCCATCCCGGGCAGCGGCTTGCCGACGGTATCCGCGCGAAACGGTTTCAAATCGTTGACGGTGATTGCTGTGCCTGCTTCCGTGAGTCCGTATCCGTTGGCGACGGGAATGCCGAGGTCGTAGAAAAACTGCAGCGTCTGCGGTTCGCTGAAGGCGCCGCCAACAATGATCGTGGCAAGCTCTCCGCCAAACGCTTCGTGCACTTGCTTCAGCAGAAGGCGGCTAATGCGCAGGCGCGGCCGCCCTTTCGTCAGCGCTTTGTTCACCCCGACGAGCAATTTGAAAATTCTGCGTTTGCCCGGCGGCAGGGCGTCGAAGCGCGCTTGCAGGCCTTTCTGCAAATTTTTCAAAACGAGAGGAACGAGGCTCACGTAAGTGATTTTGTATTTGGGAAAAGCCTCGCGCACATATTCGGGGCGCAGCGTCCGCAAATGCACCACGGCCGCGCCGCACGTGAACGGCCCGAAAAAACCGACCATGAAATCGATGGCATGGTTCGTCGGCAAAATACTGAGATAGTGCACGCCCGGCCAAAACGGATACAGCGAGGTGAGCGCGACGCACTGCTCCAAATAGTTTTCATGCATCATCATACAGCCCTTCGGGCGGCCGCCCGTTCCAGAAGAATAGACGATGCAAGCTGTGTCGCTGCGTTTGCGCGGGACGAAAACGGGGTCGCCAGTTCCGTGAAATTCTTCCCAGCGCTTTGCGCCGGAGAGGTCGGCGTTTGCCGGTGCTTCGGTGACCAGAACGGTTTGCACGTTCGTCGCCCTGGCACGGCCGGACGAGGTGCCGAGTTGCCGCCAAATCGGATATTCCGTAATGAGCACGGTAGCCCCAGAATGCTTGAGCAATTGCCATTGCTCGTCCGGCGTGAGTTTGTAATCCAGGGGAACGAGAACGCCCCCGGCAAAAAAGATGGCGTAAGCGGAAATCAGCCACTTCGACTGATTGGTCATGATGATGCTAGCGAGAGAGCCAGCCGAAAAACCGGTTTCTTGCAAAGCTTTGGCAAGCGGATGCGCGCGTTCTTTGAAATCGCGGTAGGTCAGGCGCTCTTTTTCGCGCTCGCGGTCGGCTTCAATCAAACACACTTCTTTTGAAAACTGATCCAGCGCATCCCGCAGCGCCTCGCCGATGGATTGATATTTGGAAAGGTCCAGCATTACAGGCGGGATTGAATCCGCTCAGCCAGAGTCTTGAAATCGCTCACGCCTTGAACTTCGTAGTCGGGCAGTTCGATGCCGAAATGGTTTTCGAGACGCGAAAGCATTTCCAAAGTCTGCAGGCTGTCGATTCCAAGCTTCTTGAAAAAATCGTCATCTGGCGCGAGCGACCCCGATGGCAATTGAAAATGTTTCGCGGCCAGATCCAGGACTTCCTTTGTGGTCTGCTCCAGCGTGCGCATAGAAAGGTAAATCTATCATTCCTGCGCCGGGAAAGAAAATTCTCCACGCGATGTTGCTACCGCGTTGCGGCTCTTTGGAAATGTGATTAGAGCAAGACCAGACCGCGACGAATTCCGACGGAAACGGCTTCGGTTCGAGTGGAAGCGCCGAGCTTACCCAAAATCGAGGCTACGTGGAATTTGACGGTGTGATCGGAGATTGCGAGGCGCGCGGCAATTTCCTTATTGGCGAGTCCCGAGGCCAGCATTTGAAGCACTTCACGCTCACGGCGTGTTAGCGGCTCAAGCAACTCGTCGACAGGCGCGGAGGAGCTGACAGCTGCAGGAAGAACGGCATTCAATTCCGAGGGATGAACGACGACTAGCCCTGCCACAGCAGCTTCTAAAGTGGCGAGGAGTTGTTCCGGTGTAACATCACACTGCAGCACGGCACGCACCCCGGCGCGAAGAGCGTTGGAAAGCGAAGAAGACTTGATTTGTTCCGATAGCACGACGACGGGATACTCGCGCGCAATTTCTGCGTGCTCAATCGTGTTCAGCGACTCTTCTTGAGTGTCCGCGGAGACTTCAACCAAAACAACATCCGGCTCAGCGTCAACGAACTGGCCGGAGATGGATTCGAGATCCGAGGCGCTTCCCACAATATCCACGCGGCTATCCGCCAGCATGCTCTGTAGGCCGGCACGAATCAGCGGCGAAGCCGCGACAATAAAAACGCGAATCACGCGGCGATTACATCCTTTCCGCCGTTTGAAACTCCCAACCGTACGGTTACACGACGGACTCGTGAGTAATCGCCACGAAGGAATTCGAAACACAGCAGGCGCGAGCCTTGACCATCGATCGCGCTCGCAAGATCGTCAACGGATTCCAAACTCTTTTCCTCTGTGCCAAGCAAAATGTCTCCGGCCATAAGCGACGCTTGCGCGGCTGGACTGCCGGGCTCCACTTCCAACAAGACCAATCCGAACGCGTGGCCATTGGCGCGAGGCAAGCGCACGGGATGGACGGCAACACCCAGCCACGCGCTGCGTGGGCTGCCGGCAAGAAAATCGCGAACAGCATTGCTCGGGATAGCGAGCGCGAGGCGTCCGGCAACCATGGTATTGATGCCGATCACATGGCCACGGGCGTCAGCCAGCGGCCCGCCGGAATTGCCAGGAGCGAGCCGCACGCTGGCTTGCACCCAGGTTTGGGAACCCAGCCCGCGCAACGGGCCGATGGCGTGAATCACGCCGGTAGTGAGCGCCCCCACAAAGCCCATGGGGTTACCAATGGCGATGGCGAGTTCACCGGGACGCAGTTGCGAGGAATCCGCGGGCGAGGCCGCCGGCAAAGAGTCCGCGCTGATGCGTAGCGCCGCCAAATCGTGCCGTGGATCACGCGCGGCTAGTGCTGCGCTAAACTCGCGTCCGTCCCAAAGTTGGACGCGGACGTTCGAACCGTGGACCACATGGGCGTTGGTGACGATCAGGCCATCATTGGACCAGATCACACCGGAGCCGCTGCCCTTGCCTCCGGCGTGAATCAAAAGAGTCGAACGGCGAAGTTGTTCGGCAATCTCGCCAAATCCCGCGACGGCCATGTCACTCTCCTCCGTTGGCGCGGTCACCGACAGAAATGGACACGTCGCGCACGGCGCCTCCGCGAAGAATCTTGGCGGTCAGAGACTTGCCGATGTTTTCTGCCTGCAAATGGAGCTGGACATTTTCGGGACGCGCAATGGGCTGTCCCGCCAAGGACACCAGGATGTCGCCGATGACGATTCCAGCCTTATGAGCCGGTCCATCGGGCTCGACTTCGAGAATAATTGCAGCGGTTCTCTCTTTGTGTGGCAAAGACTGCCGCAGATGATCCGGGAGACGCACGGGCTGCAAAGCCACACCGAGGTAGCCGCGCGGGATGCGGCCTTTTTTCAACAAGGTTTCGGCGACGCGATCAACGGTGGCGGCGGGGATAGCGACAGCGCCGAATCGCGCAAAACGCGGGGATGCGATTCCCAAAACTTTGCCGTGTGCATCAACCACGGCGCCACCGACAGCGGTGGGTTGCAGGCCAACATCAAGACGGATGTATGGGGCAAGTGAGGAACCGGTCCAGGTACGGCGCTCCGAGACGACCAGGCTCACAACTCCCAGCGCCGCTACGGGACCGCTCGCGCGCGTCCGCCCTACGATAAGAGTGAAGCTGCCGGGTTTGATAGCTAAGGCATCACCGCGCTCGATCAAACGATTGCCTGCCTCCGCGCATTTCAGGACGGCAAGATCGGTCGAAGGATCGCGGCCGGCGAGCGTCGCGGGCATAACCCGGCCATCGGGCAACGTTACTTGAATTTCCTCATCGCGGCGAAGAGCGTGTTCTGCCGTAACAATGACTCCCTCGCGCCAAACGATGCCGCTAGACGAACCGCGCGATTCGGTGTGAATGGCGACCAGGGACGCCGCGGCGTGCTCGGTCACCTGCGCCAACGCATTCGAAAGTTCAATCAGTTCTGCTGACATTTCCTTACCTCCATGAACAAGATGCAACAGGAATAGCGGCGTATACATCCGCCGGATGGCTAGGTGGGACCTGGAAAATCAGCTAGGTGAGGAGCGGCGCGCTTCGAATCTAGGGCAAGTAGGGCATGGGGCCGGAGTCTTCGACGAATTTCTTGAGGGCGGCCATGACGGCGGGACGTGTGAACAGTTCGCAGAAGAGGTCGATTTCGCGGCGAAGTTCCTCGTAGGGAATGGGCTTGATGAATCTCTTGGCAGTGGCACGTGTTACGGCGTCGTACTTGGCGATTTGCCCGGCGGTCGAGCGGGCGATTCGAAGGGCTTCGCCTTCTCCGGCCAGCTGGGCGACCAAGCCGACGGCATGCGCGCGTGTGGCGTTGACGGTTCGTCCGGTAAAAAGCAAATCGCGGACGAAAGCGTTGCCAAGATCGCGTTTCAGGCGCGGAATGCCCCCGAAGCCAGGGATAAATCCGAGGCGCAGCTCGGGAAAGGCAAAGCGCGCCATTTTGTCGGCGATAATCATGTCGCAAGCCAGAGCTAGCTCAAGTCCTCCGCCGAGACAAGCCCCGTGGACAGCGGCGATGGTGACAAATGGGGCGGCGTCGATGGCGTTCATTACGGCGTGGATGCGTTCGAGAAAAGCGCGCACGCCAGCGGGGCGATCTTTCGGAAGAACGGCAGCCGCGGTGGCATAAAGCTCGCGCAAATCTCCGCCGGCGGAAAAAACGGATTTGCGCGCGCTGGCAATAATGCAGACGGCAGTGTCCGACGCAAGTGACTCGAACGAGGCGACAAACTTTCCCAGTTCTGCAAGCATGGCCGTGCCAATTTCGTTGGCAGGCGCATGATCCAGAGTCAGCTCGATTACGCCTTCGCGCCATTCCCAACGCAGAGTCTTGCCGGTGAAAATTTTCATGCGTGGTGCCTGCTGGCGGCCTCGCGGACGGCTTTCAAATCGTACATGGCATTGATTTCGGAAGCATAACGCGCATTATAGCGTCGCGGCGAAGTTTGCCGTTGGCAGTGAGCAAACCGTTCTCAGGAGCAAAAGTATCGCGGACAATGGTGAAGTCTCGGATCTGGCGGTAATGGGGGAGTTCAGGGTTCACGGCATCGAGCGCCGATTGCACGGCGACGGATTCGATGACACCGGAAACGAGGGCGCACAAATAGCCGCGGCCGTTTCCAACGATTACGATCTGTTGCGCCGCTGGAAGGAGCCGCGCGAGTTTTTCCTCGACCGGTTCGGGCGCAATGTTGTGACCGGAATTCAAGATGATCAGATTCTTGATGCGGCCACTGATGCGCCAATTTCCGCGAACGTTGACTTCGCCTTGATCGCCCGTGTGGAACCATCCGTTTTGCAATACGCGTGCAGTTTCTTCCGGGCGATTCCAATAGCCCGGGAAAATGTGCGGGCCGCGCACGACGATTTCTTCGTTTTCAGCCAGCTTCATTTCGATGCCAGTAATCGCGGCGCCGACGTAGCCCGGCTCGACGGGCACGCGCGGGTCATCGAGCGTGCAAATGCCGGTGGTTTCCGTGAGTCCATATGCCTGCAGTACGGGAATGCCGAGCATCAGAAAAAACTGCTGCGTCTCCGGAGCGAGAGGCGCGGAACCGCAGAGGAGCGCGCGAAGGCGCGGGCCAAAACGTCCGCGAATCTTTCGGAAGATGAGTGCACGGCCGAGGCGGAGCCAAAATGTATCGTTTACACGGCCGCGCCCAACGTGCAGGCGCTGCCAGGCGGCGCGCGATTTTGCAAACAGGGATCGGATGATCGCGGGGCGCTTGGCGATGGCGTCCTCGACGCCACGCCGGACGCGTTCGAGCAGCGTAGGGACGTTCAGAAAATAATGCGGCGACGACAAACGGATTTCGTCGGCGAGCTTATTGAGATCCGTGGAGAGGGTAAGGACACTTTCGCGTGAGAGACAAGAGAGCAGCAAAATCGTGGATGCAGCAAAATTGAGTGGCAGGTAATGGAAGACACGGTCTGGTTCGTGGGTCGCGCCCATCAGCTGATCGAGGCGTTCCGTCGTGCAGGAGAGCATGTGGGTGAGATTTCCGACGTTGAGGCAAACGCCCTTCGGCTCACCGGAAGTTCCCGAAGTATAAATGATGGTCACGATTTCGCTGTCCCGGCGCGGATTTGGCGAATCAGGAAGGTGAGGTTGTGAGGCGGATTCGCGCAGGGCTTCCTCGAAAAGCACGCGGGGTGGAGCCTCCGGCCAAGCCCGGACAACGGCCTCGCCGAATGCGGCGTCATTCACAAAAATAAGGCGCGGCTGGCAATCCTTCATCATGCCGGCGAGTTCGACGGGCGCCTGACGGGAATAGAGAGGCACAACAATCACGCCTTCGGCCATGAGCGCCAAATGGAAAGCCGCCCAGCGGGTGGAATTGGGCGCGAGAAGGGCACAACGCTCTCCGGGCTGAAGGCCGGAACGTCGAAGGAACGAGCGAACAAGCTGAAGCTGGTCCAGCAATTCCCTGCCGGTCACGCTGACAAAGAGATCGCCATGGATTTCGCTAAGAACGACGCGGCCGCTCGCGCGCTTCAGTTGAGCAAAGATCGTTTCTAGGAAATTGGGCATGCAGGATCAGCGAACGGCCGCCAAGGCGGCCGGCGAAGAATCGTAGCGCTCGGCGAGCTGAGTCAAATTTTTGCCGAGGGGCGGCAGATAGTCTTCCCAGGAAAAAACGCCGGAACGCAACGGAAATTCAGGATAGCTACGCCGGACAACGTCTTCTAGGAATGTGCCCATGCGGGCCATTACTTTGAGATTGCGGACAACGGTTTGACCGATGCCCTCGCGGACGGAATCGGCTTCGGCGACGAGTGTCTCCATAACCTGGAGAAGCTTCGGTTCCAGATCGGAGTCATCCACGGTAAGAAAAAGATGCTGATGCCCACGCTCGCGCATGAGATTGCGGATGCGCTCGTCCATGGTGACGCCCGCGGAAGCTACGAGACTCGGCATGCAAGTCACAATGCCGTGGTAACGCGAAGAAACCATGTAGGAGCACGCGCGCAGGATGGAGACAAGCTGGAACATGTCGTAATCATCCGAAGTGAAAACCGGAGTGCCCGGAATCCGTGAAGCGATTTCGCGGCATGCGACAGTGTCAAGGCGTTCCATGGCAACTAGAATTGGAAACACGCGATGGCGCTGAATGAAAGCCCGCATCGCCTTGGTGAATCCAGAAATGTAGTGTTCGAATTTTCTATCCACTTCGGATCCGGACTCAAAGAAATAAACGGTACGATACTGGCTGTCGTTATAGGCGCCGGTAGTGACGCGCGCGACGTATTTCGCAATGGAGGCTTTCACCGGCCAGACGAAAGGATGAATGGGGCAGAGGACGAGTATGGGTGTCTTTTCGTCCCAGCCCGCATCGCGAAGCACCTTTCGGGCGTATTCGGGCGGATGCGGTTCAAACGTCCAGGCAGTATCCGTACCCAGCTCAGTTGGAATTCCGAGGGAACTCAGAAGGGTACGCGATTCCACGTTGCGCGTGATGACCAGAGAATCGTGGACGTAGCGCTGGCACATCGATTGAATGAGCCCGTCCATGTGCCCCGCTTCGCCACCGTAGGCGAGGGAAAGCTTGTTTTCAGCGGAAGCCAGACCGAGCGAACCAATCATCATGGTGGTAAGGGCATTGGCAAATTTGCTTTTAAACATCGAGCCTTCGCAAGCGATTACAGCGTGATTGGCGCGGACTTCGTGGAAGAGGAAAGGCGGAAATACATCGGGGAGATGAACCTGACGCGTGCCTTCGAAGTAGCCTTTGGTGCGCTCGAAATTCTGCGTCATGACGCTGAAATCGACGTGCTCCGCGCCAAGAACATGGCGGACCTGCCGCAGCATTTCCTGAACGCGCACATCGCTACCGGTATTGCGCGTGCCGTTATAGCCCGCAAAGAGGAGCTTCAGCTTTTCGCCGGGCGTCCAGCGCTCGCCGAGGCCGAGCATCCAGCCGAAGCGCGTGATTTCAATCAGGGCGCTGACCCAAGCGACGAGGAGGAAATCGGTCATGCGCGGATTCTCCCTGCCGCGACGTTTTTCACCGCGCCCGTAGAGGCCGGCCAGGGCTTGGCGGGAAAGTGGAATTTGTTTTCGCGGCAATATTTCAGAAGCGGGGCCGCATAAGCCGAGAATTTTGCAGGCTCTTCGCCGAGTTCCGCGACGACGCGGGAATTGTCGAAAACGGTGTTCCAGTCTAGATAGGGCCAGAAAACTTTCAGCAGCGAAGCGCCGTATCCCGCAGCCCCGCTGCGATTGGCGACCCAATTGACGGTGCTGGAAAAAGGTCCGCCCAAAGACGGGAAATAGATGGGCCGAAGCATGGCGCCGGCCTGAGCGATGGCATCGGTCAGCTCCCGGTAGGTTTGCGAACCCGTGCCGGAAGACAGATGGTAGATGCCGTAAGCGGGCGCTTCCTTTTGATGCATGGTCACGATGGCTTTGCCGACATAGTTTGCCGGCACGATGTCGATTTTATCCTGGGGACGGAGCGGAAGAACAGGCATGTGCGCGAGAACGTGGAAGGCCTGGACCATATCGAATTGCGAAGTCTCCGCGCGGCGGCTGTCGCCCATAACGATGGCGGGGCGAAAAATCGTCTTGTGCACATCGGGCAAAAGTTGGTTGGCCATGTGCTCGCAAAATTTCTTGGTGCGGGCGTAGGGATCGTAATCAGAGCGGGACCAGTCGATGGCCGCGTCTTCGGTGACGACTTCGTTTTTTCTCTTTCCCGCGACCGCGACGGTGGAAACATGCGAGTAGCGGCGCAATCCGTTGCGGTTCTGAGCGCGGCGCGCGAGTTGAATGACTTCGAGCGTGCCTCGCAGGTTGACATTCAGGCACTGCTTCTCCGATTTGCGATTCAGCGATGCGGCGCAGTGGATCAAGGAATCCGTGGTGTCAACGAGGGCATGGTATTCGTCATCGGAAAGGCCAAAACGCTCGCCGGTCAGGTCGCCACGAAAAATGCGCACGCGCGTGTTCAGGTATTCGGCAAATTCGGGAAACTCGAAGTGGAGTTGCAGCGAAGTCCAGAGGCGTTCGCGGGCTTCCTGTTCCGTTTTCGCACGAATCAGGAGATTGAGCTTGTCGCGGTACCCGGTGAGTAGTCCCGCAACAAGGTAACTGCCCAGGTAGCCGGTCGAGCCGGTTACGAAGATCGCCATAAAGGGTCTGAAGGCGTAGCAGCTTCCGGAAGCGAAGTCCCGTGCGGCGCTTCAGCGGACCAATCCAGCGCGCGGGGCTCGCGCGACTCGAGCGGACGGCCCTCCATCAGCGGATAGCACCAGCGGCGAAGCGCCGGTATGTGCACGTTGATCCAATAGTCCCACCAGTCGATGAACTCCGGGGCGAAATCGAAGAGCGGGCGCTCGTCAGCGGGAAGCATGGCGGAAAGCAGACGCGCGTTCTCGGATTCGAAGACGTGTTCGTTGTGAAGAATAAAAGGCTCGTAGAGCTCGATCAATTTTTCGGCGCGGATCAGGTCGCGCTCGGCGCGGGCGAGCGGCGGCTTTTTCATTCGAAGGGAAACGGCCGCGCGATTGATGCGAGAGATGACGGCCTTCTGCATGGGAATGGAGAGACGTTCGTAGCGCTGCTTCGACACCGAGATGGATTCAAATTTTACCTTGAGCCAGCTATCGATGCCGTTGGTGGTGCGGTAATGCTTGCGGTGGGCAAGCCCGGTGAGCTCGATGCTGCGCCCCATATTGACGGGATTGATCGCGGAGGTCGCAAGCTGGTAAAGGCGAGCATGGCGGCGGACGACGACCGCGGAAGCAATGAGCGTCATCCCGCGGCAAACCATGTCGACGGGAATCACGTCGAGGCACTTCCGCTCATTCGAAGGAAGCTGGCGAAAATTCGTGCCAAGAAGATAGGAAAGCGGACCAGAGGTATTGATGCCTTCGTTCCAACCGGTGAAGGGAGAGCGTTCCGAGCTTTCCACGATCGAGGGGCGGACGATGGCGATGGGCAGGTCGCGGCCCCGGCGCGCTAGGATGGATTCGCCGAGACTTTTCGTGAACGTGTAAGTATTGGGCCAGCCGAGATGCTGCGCGCGACGCAGGCCGACACGCACGAGACGGTTGCGCGCCCAGCGCGCTCGATTGCGTTTCAAAACACCGTCAAGCTCCGCAGCAGGAGCGGAAGCTTCGTTGCCACTGCGGCCCAGCGCCTGGCGACGAAGGGCCTTGTCCAGTTCAGGGCTTTCTGCGCGTTCTTCGACGCGGCGAATGGTTTCGCGGAGCGACTCGACTTCGCGCTCGGCATCGAATTGGGAATCGCTGGCGGGATTGTAATTGTCGTGCAGCTCCTCGGTGACGCGACCGTCGCGCATGCCAACCACGTAGCAAGTGGAAAGATGCATCAACCCGGCGTGATGGCATTTGCGGAGAAAGTCGAGCAAATGGATCGCGGAATCCACGTTGGAAGAAAGGGCGTCACGCAAGTCGGGGTTGAAATCCGTCAACCCGGCACTGTTGACGATAAGGTCGAGCGAATTGGCGAGCCGCGCTTGCGTTTCCTGGTCGAGTCCGAGACCCGGGAGGCTCACGTCCCCTTCGACGACTTCTAGTTTCTGCTTGAGAAATGCGCCGAGCTTGCGGCCATGGCGCTCATGGAGAGTATCGAAGGACGGAGAATCCTCGACGATCTTCTCGAAACGGCGAAGCGCGGAGGTTGTGCGGTTGCGGCGAATCAGAAGCGTGATCTTGCCGATATTGGGAATATTTTCTAGCAGATCCACAAGCCAGACCTTGCCGATGAATCCGGTTACGCCGATGAGAAGCAGATGCCGATTCGCGAGACTCTCGCGGACCGAGAGACGGTCGACACGCGGAGTTTCACCGAAGAGTGCAACCGACTTGCCCTGCGAAACGGTTGGCCGGGCGGTGGACTCCAGCGCGCTTTCAAGACGCTCGGGCTTCTGCGTCCAGCCAAGCTGGTTCAGAAGTTTTTCGCGGGGGATATGGCCGTCGGTCTCGCTACTGGCGATCCACGCCAAAGGTCCGCGCGGGCGCACAATGGGATCGAGGAGCCGGCCGGTGGCTTTGCCATCGCGAAATTCCAAGCGATTCGAGATGAAAAAATCCACGCCAAAATGGTGCGCCAATGGACGAAGGATGTTTTCCAGGAGCTGGCCAACCAGGACGACGCGTTCGCCGTTGCGAACCGCTTCGATCAACTTCTCAGCAGCCTCGCCGCGCAATTGCGGCTTCAGGACATAGTGAAAGTACTCTTCGCCGAGGAGGTCGAGGCGATCGCGGCTGACGCCCCGAAGCAATGTGTGCAAGAAACGCGTGGCAAACGTGCGACTCGCAAAATAAGCGAAGGGCCGCGCCAGCGCCATGCCGGCCATGCCCGCGCGGCGGGCCCAGCGTTCCGCAAAACTCTGCGAGTTCCAGGTGAAAAAGCCGACCGGGCGCAGGGCGCCAAGTTCGAACAGGGAGCCTTCGACGCGCCAATAGGAAACGGAGCCGGTCCCGGGGGCAAGCAAGACACGCCTCGAATTGGACTTGTGTGGCGCCATAGCAGGCCTACGACAAACGGCAATCAATCCACCGCGAGGATAGCTCAAGAAAATGGCGATGAGTAATGATGTTTTTCACCCTTTGGTCAATAGCTGTGCAACGGATTCGCAGCCCACATCTCCACCACAGCGTAATGTGATCCTCGACCCTGGTCCGCGGCAGGCTGCTTCGGAAAGTGTAAAAGTAGCATTGTCAGCGGCTTCTCGCAAGACAACCGGGATGATGGGCTGACGTTGCGTTGAAGCTGCTAGCAGGAGGCGGTGCTAGACACCCCAGCCGTAGCGCTCGGCGTGTTCGAAGGTGCGCTGCATCTCTTCGCGAAGGACTTCAGTAAAGACGGAGCCACCGACGGAGCGGGCGCCGGGCTCCGTGATATCGGGCGTCCGGTAGCCGCCGGCGAGCACGCGATTGAGCGACTGCTCAACCCAGTCCGCTTCCAATGAAAGCCCGAAGGCGTCTCGGAGCATCATGGTGGCGCTAAGAATCGAGCCGATGGGATTGGCGGAGTCTGTTCCAGCCAAAGATGGCGCCGAACCGTGAATGGGTTCAAAGAGTGGAGCAGACGAACCAAAGCTGGCCGAAGGAATCAGCCCGATGGAGCCGACCAGCGCCGCGGCCGCGTCGCTTAGGATATCGCCGAACATGTTGCTGCTGAGTATCACGTCAAATTGCGAGGGACGCAGCGTCAATTGCATCGCCGCGTTGTCCACGTACATGTGCTCGAGTTTCACGGCGGGGTAGACGGCGCTCATAGCCGTGACGGTGCGGCGCCAGAGCTGCGAGCTGGTCAATACGTTCGCTTTGTCCACCGAGCACAGACGCCTCGAGCGGTTCTCTGCACGCGTATAAGCAAACGTGGCGATGCGCTCGATTTCCGGCGTCGAGTACGATTCCGTGTCCCAAGCGCGCTCTACGCCCTTTTCCGTGGTGTTCCCCCGTTCGCCAAAATACATTCCGCCGGCGAGTTCGCGCACAATCTCAAGATCCAAGTCGCCGAGCCTGTCGACCTTCAAGGGCGATATCCCTCTCAGCGGTTCCAGAAGCTTAACGGGACGAACGTTGACGTAGAGTCCCAGCCCTTTGCGAAGGTCAAGCAGCCCGCTTTCCGGGCGCTTTCCCACGGGCAATGAATCCCACTTGGGGCCGCCGACGGCTCCCAGAAAAACGGCGTCAGCTTTGCGGCAAACGTCTAGCGTTTCATTGGGAAGCGGCGTGCCTGCGGCGTCGATGGCCGCGCCACCGAGGGGAAGCTCTATGAAATCAAACTGGTGATTAAATTCTTGCGCGGATTCGCGGAGAACGGCCGCAGCCGCGCGCGTCACTTCCGGGCCGATACCGTCTCCCGGCAGAAGGACAATAGTCTTCTTCATGGCAGTCCCCACAAATAATCAGAAATCCAGCAAGCCACGCGCACTTTGCAGGAGGTGTAGAACGGCGCGATGCGGGCGTTGCGAAATTCTTTTGGCCGCGGCCCAGGCTCAGGCGGCTGAAGACGATTCCGCGGCCATCGCCGCGGGCCGCCGTCGAATCACTTCGTGCGCGATGGCCACAATGTCTCGCGAGCGCACCTGCTTGGACTGATCCGCAAGCGCCGTCACGCGGCTATAAACTTCCGCAAGCTCGGCATCACTGGCGTCGTAACCCAGATCGCGCAGAGTCATGCGCAGCGCGTTGCGGCCGGAATGCTTTCCGAGGACCAGCGAACGGGCCGGCACGCCAACCATCTGCGGCGAGATGATCTCATAAGTGAGCGGGTTCTTGATGATGCCATCCTGGTGAATTCCGGCTTCGTGCGCGAAGGCGTTGGCGCCCACAATGGCTTTATTCGGCGCGACTTGCGCTCCCGTAATTTCCGTGAGCAGGCGGCTCGTGGGGAAAAGCTGCTCCAGTCGAATTCCCGTCGTGACACCAAAGGTGTCCTTACGAACCGCCAGAGCCACGACAACTTCTTCCAGGGAGGCGTTCCCTGCGCGCTCGCCAATACCGTTGATGGTGCACTCGATCTGGCGCACGCCGGCGCGAATCGCCGCTAGCGAGTTCGCCACGGCCATGCCTAGATCGTCGTGGCAATGCGCGCTGAGCGTAATCCCCTGGGCATCCTCCAAGTATTCACGGACCTTGGTGAACATCGCGCCATACTCTTCCGGCACCGCGTATCCGACGGTATCCGGCAAATTCAGGACAGTTGCGCCCGCTTCCACCGCAGTCCGGCACACCTGGCAAAGGAAATTGATGTCGGTTCGCCCGGCATCCTCGGCAGAGAACTCCACCTCACCGACATGCTGCCGGCCGTAACGAACCATCGAGCCGATAGCTTCGAGAGCTTGCTCACGAGTCATCTTCAGCTTGACGCGAAGGTGTAGATCGGAAGTCGCGAGAAAAATATGCAGGCGCGGCGCGGCGGCAGGTTTCAAAGCTTCGATGGCGGCGTTGACGTCTTCTCTTCTGGCGCGCGCGAGTGCCGCGACCGGCACGGTGCGAACTTCTTTCGCTACCTTTTGGACTGCTTCCAAGTCACCGCGCGACGAAATGGGGAAGCCTGCTTCAATCACGTCCACGTTCAGGGCGGCAAGCTGCCGCGCCAGGCGAATCTTCTCCTCGGTGTTCATCGAGAAGCCCGGGGACTGTTCGCCGTCACGGAGCGTAGTGTCGAAAATGCGTACGACGTCCATAGAGTCTCCCATGCTCTAGTAACGCACAGGAGGCGCCCTGTGGTCCAATTTATCTTTATTCTGGTTTTGATAATTTCGTCTTATACTGGCCGTGAGCGGAGGATTACTTGGATCTCGGTGAATTGCAGGTATTTCTCATGGTGGCGAAGGAGGGCAGTTTTTCCCGCGCCGCGGAGCGGTTGTACCGCACACAGCCCGCCATCAGCCTAGCCATCCGCAAGCTGGAGGACTCGCTCGGGCAGCCGCTCTTTGTCCGAGGAGCCCGCCCGGTCCGCCTCACTGATGCGGGCACGCTTCTGAAGGACTACGCGGAACGCCTGATCAACCTGCGGGATGAAGTCAAGAAAGGGCTCTCCGAATTGGAGGGACTGAAGCGCGGGGAACTCTCTCTGGGAGTAAACGAGAGCTCTATCCACGCGCTCCTCCCCGCGCTAGCCAAGTTTCGGGAAAGACATTCCGGCGTCCAGGTTCGCGTGCACCGCATGCTCTCGCGGGACATTCCCCATGAGGTCCTGAACTACCGGTTGGATCTGGGAGCAATCTCTTTTGTGCCGCGCGATGCGCAGCTCCTGGCCACGGAAGTCCGGAAGGACGAGCTGACCCTGGTGGTGAACCCCAAGCACGTCCTCGCGAAAAAGCGTGAGGTGGATGTTGCCGAGCTTGGAGAAGAAACCTTTATTGCGCACAGCGTGGAATCTCCCTTCCGCCGCCGCGTCATCGAGCTATTTGCAAGAAACCGCACCGCGCTCAACATGCCCATCGAAATGCCCACGATCGAAAGCATCAAGCGGTTCGTGCAGATGGGCATGGGCGTGGCCATCGTGCCGCGCATGTGCGTCCATTGGGAAATCGAGCGCGGTTGGATGAAAGAAGTAAAAGTGCGGCAAATGAATATGCCGCGCCACGTCTATCTGGTATCGCGGCGCGGAGCACGCCTCCCGCATGCCGCCAGTGAGCTCATGCGCATCCTTCGCGAAGAGTAAATCTCCGCGACAGCAGCAATGTCTTCCGCGCCAGCCGCTGCAATTGTCACCGATTCAGCTCACGCTGACCGTGAAGTAGCGCAATTTAGACAAAGCTGTGGCGCTCGACCAGGCTATTTTGCCGCGGAGACGCGGTAAATCACGGCCGCTCCGTCATCCGACACCAGTAGGGATCCGTCCGGTGCCACGGCCACGCCGGCAGGCCGTCCGTAGACACCCGGCTTGGTTGGATCGGGAACCAGCCCAGTCAGGAACGGCACGGGATCGGCGAAAGGCTTGCCGTCCTTGAAGGCCACAAACGCGACCTGGTATCCGGCACGAATAGAACGGTTCCACGAGCCATGTTCCGCTACGAATGCGCCGCCGCGGTAGCTCTCCGGAAATTGCTTCCCGGTATAAAATGCGAATTGGATCGGCGCCACGTGAGCTCCGAGCAGCACATCGGGAATGATGGCCCGCGCAACGCGTTCCGGATGTTCCTGCTTCACGCGTGTATCGACGTTGTCGCCGATGTAGCTGTACGGCCAGCCGTAGAATCCGCCGTCTTTCAACGACGTAAAGTAATCGGGAGGAAGATCATCCCCGAGACGGTCGCGTTCATTGACTGTCGTCCAGACCTCTCCTGTCACCGGTTCCAGCGCCAGTCCCACCGGATTCCTCAGCCCCGTTGCGTACAGCCGCGCATTCTTGCCGTCGGGATCGCAGATGGTCACCGCAGCCCGGCGGGGATCTTCGCCTGTGTCAATATTCGAGTTCGAGCCAACAGAGACGAAGAGATGCTTGCCATCCGGCGAAAATGCCACTGCTCGCGTGCTATGTCCGCCCGTCGGCAAGTCCATAAGATGTTCCTTTTCCCCGAGCCGCTTCGATGTCTTGGGGTCATAGCGAAACCGCACGATTTCGTTCGTATTCCCGACGTACACATAATCTTCGTGGAAAACGATGCCGAAGGGTTCCTTCTGTCCATCCACAAACACTTCACGTTCTTGCGCCCCTCCGGTGTTCTTCGGGTCGCGCATCACGACGATTTCCCCAGCCCCGGAATCCGCGAGAAAAATGTCCCCGTTCGGGGCGATCGTCAGCCAGCGTGGATATTTGAAATTTGTGGCGAATACATTTACGCGAAATCCCTTCGGCACCGTGGGCAGAAATCCTGCGGGCGGCTTCGCTGCCTCCGGCGCGTTGCCCGCCGATTTTGTCGCGAACGGCGCCGGCAGCATCGGCTTTTGGCCGTGCGTTACTTGCGCCGGCGCCAGAGAAGGCAGCAAAAATGTGAAAGCTAAGGTAAGAATATTTCGCGCGCGCATAGCGATACCCTTTCAGAAAACAAAATTGTCGTTTCGCTTCCTATAATGCCTTAGACGGACGCGCGATTCCAGATGGCCCTGACGCTCACTAGCAACGGTGTTTCGTCTGAAGCCGGCGAAGACGACAGGGTATTCCTCATCCGACAGGCTGCGATGGGCATCCAATCCAGGGTCGGCATAGTAAGCTAAGACAGTTGTTTTTAGGGAGACCAACCATGCAGAGCCCTTACATTGGTCGCGGCATCGCGTTAATCGTGATTACCGGCCTCATCGCTTGGACTGCTTTCCGTGCCCTCGGCTCGAGGCCTCCCGAAACTCCGAAGTCACCCTTCCCAGCGCCGGCCATCGAAACGTCATTGGCCGCAGCAAAAAGCGGGCAAAGAGCTGTCTTTGCTGGAGGCTGCTTCTGGGGCGTCCAAGCTGTCTTCCAGCATCTACAGGGAGTATCGAGCGTGACTTCCGGCTATTCCGGAGGCCACGTCAAGTCACCGTCGTACGAAAGCGTGAGCATGGGTGTGACAGGTCACGCGGAAACGGTCAGCATTATCTATGATCCGTCTCAGCTCACCTATGGTCAGCTTCTGATGGTCTTCTTCTCCGTCGCCCATGATCCCACGCAATGGAACCGGCAAGGTCCGGATACCGGCTCACAGTATCGCTCCGCCATCTTCTACACGACTGAAGATCAAAAGCGTGTCGCGCAGGCATACATCGCGCAGCTCGATGCCGCGAGGGTTTATTTCCGGAAGATCGTCACAAAGGTTGAGCCATTCCAGGCCTTTTACGAGGCGGAGAGCTACCACCAGGACTACCTGAAAAACAATCCCGATAATCCTTACATTGTCTACAACGACTTGCCGAAGCTCGAGAATCTGAAAAAGAATTTTCCCAATCTCTATCGCCCATAGGTCTAACCAAATCTCGTTGTCCCAAATTCACACGGGTGGCTATCGGTTTGGGAACAAGTTGTTACTTCTCTACCGAATATTGCGCTAGATTGATGTGGGGCGTTTTTCGGAGAGAGTCCTAATCCTAGAACACCATACCCTGTGAGGAGAACCAACATGAGATCACTCGCATGTGCAGCACTGTTCTTGTCGGCAATAGGTCTAATGCTTGCGCAGGACAGTCTTGCCCGCGCCGCGACGAAGCCTGTCACCGTGGATATCAAAAACGCGCAGGGCCAGAGCATTGGCACTGCGACACTAACGCCTGCGGCCAAGGGCGTCACCATCAAGATTGACATCAAGAACCTGCCGCCGGGTGAACACTCCATTCACATTCATCAGGTCGCAAAGTGCGAGCCTCCGGATTTCAAATCCGCCGGTCCACATTTTGGAGGTGGCGGCCATGGCCATGAAGGAATGCCTGCGGGCGACATCCCGGACTTTGCGCTAATTGTTGGAGCGGATGGCACGGCCCACGCTACAACCGTCGCGCCAAATGTCACTCTCGGCGCGGACGAAAACTCGGTGTTTAGTAATGGCGGAACGGCGATTGTCATTCATGCCGTCGCCGGCGGCACCGGTTCCGGCGCTCCCCCGCGCATCGCTTGCGGCGTCATCACCAAGCCGGAATAACTTCGGCCGCACGCTTCTCAGAACTATTTCTTGTCCGGGCGCTCGGTCACGGCTTTGCCCGCAGCGCCCGGAAGAGGCGTCTTTTTGCCGCCGGCTGCTTCTCCGTCGAACAACGCGTTCAGGTTCGGATAACCATAAATGGTCGGCGCATGATTCTGCATGAGCCCACCGGTATCGGCCGTTGGTCCGTAATTGCTGTGTAAATCTCTTCCCAGCATCCGGAGCATTGCCATCTGCTGGCCTCGATGGTGCGCCGTGTGAGCAATTCTACGGACCATCACCCAGGCCCGCGATCGCTGCAGGTCAAAGAATTTCGTTTCCGACTCCCACCACACATCATCTTTGGTCCGCAGCGCCGTGAGCCGCTTTTCGCTGTCTTCGGCATAACGCTTCATGAATTCCAGCCTCGTTTCCGTCGCCGGCAACGGCGGCGCGCCAACATCAATTCCCAGCATGTTGACGAACCACAGATTTTCGCTCACGCATTGATGCACCATCTGCTCTTGCACGCTTCGCCCTCGCGCATCACCGTCGCGCGGACGCGCCGGAAGATCGTGGTCGCGGAATTCACTCCACACGCTCACCACTTTGATTCGCTCGGTTTCGTAAGTTTCAACTAGGAATTCGTATCTCATGGAACTATCCTTACGCGGTTTTGGCGGGCATTCTCCCGCCGCAACTATTGTTAACAACTGGTGGTTGACTTCGCCGTAGCACAGGAGTATCTACACCCTACGCGCGCTCCGCTGTGGTCCCTCCCGTTTCCGGCGCGCACGTTCAAACAACCAAGGAGATCACCATGCCAAATCCTGTCCGAGCTATCCCTGAAGGGTATCATTCCATTACGCCAGGCCTGACGTGCAAAGACGCCGGCCGCGCCATGGATTTCTACAAACAAATTTTTGGCGCGACGGAAATCATGCGCATGCCCGGGCCCGACGGCAAAGTCATGCACGGCGAACTCAGAATCGGCGACTCCGTCATTTTCGTCGCTGACGAGTTTCCCGGCATGTCCTGCGCCCCCATGCCCGGCGCTACAAACCCCGTTTCCATTTTTATGTACACGGAAAATGTGGATGCCACGTTCAATCGAGCCGTTGCCGCGGGCGCCAAAGTGGACATGCCGCTCATGGATCAGTTCTGGGGAGACCGCTATGGAAAACTTACGGACCCATTCGGCCACCAGTGGGGCCTTGCGCAACACATCGAGGACGTAGCTCCCGAGGAGATGAAGCGGCGTTCCGCAGAGTGGACCGCGAAGATGGCCAAAGCTGCCGGCCAGAGCTAAAGGCCTTTCGACTCTATCCAAGGAAAAGGCCCGTCAGTTCTCAACCTGCTGGCGGGGCCACTTATTCCTTATTCCAAGGGCCAAAGCCAGGCCGCGCCGCGTACTCCGCTCGCGTCTCCATGCTTCGCCGGAAGAATGGGCGTGTCTGCTTCGTGGCCGAAAACATACTCCTTCAGTCGAGGCGGAACATTTTGGTAGATGCGCGGAATTTGCGAAGCTCCTCCACCCATCACGATTACATCCGGATCAAGAAGGTTGATGAGGTGTGCTAATGCCCGCGTGAGGCGGTCTTCAAATCGACCGAGGGCGGCAAGCGCGGCTGCTTCACCTGCGCCGCTTCGCGCTATAATCCCGGGACCTTTGAGGGGAACTCCTGTGGCGCGATTATAGTCCGCTTCCAGCCCCGTTCCGGAAATCCACGTTTCGATGCACCCGTTCCTCCCGCAGTAGCAGGCCGAGCCGGGAAACTCGTCCGGACGCATCCACGGCAAAGTGTTGTGTCCCCATTCGCCGGCAACTCCGTTCGAACCGCTGTGCACGCGGCCATCCACGGCAATTCCGCCGCCGCAACCTGTCCCCAAGATCACCGCAAAGACAATGTGCTTGCCCGCGCCCGCGCCGTCGGTCGCTTCGGAAACCGCCAGGCAGTTAGCGTCATTGGCGCAGCGCACTTCGCGCCCCAGCGCGCGGCCCAAGTCCTTGTCGAAGGGCTTTCCGTTCAGCCACGTGGAGTTGGCATTTTTCACCAAGCCGGTCTTAGTGGAAATAGTCCCGGGAATGCCCAAGCCGACGGTGGCGCTCCGTCCGAGTTTTTTCTCGATTTCCTGTGTAGCCTCCGCTATGGCCCGTACCGTGCCGTCATAGTCGTGCCGCGGCGTAGCGATGCGGTGGCGATGCAATTCCCTGCCGTCTCGCTCGAGCGCGACGAATTCGATCTTGGTGCCGCCAAGATCCACGCCGATGCGAAGGTGTTCCTGTTTTTCTTGAATTGTCGGCATCGATGGAGCTTCCCCGGCGAGGAGGTAGTCTACACCGCAGCGCACCTCTGTAAATGGTTGTGTTCTTGAAATTGTCGTGCAGTCAGAGGAGGGCGTCAGGGGCCAGCTTTATTCGTCGCCGCGGACTTGCCACCAATCGAGGCGCTCAACTTCGGCCATTTTTTCGGAGCCGTGTTCCTGATGCCAGCGGCTCCAGGCGAGCGCGTCCGCCGGCAGGTTTTCATCGGTGATTTCTTGCAGTGCGAGGAAAGTCCAGCTTCGCATTTGCCCGGTTGTGCGAGGATTCATGGCCAGATCAAGGAGCTTCGGAACTATCGTCATTCGCTGCTTGCGCGTGAAAATTCCGCAATCGGAAATATTGCAGCCCGCGCGATCGCGCACGGCGGTAGCGGGATCTTCCGTGAACGAAGTGAACAGTTCATCGAGAACCTCATCCTTGGCTAGAAAGCGCATCCCCTCGACGGCCCATTGCCGCACAGTCGGGTCCTTATCGTTCCGCGCATAATTCAATAGCACACCGTGGATGCGTTCGTAGTCTACACCGCGACCCGCCAGCATTCCCAGATAGTAGACCGCCCAGGCGCGGTAGCGCGGGTCAGATTGCGCGCGCTGAATCAAAAGATCGACGGCTTCCTGATTCTTTTGCCAGCCTTCCAGCACAAGATTGATGTCAGCATTGGCGTAACGGACTCGTAGGTCCTTGGAAAACTCGGAGCGCCGCTCCAACTGCTTCATGCGGTCGCTCATTCGAATGCGGCCACGCCATCCGTCAACCAGCTCATCGAAAAGCTCCAGAGCACGCGTGTCGTGACCGATGGCGCGTTCGAGCAATTCTTCCGCCTGCACTTGCGCGGGAAGTGCGCGCACGCGCTCCACGTCCGCATCGGTTAACAGGGCCGAAAAGACGCGCCGCGCCACCGGCGGCTTGGTACGAGCAGCTGCCACTGTGCGGGAGTTATTTGTGCGCGCAGTGAACGAGGTCATTCGCCACGCCATGAAACCGAACATCCCAAGCACCATCGCAAAAAACACGCCGATAGATACGGCCGTGGACGCGCGTGGCCTGGCCTGAGTGAATGTCTGCCCTGGCTGTTGTGGAACAGGCGTGAGAGGCACACCGAGAGGCAGATCCACTTCCACGTGCGTATCCAATTTCATGCCTGACCAGGTCTCGATCTGCGATACCACCCAGCGCGCTTCCTGGCGGCCGGCGATTTCGTCGGCTAGCGTGATTTTGCTGCCATTCTTGAGCCGCATTCGAATGGCGTGCAGTGCGTTGTCCGAATTGCCGCCTTGCTGCATGCTGACCACGGGCAGGATGGAAACCACTTCGGAAACTTGAAATCTGCGGGTGCGTCCGAGGCCGAGGATTCCCCTGCACGAAAGAATTTCTCCGCTGCGAGCGCCGATTCGCGAACTGCCAAAGGTAGTGTGTAAAAAGCCAGCTATGATCAGCACGTCGCTCAGCCCAAAAAGAATAAAAAACAAAGTGGGCGCGTGCTGCCGGTACATCAGGTAAATCACCGCGCTCCAGACCACGGTGACAAGGAGCAGAATCAGGGCGCGGGTGGGGTTTCGAAGTGGCGGAAAATAGAATTCCGTCCCGCCGGAACCCATCGAAACGATCACTTTTGTATGCGCGGGCTGCGCGACCTCGCCGGATTCCATGGTGCTCGGTTGCGATGAGGGAAAACCGAAGCTGTCGGCTCCCGTGGTGATCCGTGCCCCGAAATCACTCGCCGGTGCGGACGTGGCTGCGGCGCGAAAAACAGGAATTTCAAAATCGTCCGAATAATCCACGCCTGGCACGTCATCCTGCGCGTGCAGCACCCAAAGAACCTGGTCGTTCGGGTTGTCCAAATCAGTGACCGAACTGTCTGCGGGAACCGAAAAATCCACGGGAATGGCACGGCCAAGCGGTCCTGGCTGCACGGCCCCGGCGGGAACATTCTGATCCGCCTGCCACAGCACAACCTTAGTGGTGCTGCGGCTGTCGCCCGTTCCGGAAACGATCTTGCGCACGCAAGAAAGCTTCAGATCGATGCCGTGCTCCGCGCGAGTTTCGAATTTCAGGTGAATCCTTCCACTCACGCGCTGGCCAGGTAAAAACGGAAGCGCATCGAACTCAAAGTACGTGTCCCCAAAGCGCCTGTGGCGAATCGTGGCGCGCAGGGCGTTCACGAGAAGAATCAAGCCCATAAACGAAAATCCGAGAAGCACAAATACGCGGGGATCGCTTGCGCGCACCATGTTCGGGGCGAGCATTGCAACCACGGGGAGCGTGACCATATTGCAGAAAATGCAGATCACCCAATACGTGATTTGGCTCTTCCTGTTTTGGCTTTCCGCTTGGCGCGAGGCCCAATCCGTTCGCCACAGCCAGGGAGAGAGCGGATTCGATTCCACGCGGGCGGCCTGCTGCTTCAATAGCGTGTAGCCGTGAAAGGCCGCATAGATGAATCCACCGCCGATGGAAACAAAAACAGAGCCGAACAGGATTGCAGCGATAGTTTCTATAGTTCGAAAATTTCCGCGGCTGACGATTTGCGCGTAGATGAAGGCGAGGCCTGCACCCGCAAATGGCAGTCCGAAGAGAGTCAGGAAGGCGGCAGCGCCCTTAGAAGGCTGGGTCATTCCTTGATTCTAGAATCGTTCGAACGGACGAAGCAGCAGTTGCAAGCTAAATTGCTATTGCGGTTATACCTGAACGCAGGGACAGGTCTGGCTTTCCATTCCAGGCAGAACGTAGCGGGGAGCGTCCAGCAGCCGTCGATTTAAGCGGCGACCAGTTTCGGCCCGGGTTTGCGGCGAGGCTTGCCGGATTCTTCGAGCAGCTCGCGCTCGGCGCGGGTCCAGTCCTCGAGCGCATTTCCGGGTGCTCCACCTCGCTCCAGATAGATATGGTAAGCGCGCAGCGCGATCTCTTCCGTGGTCGGACGCATCGTGGCCGCCCGCGGTTTTCTCACGGTCGGCGAGGAACCTTTTCCATTCTTGGACATGCCCATCCCCTTTCGACTGCCGCTTCATTTTACAATTAGTGGAACGCCATCGCTTCAAAATTCGTCGGAGGCGCAATCGAAAGATTCACTAGTTCAAATCGAAGAAACGGGGAAAACGCGGACAGTCGCGCCCCAAAAACCAAATGGGCGGCAAATTCAGTAACCTTCGGTCTCTGCCAGGATGACTCGCGTGTGGCGATTCCACAGAGCGACTTTTATGCCCGGGTATTGGGCAGCGAGCGCAGGGAGCCGCCGACGGGCAGTGTCTAAATCCTTGAAACTCTCCAATTCAAGGTGCTGACCGTCAGCGTCCAGAATCAAAATGTCGTAAATGGCATCTAGCGCGAGAGAAGCTTTTCCCGCCATGATGGACTCCTTCCTAACTAAAGAGTAGTGCGGAAGAAGTGGAAATCGTTTCAGTTTGGGAAAACGGCTCCAGTCCTTTGAAGGCAGCGACTTGCTTCCGGTAAAGCTAAAACATCAGCGAGCAGCGGCGCCTTTCGGCTCGCCAAAGGCAGGAACAACGCCAAGCTGATGCATTAGTCCCCAAACGTCCCAACTGACGTAAGAATCCATGATCTTGGCATTCACGGTGTGGATGATGGTGATTCCGTCCACGGACACTTTCTTGTTGGTGGCGGGGATTCCCATGAATTCGCCTTTGTGAGTGCCGGAAATAGTCCACGCGACGGCCAGCTTTTCATTTTCGCCGAAGAAGTCTTCGATGACAAATCGCAAATCGGGAAAAGCAGTGACAAAACGTGTGACTAGGCGTTTGTACGCTTCGGGGCCAACCGCCGAACCAGTAGCATTGGGATCGTGGAGAGCGTGACTGGGAGAAATGATTTCGTCCACGAGTTCGAGCCGGCGTTTGTTCCAGACTTCTTCATAGAGTTGCCGAATGATGGCTTTGTTTTCGGCATCGCCTGACATGGGGTTCCTCCTCCGGATCGTTACGGTCCGGCAATCACGGAGATGGGCCCTGCCTCACGAAGTGATTGTTTGCGAAGCTGGAGGGAGTGAGGCTCGCCTGAGCGTACTCCTCGTAAGACTTGTTTGCAATCCGTTCACGGGTTCCCACGGGTTCCCAGTTTTTCATTGAGCCGACGCGCGTTCGATGCGGAACACCAAGTAGCCCGCCGTGGCGCTTTTGACCAGAGATAGTTACCGAGCAAAACACACCTGTGCCCGCCGCAGCGAAGGCTGCAGCGGGCACAGGTGGAAGCTGAAATGATTTCAGCGTTGCGAAGACAGCCGGAGGCAGTCTTCGCTGAAGTTAACTCTTTGCCGGAATGGAAACCGGCTCAGAGAGTTTGAACGTAAGGTGCGTCTCGGCAGGAAGCTTGACGTCCTTTTTGTTGGTTAAGATGGCCGCAGCAGTGCCAGCACCTGCGCCGACTGGGCCACCGATCAAAGCGCCCGCACCGCCGCCGGCGAGCGCGCCGATGAGCACGCCTGTTCCGGCGCCGCCACCGATCATCAGCAAGTTGCGCCTCTTGTGGCTCTTACTGGAGCGGTGAAACGCCGTGGTGTGAATGGGATAGCTTGTGCCATTCACCTTAACGCTGTGGAGAGCGAGCCGGAGGTCCGCCTCCCCCTTGATTCGCCCGCCGTGGCGTGATTCCACAACGACGCCACTCACGCGAGCGCCCTTGGGAATCACCGTGTTTCCATCAACGACGACCGGCTGCGCAACGGTTGCTGCGAAGCGGTCACCGGCTTTGGTCCGGTCTGCCGAAACAGGCTGATCGAGCACCACCTGGATCGGCGTGTGCTGCGGCAGCGTCATGCTGTCGCGGCTGCCTGCTCGCACTTTGGTCGCGACGCCAAGTCCCAGCGCTAGTGACAACGCTGCGAGGCCACCGACCACACCGTAGGAGCGTTTGGTTAATTGCATGAACACCTCCGTTAGTTTCGGACGCAGTGCTTTTGCCAGAGGAGGCCCTTCTAACATGCTCAAATAACATGGTTTATTGAGGGCGTGCGCTGGTTGGGAAGTAAGAAATTCCGGTGGGGAGTAATGTGGATGTACTGTCAGTACTAGTTTCTGGATCATGCAGAAACACAACTCTGAGTTGCCACGTCCGCCGCAACCAACGCCCTGATCTGTCTCGGACTAGTTGAAGAGCGACCTACCCAACTCGCGGCCGAGCAAGGGTGGTGAGTAAACCACCCTTCGCCGGAACCGTTGGGAGAAACTGAGCAACAGCCAAAATGCAATCGTAAACTGCGGATCCGCGAATTAAGGGGTGACGCGCACGCTGATCGCAACGTTGGAGCCTTTTTCCTGACGATACGTTACGTCGGCGTTGGCGCCAACCTTCAGGCTGCCGTCTATGGTCGTATTCTTGTCGATCAGGAAGGTCATGGTCTTGGCAGTGGCGGGATCCTGCTGCAGGTTTTGCGTTTGCGACTGTCCCACAGTGAGAGTAAAGGAAGTCTTCTCCACTGACGCAATCTTGCCGGATACAGATTGTTCTTGTGGAACGTTGGAAGTGCTTGACAGATTTAGAAGCGCGGCCTCCTGGGTGCTGGGGGGTGAAAACGCCCACACTGCCACCACGAGAGTTAGACCGGCTACGGTGGTAAGAAATACTCGTCCGACATTCTTCATTTTTGAACCCTCCTCAGATTTTCGGCCGAGCCTGTTTGTTTTGCAGCAGATTTGCCACGGCTGCTGTGCAGCGTGAAAATGTTATATCCTCAGTCGAATATTGAGGTTACGAGGTGTGCCAACAATAGAAATCTGGTTGGGGATAGGTACTAGAACGGGAAATCTCTTCATGATTGATTTCAAATCCGGCTAGTTTCTGCACGATAGCCAAGGGGCCTCGAACAAAAAAGTTATGGCGACTCTCGCGTCGCTTCAATAGGGGTCCGGTAGTTCTCGCCCTGGGCAGGCCTTATTTCGTCGCGGACTTCGAGTCCCCGGCAGGCTGACCCCCTGGATCAAGGAACGAGGAATTCAGAGATGCCGTGAGGTCAAAAGACTTTCCGCGGTCGGTGAGTCCTGTGACGAGGAGTTCGTAACGGAAGCCCTCCGGGTGGGTCTTGCTTCTCAAAAGCACGAACAAGCCTCGCACTTCCGCTTCGGAATGGACGATCACCTCCCCTTCCGAAACCAGTGGAGTCACCAGCGTGCCGCGAAATTCAGTGCCGTCCCGATCAGAGTCCGAATCGATGGAATCCAGTATTCTTACCTCTAGGACCATGCCCTTGGGAAGGGCGTCCAAAGCATCTCCGCTCGTCTGATTAAGACGAGTTTGTAGATGAAATTTCAGGACCGTCCCTGAGGTGACTCGGACGGGGGCAATGGTTGGGCTCTGACCAAGAGCGAGGGTCGCAAGCAGACTGATGGAACATATTGCGGCAGCGAAGGAACGGCGCATGGGCTGGGCCTTTCTCCCTCAGAAAAACGAGAGTGACACAGATAATTTTAGATTTGAGCAAAGACGTGGTCAACGCGAAACGCGGCGGCGAGTAGCGAATCTACTACCGCGCATCGGGACAGGAGCCAAATCCGGCCCGAAGATTTAGCGCCAGGCATATGACACACTGAGCAGGCTCATTGCGAATGGGAGTTTATGAAGAACAAACGCGCTTCATATTCTGCTGCCCCGACCTGGTAAAAGGAAATCGATTCGATTGTCGGACCGAGGGAACGCAGCGCATTCCTGATCGAAACTGTCCGGGAAGCTGCGCGAAGAAAAAAGCTGCTGCGTTTCCTGGAAAGCGATACTCCTGCCTGGAAAGCGGATCATCCGGAGTTAGTCCGAGGCCCGGCGGGATGGCGGCGCGAGGTTCGACAGGAGAGCGAGCGGAAACGCACGAGCAAGCAGCGGCACGCGAAAAAATGAGCTGCGGCTGGACACGTCCATCCTGATGGACAACAAAGCGCAATAAAAAAGGGCCGCGGAAGAAACACGCGGCCCAAAATCGCAAGTATAAGTTGTTTGCCCTTTGACCCTTTGCGGAAACCCGTGCAAAGGAAACTCGACACGATCTGCCAGAATCTGCCCGAATCTACCGTGACTCCAGCCTAGGCCAAAGAAGGGTAGTGTGAGTAACTCGAAGCGTGCATCCCCGCGGCCCGTGAGAGCTTAGGCATGCAATGCGTGGCATGACCCGCACACCATAGCGGGTTGAGCCACGACTACTTTAGAAAGGAGGTGATCCAGCCGCAGGTTCTCCTACGGCTACCTTGTTACGACTTCACCCCAATCATGAGTCATACCTTGGGCGCTTGCGTCCTTGCGGTTCGCGCGGCGACTTCTAGTACAGCTCACTTTCGTGATGTGACGGGCGGTGTGTACAAGGCCCGGGAACGTATTCACGGCGTCGATCTGATACGCCATTACTAGCGATTCCGGCTTCATGCAGTCGAGTTGCAGACTGCAATCCGAACTGAGCAGAGTTTTTTCCGATTAGCTCCCCCTCGCGGGTTGGCAACGGTTTGTGCCCTGCATTGTAACACGTGTGTAGCCCTGGACATAAAGGCCATGCGGACTTGACGTCATCCCCACCTTCCTCTCCGTTATCCGGAGCAGTCCACGTAGAGTTCCCTCCTTGCGGAGTGGCAACTACGTGCAGGGGTTGCGCTCGTTGCGGGACTTAACCCAACACCTCACGGCACGAGCTGACGACAGCCATGCAGCGCCTATACTGGTGTCCCTTGCGGGAAGGCCGTATTTCTACAGCTGGTCACCAGCATTTCGAGCCCAGGTAAGGTTCCTCGCGTAGCGTCGAATTGAACCACATGTTCCACCGCTTGTGCGGGCCCCCGTCAATTCCTTTGAGTTTCAGTCTTGCGACCGTACTCCCCAGGTGCAGGACTTAACGCGTTAGCTCCGGGACGACACCCGAACGGGTGGCACCCCAAGTCCTGATCGTTTAGGGCTAGGACTACCAGGGTATCTAATCCTGTTTGCTCCCCTAGCTTTCGTTCCTCAGCGTCAGTAGTGGTCCAGCGCGCCGCTTTCGCCACGGGTGTTCCTGCAGATATCTACGCATTTCACCGCTACACCTGCAATTCCACGCGCCTCTCCCACACTCAAGCACGGCAGTTTCGGAAGCAGCCTATGGGTTAAGCCCATAGATTTCACTCCCGACTTGCCACACCGCCTACGAACCCTTTACACCCAGTAATTCCGAACAACGCTGGCCCCCTACGTCTTACCGCGGCTGCTGGCACGTAGTTAGCCGGGGCTTCTTCTACTGGTACCGTCACTCCTCTTGCGAGGCATTCGTCCCAGTCGAAAGGGGTTTACACTCCGAGAAGCTTCATCCCCCACGCGGCGTCGCTGCGTCAGGCTTTCGCCCATTGCGCAAGATTCCCCACTGCTGCCTCCCGTAGGAGTCTGGACCGTGTCTCAGTTCCAGTGTGGCTGGCCATCCTCTCAGACCAGCTACCGATCATTGCCTTGGTGAGCCGTTACCTCACCAACTAGCTAATCGGGCGCGGGCTCCTCCTTCGACGCCTTACGGCTTTGAGTCCTCGAACCGAAGTCCAAGGAATGTTATGCGGAATTAGCTTCGGTTTCCCGGAGTTATTCCCCATCGAAGGGCAGATTGCCCACGTGTTACGCACCCGTGCGCCGTGCGCCATACCGTATTGCTACAGTACGCGCACTCGACTTGCATGTGTTAAGCACGCCGCCAGCGTTCGTTCTGAGCCAGGATCAAACTCTCGTTTGAA
>Ga0134080_10000058_pt1 | contig 34320 bp, 23 predicted proteins | sample 15_taG_9_FD_94469 | JGI IMG/M metagenome (GOLD analysis project Ga0134080, IMG submission 94469) | Grasslands soil microbial communities from the Angelo Coastal Reserve, California, USA - 15_D_Met_40cm_2_24_1 metaG | ecosystem: Environmental > Terrestrial > Soil > Grasslands ...
CTCACCCGCAATGGACATCCCTACACCCAGCGCGACCTGGATACCGACGCGGAGAGCCAGGAGCTGCTGGACCGATTCCACCTGACGGCGGACGATGTCCCGGTGGTGATCTGCCGCGGCAAGACGGTGCTCAAGAATCCGACGATTCAGCAGCTCGCCGATTGCCTGGGGCTGAACCCCACCCTCGATCGCGCCCAAATCTGGGACGTCGTGATTATCGGCGCCGGCCCCGCGGGGCTGGGGGCGGCGGTGTACGCGGCGTCGGAAGGACTGAACGCCGTTATCATCGAAGCGAACGCGCCGGGCGGGCAAGCCGGCACCAGCTCCAGGATCGAGAACTACCTCGGCTTCCCGCTCGGTATCTCGGGTCAGGAGCTGGCATCGCGTGCCTACGATCAGGCGCAGAAATTCGGCGCCCGCGTGTTGATCGCGAAGCGCGCGATGCGACTCGGTTGCGACCGGAAGCCCTTCCGCGTGCTGCTCGATGGCGGGGACGGTGACGCGCTGCTCGCACGCGCCGTCATCATCGCCACCGGTGTCGAATATCGGAAGCTGGCGATGGACAACCTGCACCGGTTCGAAAACGCAGGTGTGTACTACGCCGCGACGCAGATGGAGCGGCGCATGTGCGCCGACGAGGAGGTGGCCGTCGTCGGCGGCGCCAACTCCGCCGGCCAGGCCGCGGTGTTCCTCGCGGAAACCGCGAAACTCGTGCACATGGTCATTCGCGCGGATGCCCTCTCGGACACGATGTCCCGGTACTTGATCAGCCGCATCGATGCGCATCCCCGCATCGAGCAGCATACCCGCACGGAGCTTGTTGGCCTTGAAGGCAACGGGCATCTCGAGCGCGTGTCCTGGCGAACAGGCTCGGGTGGACTTGTTGAGACGCAGAACCTTCGACACGTGTTCACCATGACGGGCGCCGAGCCCAGCACGAAGTGGCTGGCGCGGTGTCTGACCCTGGATGCGAAGGGGTTCGTCAAGACGGGCGCCGCGTTGACCGTGGATGAGCTGGTCGCCGCCAAGTGGCCCCTGCGCCGACAGCCCTACCTACTCGAAACCAGCATTCCCGGCGTGCTCGCGGTCGGGGATGTCCGCAGCGGCAGCACGAAGCGGGTCGCTTCCGCCGTGGGCGAGGGCTCGATCGCGGTCGCCACGGTGCACCAGGTATTGGCCGAGTAGGGTCTAACGAAACTCGGCGCCGGCGGTGCTGCGGTTTGAACCCGTACACCCGTCGCGGACCAGCTGCGGGCGCACTACCCATCCCCCACCGCACTCACCGCCCCCTCCTGCGAGGTGACGGTTTCGGTGACGGTTTCGGGGGCGACTTTTCGCTGGTCGGCCGTTCGACTGGCGGAACGTCCGGTCCTGTTGGAGCGTCACCTGTACGGTCTGAGGCAGGCGCGCCCGGCTCGCTCAGGCTACGGGTCGCAGGTTCGAGTCCTGCCTCGGGAGCTTCCCCCCTTTGTGCTGCACTTCCGTCCATCCGAGTCGCAAGAACGCCCCAGTTGTCTCCGATCGGCCCGGCATGTTTTGCGGCTTACTTCCTAGGGGTAAACCCCGAGCCCCCGCGCCCGGACGTGACAGTGGTCACGTCGGACTTAAGCCAGACCGACAACTTGTGGGAACGTCGTGCAACGTGGAACACACGAAGGCCGAGTGAACGGAGCATCTGCGTGAGCGTCCCGCTGCGCGTGCTGATCGCCGAAGACTCCGAGGACGACGCGCTGCTGCTCGTACGCGAGCTGAGGCGTGGCGGCTACGAGCTCAGCTACGAGCGGGTGGCGAGCGCGGCCGCCATGGCAGCCGCGCTCGACCGTCAGGGCTGGGATCTCGTAATCGGCGACCACAGCATGCCGCATTTCAGCGGCCTCACGGCCCTATCTCTGGTGCGCGAGCGTGGCCTCGACGTCCCGTTCATTTGCGTATCCGGCACGATCAGCGAGGAGATGGCCGTCGCCGCCATGAAGGCGGGCGAGAACGATTGGGTGACGAAGGGTCAGCTCAAGCGCCTCCTCCCCGCGATCGAGCGCGAGCTGCGGGAGGCGAGAGGGCGCGCGGCGCTGCGTGCATCGGAAGCCAGCTACGCCCACCTCGTCGAGCGTGCTCCGGTCGGCATCTACCGGTCGAGCCCGGCGGGCAGGTTCCTGTCCGTGAATGCCGCTCTCGTCCGCATCCTCGGCTACGACTCCGCCGCGGACGTGCTTCGGCTCGACATGGCGCGCGACGTGTACGCCGATCCTGCCGAGCGTCAGCGGCTCCTGGACCGGGATACCTACACCGATCGCGAGTATGACGACGTGGAGGCGACCTGGAAACGCAAAGACGGTCGCCTCCTCTCGGTGCAGCTCAGCGTCCGGGCGGTCCGGAAGGGCGCCGGCGAGGTCGAGTATTACGAGACCTTCGTCCGGGACGTCACCGAGCAACGCCGCCTCCAGCAGCAGCTCGTGCAGTCGCAAAAGATGGAAGCGGTGGGGCGGCTGGCGGGCGGGATCGCCCACGACTTCAACAACCTGCTCACGGTGATCACGAGCTATAGCGACTTGCTGTTGCAAGACCTTGGCGGCGAGGATCCCAAGCGGGAAGATGTCGAGCAGGTACGCAAGGCGGCGGAAGGCGCCGCCGCGCTCACCCGCCAGCTCCTCGCCTTCAGCCGCCAGCAGGTGCTCGCGCCGCGAGTCGTGAGCTTGAGCGTCGTGGTCCAGGGCGTCGAGAAAATGCTGCGCCGCGTCATCGGGGAGGACGTGGACCTCGTAACGGCACTCGACCTCAACGTGGGTTCCGTGAAGGCCGACGTCGGGCAGCTCGAGCAGGTGCTCATGAACCTCGCGGTGAACGCGCGCGACGCCATGCCTACGGGCGGTAAGCTCACGATCGAGACCGCCAACGTCGAGCACGACCCGGACTACGCACGCGAGCGCGAAGCCGCGCTGCTCCGGCGCTTCGTGATGCTCGCCGTGAGCGACACCGGCATCGGCATGGATGAGGCGACCAAGGCCAGGATCTTCGAGCCGTTCTTCACGACCAAAGAGCCGGGCAAGGGCACCGGGCTCGGGCTCGCCACCGTGTACGGGATCGTGCAGCAATCGGGCGGCTTCATCTGGGTGTACTCGGAGCCGGGACACGGCACGACGTTCAAGATCTACCTGCCGCAGGTGGAGGCACCGCTCGAGGGCCGTGCGGTCGGCGCGGCGCCCGGCGACCTCCCCCGTGGGACGGAAACCATCCTCCTCGTGGAGGATGCGGCGGCGGTTCGCGCGGTCACCCGCCAGGTGCTGGAACGGCAAGGCTATACGGTCCTTGAGGCGGCGCACGGTGCGGCGGCCCTGCAAACCGCTGCGGGCCATCCCGGCCCCATCCACCTGCTCCTGACAGATGTGGTGATGCCGGTGCTGAGCGGGCGGCAGCTGGCGGACCAGCTGGCGAGACTGCGACCGGACGCCAAGGTGCTCTATGCGTCGGGGTACACCGACGACGCAGTCGTGCGACATGGTGTGCTCGAGGCCGGAATCTCGTACCTCCAGAAGCCGTTCACCGCCGACAGCCTAGCACGCAAGGTGCGCGAGGTGCTGGATCGTCCCACGCGCAGCTGACCGCGGCAGGCCGGCGTCGTCTTGCCAATCCCCCCCGAATCCCCAACTTGACGTTCGATGAGGCCCCGCTCCAAGCGCCCCAAGCGCCCGACGAAGCCGCGGGCAGCCCCCCTGGCCCCCCCGGCCCCCCCGGCCGACGCCGCGCTGCGCGAGAGCGAGGAGCGGTTCCGCGCGCTGGTCGAGTACAGCTCCGACGCCATCGCCCTGGTAGACGCGCAAGGGGTGACGACCTACACGAGCCGCACCGCCACACGGCTGCTCGGCTATGCGGCGGAGGAGTTCGTGGGCCGGGGTGGCTTCGACCTGCTGCATCCCGACGACGTCGAGCGCGCGCGGCATCTCTTCGAAGAGCTGCTGGCGCAGCCGGGTGTACCGCTGCGCGCGGAGCTCCGTGTCCGGCACAAGGACGGCACGTATCGCCACCTCGAGACCGTCGCGGTCAACCGCCTGGACGAGTCCGCGGTCGGCGCGATCGTGGTCAACTACCACGACCTGACGCCACGCAAGCGCGCCGAGCGGATCCAGCAGGCGACGTACCGCATCTCCCAGGCGGCGCTCACCGCCGCGGACCTCCAGGCCTTGCTGCGCGCGCTGCACGAGATCGTGAATGAGCTGATGCCGGCCCAGAACTTCTACGTCGCGCTGGTCGACCCCGAGCGCAACTGGCTGACCTTCCCGTACTTCGTGGATCAGTACGACCGGGAGGCACCCGAGCGGCCGCTGGGACGCGGCCTGACCGAGTACGTGATGCGCACCGGGCGGCCGCTGCTCGCCACGCCGGACGTGTACGAGGACCTCGTGCGGCGCGGCGAGGCGGAACTGATCGGCGCCCCTTCGCTCGACTGGGTCGGCGTGCCCCTCCAGATCCGGGATCGCACCATCGGCGTCGTGGCGGTGCAGACCTACTCGGAGGGCATCCGCTACGGCGAGGAAGAGAAGGACATCCTCACGTTCGTCTCCACTCAGGTCGCGATGGCGATCGAGCGCAAGCGGGCCGACACGGCGCTGCACCAGGCCGAGGAGCGCTATCGGGCTTTCATCACCCAGTCCACCGAAGGCATCTGGCGGGTCGAGTTCGACGAGCCGCTCCCGGTCGACCAGCCCGAAGCGGAGCAGATCGAGCACTTCTACCGGCACAGCTACCTCGCCGAGTGCAACGACGCGATGGCCCAGATGTACGGCTACGCGTCGGCCCAGGAGCTCAGCGGCACCCGGCTCGGCGACCTGCTGGTCCGATCCGATCCGAACAACGTGGAAATGCTCCGGGCGTTCCTGCGCTCCGGGTACCGGCTCGCCGACGTCGAGTCCCACGAGCGCGACCGGGTCGGGCAACCCAAAGTATTCCTGAACAACCTGGTCGGCATCGTCGAGGATGGGTTGCTGAAACGCGCCTGGGGCACGCAGCGCGACATCACGGACTTGAAGCGTCTCGAGGACCAGCTGCGCCAGGCGCAGAAGATGGAGGCCGTAGGCCGGCTGGCGGGCGGCGTGGCGCACGACTTCAACAACCTGCTCACGGCCATTCTCGGCTCGGTCGAGCTGCTGCTCCGCGAGCTCGAGCCGGCGAGCCCACTGCGCCAGGACGCGGCGGAGATCAAGAAGGCGGGGGAACGGGCCGCCGCGCTCACCCGGCAGCTCCTCGCGTACAGCCGGCGGCAGGTGCTGAATCCCGAAGTCCTCGACTTGAACCGCGTGGTGGCCGACATGGACCGCATGCTGCGGCGGCTGATCGGCGAGGACGTGGACCTCGTGACGCGACCGGCGCCCGACCTCGATACCGTGCGCGCCGATCGCGGCCAGATCGAGCAGGTGCTCGTCAATCTCGTGCTCAACGCGCGCGACGCGATGCCGCAGGGCGGGAAGCTCACCATCGAGACGGCCAACGTGGAGCTCGGCCCCGGCTACGTGGAGGCCCACGAGGGAGCGCGGGCCGGGGCGTACGCGCTGCTGGCGGTGAGCGACACCGGCTCGGGCATGGACGCCGAGACCGCCGCGCATCTGTTCGAGCCGTTCTTCACGACCAAGGAGGTCGGCAAGGGAACGGGGCTCGGGCTCGCGACGGTGTACGGCATCGTGAAGCAGAGCGAAGGCTACATCACGGCGTACAGCGAGCCGGGCCATGGTACGACGTTCAAGATCTACCTGCCGCGCGCGGCGGCGCCCGGTGCCGCACCCCCTGCCCCCCCCGCTCCCCCGGGTAAGGCGACCGCCCGCGGCTCCGAGACGATCCTCGTCGTGGAGGACGAGGAGGCGGTGCGCTCGCTCAGCCGCCGCGCGCTCGAGGCGTCGGGCTACACCGTCCTCGCCGCCGCGGACGGGCCCGATGCGGTGCGCCTGCTGGAGCGCTACGGCGGGCCGATTCATCTCGTGCTCACCGACGTCATCATGCCCGGCATGAACGGGCGCGAGCTCGCCGAGCGGCTGGTACAGCGCCGGCCCGGTCTCCGCGTGCTCTACATGTCGGGCTATCCGGGCGACGCGATCGTGCACCGCGGCGCGCTCGAGCCGGGGACGGCGTTCCTGCAAAAGCCGTTCATGCCGGAGGACCTGGCACGCAAGGTGCGCGAGGTGCTGGATCAGGGTTAACCCGTACTAGCGGATGTGGAAGCCCCTCCGTAACCTTGCGTCCGGGAGCAAGGTGATGTCGCCTCGGCCGTGGTATCCCGCCAAGATCGGCGCCGTAGCGGCGGTCTACTTCGGTGCCGCCAAGCTGGGGCTGCTGGCGGCCGTCGCCCAGAAGGTCGTCTCGTCCGCCTGGCCCCCCACCGGCGTTGCGCTCGCCACGCTCCTCCTGTTCGGCGTCCGCTTCTGGCCCGGCATCGCGCTCGGCGCCTTCCTGCTCAATTGGACGAGTGGCGTCCCGGCCGCCGGCGCTGCGGGCATCGCGGCAGGGAACACCCTCGAGGCGGTCACCGCCGTCCTACTGCTCCGGCGGGTCGCGGACTTCCGACCCTCCCTCGCGGGGCTGCGCGATGTCTTCGCGCTCGTCACCCTCGCGGCGCTCGTCAGCCCCCTCGTGAGCGCGACGATCGGCGTGCTGAGCCTGTGGGCGAGCGGCATGATCGAGCGTGCGGCCGCGGGGCATCTCTGGTTCGTGTGGTGGTCGGGCGACGCGATGGGCGACCTGCTGATCGCTCCCCTGCTGCTCGCCTGGGCGCACGCGCGGCGGACCCGGTGGCCCCCCGCGCGGGCGGCCGAGGCAGGCGTGCTGCTCGTGAGCCTGCTTGGCCTCACCGCCGTATTGCTGCGGCCGCCGACGGGGGATGAATACGCCATCTTCCCGCTCATCATCTGGGCCGCGCTGCGGTTCGGCGTCCTCGGCTCGGCGACCGCGTCCGGCATCGTCGCCGCGCTGACCATCTGGTTCACCGTCCACGGACAGGGCTCCTTCGTGGGCTCGACGCCGACGCACGACCTGCTGCTCTTGCAGATGTACCTCGCGCTCCTGTCGGTCACCGGGCTGGTGCTCGCGGCCATGACCACCGAGCGGCGCCAGGCGGAGCAGGCCGCGCGCGAGAGCGAGCAGCGCTACCGCACCCTGCTCGAGAACGCGCCCGAAGCGATTCTCGTCCATCAGGACGGACGCTGGATCCTCGCCAACCGGGCGGCGCTCAAGCTGCTGCACGCCGCGCGCGTCGAGCAGCTCGTGGGCCGCCCCACGCTCGACATCGTCCACCCCGACTACCGCGCCATCGTGCGAGAGCGCATTGAGCGCGAGTTCGCGACGGGTGAGCCCGCCCCACTGCTGGAGCAGCAATTCATCGCGGTCGACGGCACCGTGCTCGACGTCGAGGTCGTGGGCATCCCGATCACGCTCGCGGGCCGGCAGGGCGGACAGATCATCGTGCGGGACATCACCGAGCGTCGCCAGGCCGAGCAGGTCGTCCGGGAGCGCGAGGCGGAGGTACGGCGCAGCCGGGAACGGCTCGAAGCGTTGTCGCAGCGCCTGCTCAAGGTGCAGGAGAACGAGCGCCGGCTGATCGCCCGGGAGCTGCACGATCAGATCGGCCAGGCGCTGACCGCCGTGAAGCTGAACCTGGAGTCACTCCGGAGTGGCCGCCGGGCCAAGGCCTTTCCGCTCGACGAGAGCGTCGCGATCGTGGAGCAGCTGATGGAGGCGGTGCGCTCCATGTCGCTCGAGCTGCGGCCCTCCGTGCTGGACGACCTCGGGCTTGCGGCCGCCCTGCGCTGGTACGCTGACCGCCAGGGGCGGCGCGCGGGCCTTGCCGTCCGCGTGCGGACGCAGCTCCCCACGGAACGGCTGGCCTCCGATCTCGAGACCGCGTGCTTTCGCGTGGCGCAGGAAGCCATCACCAACGTGGCCCGCCACGCCGGCGCCAAGCGCGTCGAAGTCGACGCCCGGGCGGAGGACGGGACGTTGGATCTGACGGTGCGCGACGACGGCACTGGCTTCGACGTCGCGGCGGTGCGCGGCGGCACGACGGCGGAGGGCTCCATCGGGCTCGACGGCATGGAGGAGCGGGTGCGGCTGCTGGGCGGCGACTTCAGGATCGACTCCCAACCCGGGACCGGGACGACGGTGTGGGCCCGGTTTCCCCTGACCGAGCCATGACCGCCACTCCCCTGCGTGTCCTGCTCGCCGAGGACCACACCCTGGTTCGTAAGGGCATCCGCGCGGTGCTGCGCCAGGTCGGCTGGATCGACGTGATCGCGGAGGCGGCGGACGGGCGCGAAGCCCTCGAGCTGGCACGCCTCCACGGCCCCGATGTCGTCGTCATGGACATCGCCATGCCGGGTCTCAACGGCCTCGAGGCGACCGCCCGCATCACCAAAGAGTCCCCGCGCACGCGCGTCTTGATCCTCTCGATGCACGCCACCGAGGAGTACGTGGCGCAGGCCCTACGCGCCGGCGCCTCGGGCTATCTCCTCAAGGGGGCCGACGTCCCCGAGTTCGAGCTCGCCCTCAAGGCGGTGGCGCGGGGCGAAACGTACCTGACGCCCACGGTCTCGAAGCACGTCGTGGACGAGTACTTGCGACGGGTGGGCGAGCCGGGCGTGCTCGACCTCCTCACCCCGCGCCAGCGGGAGATCCTGCAGCTCGTGGCCGAGGGCCTCTCCAGCAAGGAGATCGCCCAGCGGCTCCAGCTCACCGTGAAGACCGTCGAGACGCACCGCAGCGAGATCATGCACCGGCTCGACATCCACGACGTGGCGGGTCTGGTGCGCTGGGCGATCCGCGCCGGAGTGGTCAGCCCCGAGTCCTAAGCCGAGTCACCGGAGGTTCACCGCCAAAGTTCGGGGTTTTCCCCGATTGCCGGACCATAGGGTCATGCCCCACCGTATGGCCAGTCGGCCTGGGGTGTCCGCAGAAGGTCACGATGGTGGGACCGCACGCCCACCTCATTTGCGGACGGCCCCAGGCCGCAGTCTTTTCTGCCGCAAAGTCACCCCTCCGTGCCGCAAAAACACCCTATCTCCGGATCCCGAGCCCTGCAATGTTGCACCCGCACCCGGGACGAGCCCATATAGACCCATGACCGTGGATCCGGTGGCGCGCGGCACCGAGCACGAGCCGCGTGTGGAGGCCGAAGTGCAGCGCGCCGCGCTCAGTCAGCTGCTCAAGGGCGGGCCGCTCGCCGAGGCGTTGCACGTCGTGCTGGTGCTGGTCGTGGCCGCGCTGGTGTGGAACTCCCTTCCGCTGGCGCTTACGATCGGATGGGTCGGGGCGGTCACCGCGGCCGCCGGGCTGCGGACGTGGTGGCGGTTGCAACTGGCTCAGCGGGCGCCGTCCCCCGAACAGGCCCTCCGGGGCGTCCGCCTCACGGTGGCCGGCGTCGGGCTGGCGTGGGGGTTCGGCGCCGCCGCCGCGATCCCGGCGCTGGGCCTCGACGAAGCCGCCCTGACCCTGGTCGTGCTCGCGGGGATCGTCGCCGGGGCCACGAGCTCGCTGGTCGGCGACCGCCGCAGCTTCCGCTACCTGCTGATCACCGTGCTGACCCCGCTCCCCATCGGCATCCTGTTGCAGGGGCACTCTCGGCCGCAGGTCATCGCGACGCTGCTGATCGCGCTGTTCGCCTGGGGGATGGACCGCGTGCACCGGCGCGCATATCACACCTTCGCGGAACGGGTGCGGGGCGCCGTCCTGCTCGAGGCATCGACGCAGGAGCTGGCGCGACAGCACGCCTACCTCGACGCGCTGATCGCGAGCACGCCCGTGGCCATCGCGGTGCTGGATGGCGAGCGACTGATCGGCAGCGTGAATCCAGCCTTCGAGGCCCTGTTCGGGTATTCCGCGGCCGAGGCCCTCGGGTCCAACATCGACCGGCTGATCGTGCCCACAGGCCTCGGTGCGGAAGCGAGGGACCTCGAGGCGCGGGCGCGGCGGGGCGAGATCGTTCGCGTGGAAGTGGAGCGCGCCCACAAGGACGGCCGGCATATCCCGGTCCGCCTCTCGGCAGCCGCGGTGAAGGCTGCCGCCGAAGGCGCGCTCGTCGCGCTGTACGAGGACATCAGCGATCGCAAGGCGGCCGAAACGGCGATGCGCGCGGCGCGGGACCTGGCGGAGCGCGTGGCCCAGGCGCGGAGCGCGTTCCTCGCCAACATGAGCCACGAGATCCGCACGCCCATGAACGCGGTGCTCGGCTTCGTCGAGCTCGTACTGGACACCGAGCTCGCGCCGGAGCAGCGCCGCGCTCTGGAGCTGGTGCGCTCGTCGTCCGAAGCACTGCTCACCATCCTCAACGACATCCTCGACTACTCGAAGATCGAAGCCGAGCATCTCGAGCTCGAAGCGATCCCCTTCGATTTGCCCAAGGTCGTGCACGCCACCGCCACGCTGCTCGCGGTGCGGGCGCGTGAAAAGCATCTCGAGCTCACCGTGGACGTGCCGCCCGACGTCCCGCACATGGTGCGGGGAGACCCCACCCGGGTGCGCCAGGTCCTCATGAACCTGATCGGGAACGCGATCAAGTTCACCGAGCAGGGCGAGGTCGACGTGTCCGCCGCGGTGGTCCGCTGCGGCGCTGCCGACGCGTCCGTCCACTTCCGCGTGCGCGACACGGGAATCGGCATCCCGCCGGAGCAGCTGGCCACCATCTTCCAGGAGTTCACCCAGGCCGATGCGTCCATGACGCGCCGCTACGGCGGCACGGGGCTCGGCCTCGCGATTTCCCGACGGTTGGTGGCGCTGATGGGGGGCGAGCTGACGGTCACGAGCGAGGTCGGGCGCGGCAGCGAGTTCAGCTTCACCTTGCCATTCCCGATCGAGACTCCCACCGCCGTGGCTCCGAGGCAGGCGGCGTCGCTCGGCGGCCGGCGCCTGCTCGTCGTGGACGACAACGAGACCAATCGGCGCATCGTGCGCGACATGCTGGGCGCCGAAGGCGTGGCCGTGCACGAGGCAGCGCGCGCGGATGCCGGCCTCGCGGCGCTGCGCCGCGCCGCGGGGGCCGGCACGCCCTTCGACCTCGCCATCCTCGACGCGCAGATGCCCGAGCGTGATGGTTTCGCACTCGCCACCGCCATCCGCGGCGATCCCGACCTCGCGCCGACCCGGCTCCTCATCCTCACCTCGGCCGGCCAGCGGGGCGACGGCGAGCGCTGCCGGCAGCTGGGCATCCAGGCGTATCTCACCAAGCCCATCGCGCGGGCGGACCTGATCGAAGCGGTGGGCACCGTGCTCGCGGGGACGCCTTCGGCCGGTGGCGGGGCCGACCTCGTCACCCGCCACTCGATCGCCGAGTCGCGTCACGCCCTGCGGATCCTGCTGGCGGAGGACAACCCCGTGAACCAGCAGGTGGCGACGGCGATGCTCCTGAAGCGCGGGCACCAGGTGGACGTGGTGAGCAACGGCCGGGAAGCGGTGGACGCAATCCGCGCCCGCCGCTACGACGTGGTCCTCATGGACATCCAGATGCCCGAGATGGACGGCTTCGCCGCCGCGGACGGCATCCGCGCCCTGCCTCAGGGCCGGGCGCTCCCGATCATCGCCCTCACCGCGCACGCCCTGAGCGGTGAGCGGGAGCGCTGTCTCACCGCCGGCATGAGCGGGTACCTCGCCAAGCCGTTCAAGGCGCACGAGCTGTTCGCGCTCGTCGAAGGGAGCTCGGACGGTCCGACGCCGCCGGCGCCGCCCATCGACCTGGAGGGCTTCCGCAGCACCATGCGTGAGGCTGGAGCCGAAGAAGCGGTGGACGGGATCGTGCGGGTGTTCGCCCAGACGGCGCCCGAGCGCCTCGCGGCGCTCCAGACGGCCGCTCGGTCGGGGGATCCCGAGTCGGTCGGGCGCGCCGCGCACGCGTTCAAGTCGGCGGCGGGCACCATCGGCGCGCGCGGGCTCGCATTGCTGCTCGCGGAAATCGAGGGCGCCGCCCGGGAGAGCATGCTCGAGCACGTCCAGCGGGAACTCCCGGCGCTGGAACGCGAGGTGGCGGCGGTCCTCGACTACCTGAGTAACAGCGGAGCCTCCCATGCACGTTCTCCTGGTTGAAGACGACCCGGTCGCCGGCCTGTACCTGAACGCGGCGCTCAAGGGGCTCGGGTACCACGTGACGGCCACGACCAACGGCGCGGAGGCCTGGAACGTGTTCCGAACCCTCCAGTCTCCGGTCGTCATTTCCGACTGGTCCATGCCCGAGATGGACGGAGCCGAGTTGTGTCGGCGCATCCGCGCCCGACCGAGTGACCGCTACACGTACTTTATTCTCGTCACCGCGACCGGCGGGAAGGAGCGCTACCTCGAGGGGATGGAGGCGGGGGCGGATGATTTCATCACTAAGCCCGTGGATATCGACGAGCTGCATGCGCGCCTCAAAGTGGCCGACCGGATCCTTAGTCTACGGAGGCACGTGCAGCAGCTCGAAGGACTGCTCCCGATTTGCTCCTACTGCAAGCGGATCCGCGATCCAGCCGAGCAATGGCAATCGATCGAGCGCTACGTCGAGAAGCGCTCCGCCGCCCACTTCAGCCACGGCATCTGCCCGGACTGCTACAAGAAGCACGTGCAGCCCCAGCTCGAGGGGCTCGGGCCGACTCCGTGACGGGGCGTGCCGTAATTACGCGCTCACCCCCGCTCCCGCGGCCCGGCATAAGTCGTTATGCTGTGCTGCAGTAACGCCTGCGCGCGAGGAGGGACACTTCCCATGGAGCGGACGACCCCGTGAACTCGCAGCACGACGTCGAGATCCTGCTGGTCGAGGACGACCCGAACGACGCGGCGCTGACGCTGCGGGCGTTTCAGGCCCGCAATCTCACCAACCAGGTCTTCGTGGCGCGCGACGGCGCGGAGGCCTTGGACTTTTTCTTCGGCGACGCCTCGCATCCGTGGCATGAGATCGGGATCGCGCCGAAGGTCATTCTGCTGGACCTCAACCTTCCCAAGGTGGGCGGCCTCGAGGTGCTGCGGCGCCTTAAGGCCGACGAGCGCACGCGCGCGCTGCCGGTGATCGTGCTGACGTCGTCGCGCGAGGAGCCGGACATCGCGGCAGCGTACCGGCTGGGCGCGAACAGCTACATCGTGAAGCCGGTGGACTTCGAGGCGTTCTCGCGGGCGGTGTCGGAGCTGGGGCTGTACTGGGTGTTGCTGAACGAGCCGCCGCAGTGATGGCGGCCCCGCTGCGCATCCTCCTCGCCGAGGACGTCCCGGATGACGCCGCGCTGATGGAGCAGGAGCTGCGGCGCGCCGGACTCGCGATCACGACCCGTCGGGTGGAATCCGAAGCCGCCTTCCGGCAGGCCCTGCAGCAGTTCGTGCCGGACGTGATCCTGACCGATCACTCGATGCCGCAATTCACCGCGGCCGACGCGCTGCGCATCGCCCAGGAAGCACGCTCCGAGGCGCCCGTCATCATCGTGACCGGCAGCCTCGACGAGGAGACGGCCGTGGAATACCTCAAGGCCGGCGCCGCCGACTACATCGTTAAGCACCACCTCGAGCGCCTGCCGTCGGCCGTCGCCCGCGCACTCGATCTCACGCGGGCGCGCACGGAGCACGCCCGCGCCGAGGACGCGCGGCGCCACAGCGAAGAGCAGTACCGCACGCTCGTCGAAGGGGTGCGCGATGTGATCTTCGCGCTGACTCCCGACGGCGCCATCGCGGCGCTCAACCCGGCGTTCGAGGCTCTCACCGGTTGGTCGCGCGACGAGTGGCTGGGCAAGCCGTTCGAGGGCCTGGTGCATCCCGCCGACGTGCACGAAGCCTTAGAGCTGTTCGGGCGAGTGCTGCGCGGCGAGCCGCGTCCAGCCAGCCAGTTCCGCGTGCGGACGCGGCAGGGAGACGCGCGCGTCGTCGAGTTCAGCGCGAGCGCGCAGCTGCGCGACGGCAGGCTCGTCGGTATTCTCGGCATCGGCCGCGACGCGACCGAGCGCGTGCTGCTCGAGCAACAGCTGCGCCAGGCGCAGAAGATGGAAGCGGTGGGCCGGCTGGCCGGCGGCATCGCGCACGACTTCAACAACATCCTCACCGCGATCACGGGCTACGTCGATCTGCTGCTCGAAGACCTGCCCCCCGGTGACCCGCGCCGCAACGACGCCCAGGAAGTCCGCAAGGCCGCAGACCGGGCGGCGGGGCTCACCCGGCAGCTGCTCGCCTTCAGCCGCCAGCAGGTGCTGCAGCCGCGCGTCGTCGGTCTGAATGGGCTCGTCACCGACATCGAGAAGATGCTGCGCCGCCTGCTGGGCGAAGACATCGACCTCGCGACGCGGCTCGATCCGGCGCTCGGCGCCGTGAAGGCCGACCCGGGGCAGCTCGAGCAGGTGATCATGAACCTCGCCGTCAACGCGCGGGACGCGATGCCGCAAGGCGGCAAGCTCACGATCGAGACCGCAAACGCCGAACTGGACGAGAGCTATGCGCGCGAGCACTTCCCGGCGACGCCGGGGCGGTACGTCCTGCTCGCCGTCAGCGACACCGGGGTCGGCATGACGCCGGAAGTGCAGGCCCATCTGTTCGAGCCGTTCTTCACCACCAAGGAGCGGGGGAAAGGCACGGGCCTGGGGCTCGCCACCGTGTACGGGATCGTGAAGCAGAGCGGCGGGTTCATCTGGGTGTACACGGAGCCGAGCCACGGCTCCACCTTCAAGGTCTACCTGCCGCGCGTCGACGCGTCAGTCCAGCCGCGCGAGGCGACGGCCGGGGCAGGCGCCAAGCGCGGCACGGAAACGGTGCTCCTCGCGGAGGACGAGGCCCCCGTGCGCGCCGTGGCGCGCCAGGTCCTCGAGCGCCACGGCTACAACGTGCTCGAGGCCCCGAGCGCCGAGGCGGCGCTCGACCTGGCCCAGCGTTACTCTGGCGACATTCACGTCCTCCTGACCGACGTCGTCATGCCGGGGCTGAGCGGTCACGACCTGGCCAAGCAGCTCGTGGCGCTCCGCCCGAACGTGCGTGTCATCTACATGTCGGGCTACACCGACGATGCCATCACCCGCCACGGCGTGCTCGAGCCCGGGCTCGCCTACGTGCAGAAGCCGTTCACCCCCGAAGGCATCGCCCGCAAGGTGCGCGAGGTGCTGGACGCGGCATGACACTCCCGCTGGAGCGGAAGATCCAGGTGGGGTTCGGCCTGGCCCTCGCCATCGTCCTCGTGGTCGGCGCGGCGGCGCTCCGTAGCACAACCGCGACGGTCGAGAGTGCCGGCTGGGTGGCTCATACGCTGCAGGTGCGTGCGGACCTCGAGGCCGCCTTCGCCGCTGTGATCGACGCGGAGACGGGGGTCCGTGGCTATGTCATCGCGGGCGACTCCGCCTACCTCGTGCCGTACGACTCCGCTCGGGCCACCCTGCGCCCGCTCCTCGCGCAGCTCGGCACGCTGACGAGCGACAATGCGGCGCAGCAGGCTCGGCTGGACTCCCTGAAGAGGCTCATTCCCCTCCGCTTCGAACGCCTCCAGCGCACCATCGACGCGCGCCGCACTGAAGGCGCAGTCGCCGCGGGACGGGCGATCGTGACCGGCCAGGGCAAGGTCCTCACGGACCGCATCCGCGAACTGATCGCGCGCATGCGGGACGAGGAGGCCCGGTTGCTGGCGCGCCGCTCCGCGACGCTCGCGGCCCGCACGCGCGAGGTGCGTATCGCCGTCGCCGGAGGAACGCTGCTGACGCTCGGCCTGGCCGTCGTCGCCAGCGTGCTGGTCGGACGCGAGCGGGGGCGCCGCCGCCATGCCGAAGCGGCGCTGCGACCGACGCAGGCCCGCCTCGAGCACGTGGTAGCCTCGAGCACCGTCGTCATCTACGGCAACGAGGTCACCGGCAGCTCGTTCTCCCCCAGCTGGGTGAGCGAGAACGTCACTCGGCTGACCGGCTACGACGTAGCGGCGGCGCTGGACCCGGCGTGGTGGCTCGAGCACCTGCATCCGGACGACCGCACGCGTGTGCTGGCCGAGGTCCCCGCGCTGTTCAGTCACGACCGGCTGACCACGGAGTACCGGTTTCGCCACGCGGACGGATCGTACCGCTGGGTGCGCGATGAGTGCCGGCTCCTGCGGGACGCCAGTGGTACGCCGCGCGAAGTGGTCGGCGCGTGGATGGACATCACCGAGCACCAACGCGCCCAGCAAGCGCTGCGCGAGTCCGAGGAGCGCCATCGGCTGCTGTTCGAGCGCAATCCCCTGCCGGCCTGGGTGTTCGACGTGGAGACCCTGAAGTTCCTCGCGGTCAACGAGGCCGCGGTGAGCTCGTACGGCTACAGCCGCGAGGAATTCCTCGCCATCACGATCGATGACATCCGTCCCCCGGAGGACGTGGCGGCGCTCCGCGCCGCCGTAGCCCGGACCGTCGCGGGGGGCGGCGCCGCGGGCGGTACCTGGCGACACCGCAAGAAGGACGGCACCGTGATCGAGGTCGAGATCACGGCGCACCCGCTGATGTACGGCGGCCGGCGAGCCGAGCTCGTGCTCGCGCAGGACATCACGGAGCGCCAGCGCGCCGAGCACGCTCTGCGTGCCAGCGAGGAGCGGTTCCGGGCGCTGGCCGTGAGCGCGAACGACGCCATTGTTTCCGCCGACAGCCACGGACGCATCACCTACTTCAACCCGGGAGCGGAGCGGCTCTTCGGCTACGCGGCCACGGAGGCAACCGGCCAGCCGCTCACGATCTTGATGCCAGAGCGGTTCCGGGAGGCGCATCGCGCGGGGCTGGCGCGCTACCTGGCGACGGGGGAGGCACATGTCGTCGGGAAGACGGTCGAGCTGGCGGGCCGAAACAAGGATGGGAGGGAGTTTCCCCTCGAGCTGTCGCTGGCGAGCTGGAAGCTGGGGTCGGACGTCGCGTTCACGGGGGTCCTGCGCGACATCACCGAGCGTGTCCGGGCGGCGGAGGCGCTCCGGGTCAGTGAGGAGCGCTTCCGCCTGCTCGTGGGGAACGTGCGCGACTACGCCATCTACATGCTCGATCCCACCGGCCACGTGGTGAGCTGGAACCGCGGGGCGGAGCAGATCAAGGGCTACACCGCGGAGGAGATCATCGGCCAGCACTTTTCGCGGTTCTACACCCCGGAAGACGCCGCCGCCGGCAAGCCAGCGGCAGCCCTCCAGGCCGCCACCACGACGGGCCGCTACGAGGAGGAGAACTGGCGCGTCCGCAAGGACGGCTCCCGCCTTTGGGCCAACGTCGTGGTGACCGCCGTGCGTGACGAGCGCGGGACGCTGCTGGGGTTCGCGAAGGTGACGCGGGACTTGAGCGAGCGGCGGCGCGCCGAAGCCGAGATCCAGGCGCGCACCGCCCAGCTCGAGGCGGCCAACAAGGAGCTCGAGGCCTTCTCCTATTCGGTGTCGCACGACCTGCGGGCCCCGCTCCGCAGCATCGACGGCTTCAGCCAAGCGCTCCAGGAAGACTACACCGCCCGGCTCGACGAGGAAGGTCGGAGCCACCTGCGTCGCGTCCGCGCCGCGACCCAGCGCATGGCGCACCTCATTGACGACCTGCTCCACCTCGCCCGCGTGAGCCGGGCCGAGCTGAAGAGCGCGCCGGTGGATCTGTCCGCCCTGGCGCAGGGCGTCGTGGCCGAGCTGCGGCAGCGTGAGCCCCGGCGCGCCGTCGAGTTCGTCTGCGTCGATCAAACACGGGTGCGCGGAGACCCCACGCTGTTGCGGGTCGTGCTCGAGAATCTGCTCGGCAACGCTTGGAAGTTCACCGCGCAGCGCCGCCCCGCCCGGATCGAGTTCGGCGTTTCCCAGCAGGACGGCGCGACCGCCTACTTCGTGCGGGACAACGGCGCGGGCTTCGACATGACCTACGCCGACAAGCTGTTCGGCGCGTTTCAGCGGCTCCACAGCGCGAAGGAGTTCGAGGGCACAGGGATCGGCCTGGCGACGGTGCAGCGCATCATCCATCGGCACGGCGGCCGCGTGTGGGCAGAAAGCGCGGTCGACCAGGGCGCCACGTTCTACTTCACGGTGTAGCCACCCCGAACCAAGGACGGGCAGATGAAGGACAAGGTCATCCTACTGGTGGAGGACAACGCCGACGACGAGGCGCTGACGCGGCGTGCCCTGGCGAAGAACAACATCCAGAACACGATCATCGTAGCGCACGACGGAGTCGAGGCGCTCGACTGCGTCTTCGGCACCGGCCCGCACGAGGGCGACCCGGTGGTTCCCGTAGTCGTCCTGCTCGACCTCAAGCTGCCGAAGGTCGACGGCATGGAGGTCTTGCGCCGCATCCGGGCCGACGCCCGGACCAGGCTGTTGCCCGTCGTCATCCTCACGTCGTCCAAGGAGGAGCGGGACGTCGTCAACGGCTACGGCCTCGGGGCCAACAGCTACATCCGCAAGCCGGTCGACTTCGGCCAGTTCGTGGAGGCCGTGCGCCAGCTCGGGCTCTACTGGCTGGTCTTGAACGAGCCACCGCCCGCCGCCGCCGCATCGTAAGCGGCAGGTGAGCAGCATGCGCCGTCGGCTGTAACCTGCGTCACACCTGTTCGCGAGCGCCCGCCGGGGAGTTGCTTCGGGGCACCCCGGCGGTGAGTATTGTGCCCGCCGCCATGACCCTCCCGAACGCTGCGCCGGCTCGGCGCGAATCCGACGCCGAGCTCCAGGCGCTGTTCGCCGCAATGAGCGACGTGATCCTCGTGCTCGACGCCGAGGGCCGCTACGTCAAGATCGCGCCGACCAACGCCGCCCCCCCGTACCGCCCCGCCCCCGACCTGCTCGGCCGGACGCTCCACGACGTGTTTCCCAAGGCGCAGGCGGACGAATTCCTCGGCCTCATCGAACGGGCCCTCGCCTGGCGCCAGACGGTGCATGCCGAATACCGCCTCACGATCGGCGGGGAGGAGGTGTGGTTCGCCGCCGCCATCTCCCCGATGGACGCGGACCGCGTCGTGCTGGTCGCGCGCGACGTCACCGAGCGTCGCCGCGGGGCGGAAGCGCTGCGGGCCAGCGAGCAGCGCTTTCGCTCCTTGGTCGAGCACTCGACCGACGTCATCGCGCTGCTCGACACGGACGGGACGATCCGCTACTCCAGCGCGTCCACCCACCTGGTGCTCGGCTATTCGGGCACCGAGAACCTCGGTCGCGACGCCTTCGAGCTGATTCATCCCGACGACCGGCTCCGGGCGCTGGAGCTGTTCGGCGAGCTGCTCCAGCGTCCCGGGCACGTCGTGCGCGTCGAGCTGCGGGCCCTGCACAAGGATGGGAGCTGGCGCGTCCTCGAGACGGTGGGGGTGAACCGGCTGAGCGACCCGGCGATCGAGGCGATCGTCGTCAATTACCGGGACATCACGGAGCGCAGGCGCACCGAGCAGGACCTGCACCACACGCTCTCCCTGATCAACGCGACCTTCGAGTCGACGGCGGACGGCATCCTGGTGGTGGACCTGGACGGCCGGATCGTGAGCTTCAACCGCAAGTTCGCCGAGCTCTGGCGCATCCCGGACTCGGTCCTCGAGGCGCGGGACGACGCGCAGACGATCGCGTTCGTGCTGGAGCAGCTCGCCGACCCGGAGGGCTTCCGCGCCAAGGTGCGTGACCTCTACGCCCGACCCGAGGCGTCGAGCTTCGACATCCTCACCTTCAAGGACGGCCGGATCTTCGAGCGCTACTCCCAGCCCCAGCGCATCGGCGGCAAGAGCGTGGGCCGCGTGTGGAGCTTCCGCGACGTCACCGAGCGCCGGCGCGCCGACCAGATCCAGCTCGCCACCTTTCGCATCTCGGAGGCGGCGCAGGCGGCGCGGAACCTGCAGGAGCTGTTCGGGGCGATCCACCGCATCGTCGGCGAGCTGATGCCGGCCAAGAACTTCTACATCGCGCTGTACGACGCCCCCAGCGGCATGCTCAGCTTCCCGTACTTCGTCGACGAATACGACACCGACTTTCCGGCCAAGAAGCTCGGCAAGGGCCTCACCGAATACGTGCTGCGCACCGGCCAGCCGGCGCTGGTCACGCCCGAGGTGCACGCCGAGCTGGAGCGGCGGGGCGAGGTGGAGCTCATCGGGGCGCCGTCCATCGACTGGCTGGGCGTGCCCCTCCGGATCGGCGATCGTCCCATCGGCGTGCTCGTGGCCCAGACCTACACCCCCGGCGTCCGCTACGGCGAGACCGAGAAGCAGATCCTGCAGTTCGTGTCCACCCAGGTCGCCATGGCGATCGAGCGCAAGCGCGCGGAGGAGCAGCTCCTGGCGAGCGAGCGCAAGTACCGCTTGCTGTTCGAGACGAGCCCCGAGGCGATGCTCGTCTACGACTTCGAGACACTGCGCATCCTGGCGGTCAACCAGGCGGCGGTCGTGCGCTACGGGTACTCGGAGCAGGAGTTCCTGGCCCTCACCATTCGCGACATCCGCCCCCCGCAGGACCAGGTCCGGCTGGAAGAGGAGCTGAAGGCCCGCCCCGACGAGGGCGCCGAGCGGACGGGGGTCCGGCATCGCACCAAGGACGGCCGCGTGCTGGACGTGTACCTCGTCGCCCGACCCATCGAGTTCGCCGGGCGACGGGCCCGCCTGGTGCTGGCCCGCGACGTCACCGCCCAGCGGACGCTCGAGGAGCAGCTGCGCCAGTCCCAGAAGATGGAAGCCGTGGGACAGCTCGCCGGGGGGATCGCCCATGACTTCAATAATCTGCTCACGGCGATTCTGGGGTCGACGCAGTTGTTGCTCCAGGCCACGCCGCCGGACGATCCCCGCCACGAGGACGCGGTCGAGATCAAGAACGCCGGAGTCCGGGCGGCCGAGCTCACGCGCCAGCTCCTGGCGTTCAGCCGCCGGCAGGTGCTCGCGCCCAAGGTGCTGGGCCTCAACGCCGTCGTGGCCCACATGCAGAAGATGCTGCGGCGGCTGCTGGGCGAGGACATCGAGCTCTCCGTCACGCTCGCGCCGGAGGCCGGATCGGTGAACGCCGATCCGGGCCAGCTGGAGCAGGTGCTCTTGAACCTCGCGGTGAACGCCCGCGACGCCATGCCCACGGGCGGCCGGCTCAACATCGAGACGATCCGCGTCACGCCCGCCTCGGAGCTCGCCGAGCGGCGCCACCGGCTGCCGCCGGGCGACTACGCGTGCCTGGCCGTGACCGATACCGGCAGCGGGATGGACGAGGCGACCCAGGCGCATCTGTTCGAGCCGTTCTTCACGACCAAGGAAGTCGGCCGGGGGACCGGGCTCGGCCTCGCGACGGTGTACGGGATCGTGAAGCAGAGCGGCGGCTACATCTGGGTGTACAGCGAAGTGGGCCACGGTACCACGGTCAAGGTCTATCTGCCGCGCGTCCCCGCGGACGAGGTCGCGCCGTCGCTCTCCGCGCCCGCCCCCGCGGCAGAGCCCTCCGAGGCGCGCGGCGGCCCCGAGACCGTGCTGCTCGTGGAAGACGCCGCGCCGGTGCGCTCACTCGCCCGCCGGAGCCTCGAAGCCCGCGGGTACACGGTGCTCGACGCGGCCGACGGCGCCACGGCCCTCGACCTGGCCGCCCGTCATCGCGGCGGCATCGATGTGCTCGTGACCGATGTCGTCATGCCGGGGATGAGCGGCCGCGAGCTTGCCGAGCGGCTCGCTCCCGAGCGGCCGCGTATGAAGGTGCTCTACACGTCCGGGTACACCGACGACGCGATGGTGCGGCAGGGCGTGCTCACCGCCGGTGTGGCATTCCTGCAGAAGCCCTTCGTGCCGGAGACGCTGGCGCGAAAGGTGAGGGAAGTGCTGGACGGGTGACCGGCTACGGCCGGTCGAGGAGTTGCCGCACGCGGCCCAGCAGGTCCGGCCCGGTCCAGGGTTTGTGCAGCAGCGGCACGGAGGGGTCGAGGGCCGCCGCACCGCGGCCGCTGGGATCCGAGTAGCCGCTCGCGAACAGGAAGGGTACCGTGTGGCCGTCGCGGCGCGCCGCGTCGTACAGGGCCCGCCCGCCCAGTCGCGGCATCACCAGGTCGGAGAACACGAGCCGTACCGCCGCGCCCTGCCGCAGCACGTCGAGCGCCTCGAGCCCGTCGGCGGCGGTGAGGACCTGATAGCCCGCATCCTCGAGGATGCGCTTCGCCGAGCGGCGCAGCTGGTCGTCGTCCTCCACGACGAGAATGGTCTCCCACCCGCGCGGGGCGTCCGCCGGCAGCGCCACGTCCCGCGCCGCGGCCGCCACCTCGGCGTCCACGACGGGGAAGTAGATGCGGAACCGCGTCCCCTTCCCCGGCTCGCTCTCCACCTCGATGCCGGCGCCGTGCTGCTTCGCGAGCCCGTACACCGTGGCGAGCCCGAGGCCGGTGCCCCGGCCGGGCGGCTTGGTGGTGAAGAACGGCTCGAACATGCGGCGGCGCGTCTCCTCGTCCATCCCCGTCCCGGTGTCGCCCACCGCGAGACACACGTAGTCGCCGGCGCGCGGCACCCCGCATGCCTGGCACCGCTCCTGCTCGAGGTGAACGCGCTGCGTCTCGATGTGGAGCACGCCCCCGTCGGGCATCGCGTCGCGCGCGTTGGTGGCGAGGTTGAACAGGATCTGCTCGGCGGCGTGAATGTCGGCGCGCACCTCGGGGAGGTCGTCCGCCCCGGCGATCACGATCTCGACGTCGGCGGGCAGGATGCGGCGCAGGAAGCCCTGGAGATCGGCCACCAGATCGCCCAGATGCATGGGCTGGAGGTCGAGGCTCGAGCGGCGGGCGAAGCCGAGCAGCTCCTTCACCATCACGCGGCCGCGCAGCGCCGCCGCCATCACGTCGCGCAGGTCGGTGTGGGCGTCGGCCTGCTCCTGGGGGAGCGCCTTGGCGATCAGCTGCGCGTTGGCCAGGATGATCGTGAGCAGGTTGTTGAAGTCGTGCGCGATCCCGCCCGTGAGCTGCCCGACCGCCTCCATCTTCTGCGACTGCCGCAGCTGCTCCTCCAGCGCCCGCCGCTCCGTCACGTCTTCGGCGAGCGTCTCGAAGCATTCGATGCGGCCCCCCCCGTCGGGCCGGCGCACCGCCCGCCCCGCCAGCCGCACCAGGATGCGCCGCCCGTCGCGACGCTTCCACATCACCTCCACGCCTTCCACGGCGTCCGCGCCGTCGAACTGCGCGAGGATGCGCTCCCGCTCCGCCGCGTCGGCGTACACGTCACGCGCCAGGTTCGCGGCCAGCAGCTGCTCCTCCGAGTCGTAGCCCAGCATCCGGACGAGCGCCGGATTGACCGCGAGCAGCCGCCCGTCGAGCGTGGAGCGGTAGATCCCGTAGGTCGCGTGCTGCACGAGGGCGCGGCTGCTCTCCTCCGACCGCCGCAGCGCCTCCTCGAAGCGGCGGCGCTCGGTGATGTCGTTCGCCACCCCGATCACGCCCGACACCTCGCCGTCCGCCTCCCGGATCGGGGTGTACCAGATGTCGAATACCACCCCGTAGACCTCGACCATCGAGGAGAACGTGTCCCCGGCGAGCGCGCGGCTCACGTCCGCCTGGGCCTGCGGCACGTCGGCGTACAGCTCGGAGACCGGCCGCCCGACGAGCTGGGCCGGCCGCACACCGAGCGCGTCGAGCCCCTTCCCTTCGACCATCGTGAACACGGCGTCGCGGTCCAGCGCGAACAGCACCAACGGCGCACCGGCGATCACGGTACGCAGCCGCGCCTTGTTCTCCCGCAACGCGCGCTCCTGACGCCGCCGCTCGGTGACGTCGCGCGCGTTCACGATCAGCTGGGCGGTGCCCGCGTCGGTCAAGCGGGCCTGGCCGACGGTCTCGAGCAGCCGCCACGCGCCGTCGTTCGCCCGGAACCGGAGCTGCGCGGCCTGGGGACTCCCGGGACGGTGGATGGCGCGCGACAGCGCCTCCGCGACGGCGGGGATGTCGTCCGGGTGGACGAAGTCGAAGGCATTGCGCTCCAGCAGGTCGCCGGGCTTGTAGCCGAGCACGCGCTCGACCGACGGGCTGGCGTAGCGGAACACGCCGTTTTCCCCAACGATCGTCACGATGTCCGACGCGTTCTCGATGAGGGAGCGGAAGTGCTCCTCGCTCTGGCGCAGCGCCGCTTCAGTGCGCGCGCGATCGACGGTGGTGGCAAGCACGTTCGCCACCGCCTGGAGGAAGTGGGTGTCGTGGATCGTGAACTCGCGGCGCCGTGCCGTATGAACGCCCAGCACGCCGAAGGGCCGCTCCTTCCCATGCACCACGACGCTGAGGCTGGAGGCGACGCCGTGCTGCGCCAGCAGCGGGGCGCTCCCGAACCGCGTATCGCTCGCGAGGTCCTCCACCACCACCGCCCCGGACGAGCGCAACACGTAGCCCGCGTGCGAGTCGGCGTCCGCCGGTACCACCGCGCGACCGACGCTCCCCTCGCTCCACCCCACGCCCGCGCGCAGCAGTAGCGTGCGGCTTTCCGGCCGGAACTCGAGCACGCTCGCAAACTCGACGTCCAGGATGCGGGCCACGATGGCCACCGCCGCCTGCTCCAGGTCCGCGACCGGCGTCCCGGCGAGCGCCTGCTGACCCAGATGCGCCACCGCCTCCTGCTGGCGCGCCGTGGCGCGCAGCTGCTCCTCCGTCCGCGACGTGCGAGCGTCGCGGTCGTCGTCGGGGCGCAACAGCCGGAAGCGGTTGGTGCTCACGAGCGGTTTCACGACCTGAAAGGGCGACGCAACCTTGCACAGTCGTTCCGTTTTTTCCATTATCACGCCCACGCCGCGGCCGTGTGCTGGGTCACGGACAAGACACCAAGTGGAGACGCCGCAATGAGATATCACCGAGCCCCATGACCCAGTACCTGATCCTCCGGGACCTGGCGGTCATCTTCGCCGTATCCCTCCTCGTCATCCTCTTGTTCCACCGCCTCAAGCTGCCGGCCTTGCCGGGATTCATCGTGGCAGGCGTGCTGCTTGGCCCCAACGCGCTGGGCCTGGTGTCTGACGTACACCAGGTCGAGAGCCTGGCCGAAGTCGGTGTCATCCTGCTGCTCTTCACCATCGGGATCGAGTTCTCGCTCGGGCGGCTGCGCGAGATGGGCCGGCAGGTGGTGGTGGGCGGGCTCTCGCAGGTCGGCCTGACGGTGGCCGCGAGCGCCCTCGTGGCGAGGGCGTCCGGAACCTCCTGGCAGATCGCCTTGCTGCTCGGCTTCCTGGTGGCCCTGTCGAGCACGGCGCTCGTCTTGAAGGGGCTCACCGACAAAGGGGAGATCGACGCGCCGCACGGCCGCCTCGCGACAGGGGTGCTGATCTTCCAGGACCTGTGCGTCGTCCCCATGATGCTGGTGCTGCCCTTCCTCGCGGGACGCGCCGCCGGGGGACCGAGCGGTCTCCTGCTCGCGCTCGGGAAGGCGGTGCTCGTCGTGATCGGCGTGCTCGTCGTGGCTCGCACCGTCGTGCCCCGCGCGCTCGCCGAGATCTTGAAGACGCGAAGCCGCGAGCTGTTCCTGATCGCGATCATCCTGCTCGGCACCCTCACGGCCCTCGGCACCGCGGCCGCCGGCGCCTCGCTCGCGCTGGGCGCCTTTCTCGCGGGGCTCGTGATCTCCGAATCGGACTACGGCCACCAGGCGATGGCGGAGCTGCTGCCGTTTCGCGACGTGTTCATCTCGTTGTTCTTCGTCGCCGTCGGCATGCTCGTGCAGGTGCAGTTCGTCCGCGACCACCCCCTGCTCGCCCTGGGGGGCGTCGGCGTGATCATGGGAGGCAAGACCATCACTGCGGCCGTCGGGCCGGCCCTGCTGGGCTACTCGGGGCGCGTCGCGCTACTCGCGGGCCTGGCCGTGTCGCAGATCGGCGAGTTCTCCTTCGTGCTGGCCCGGGAAGGCCGTGCCGCCGGACTCCTCGCGGAAGGGCCGTACCAGACGTTCCTGGCGGTGGCCGTGTTCACGATGCTGTTGACGCCGTTCCTGCTCGAGGCGGGGCCCGCGCTGGTGGACCGTATCGAACGCGTGGTGCCCTTGGATCGCCTGCTGCCGGGGTTCCGGCCCCGCGCAATCGCCGCCGGGGAGCAGCCGCTCACCGACCACGTCATCATCGCCGGGTACGGCCTGAACGGGCGCAACCTGGCGGCGGCGCTGCGCACCATCCGCGCGCCCTACCTCATCGTGGAGCTCAACTCGCAGACCGTGCAGCAGGCACGCGGCCGGGGCGAGCCGGCGTTCTACGGCGACGCTACGCGCGAGGAGATCCTGCACGCGCTCGGGGTGGAGCGCGCCCGCATGCTCGTGGCCGCCATCTCCGACCCCGCCGCCACCCGCCGCATGGTGCGCGTGGCGCGCGCCCTGAATCCGCGCATCCACATCATCGCCCGCACGCGCTACGTCGCGGAGATCCCCGAGCTGACGCGGCTCGGCGCGGACGTCGTCATCCCCGAGGAGTTCGAGACGTCGGTCGAGATCTTCGCGCGCGTGCTGGCACACTACAACGTCGCGCGCCAGGACATCGAGCGCTTGGTGGAGCAGATCCGCGCCTCCCACTACCAGGCGCTGCGCGGCGACGGCGGCGGCGGCGGCGGCGCCCCGAGCTTCGGACTGGTCGGCGGCATTCCCCAAATGGCGGTGGAGCGAGTACGGCTGGGCCCCGACTCGACCCTCGCTGGCAAGAGCCTGGCCGAAACCGGGCTCCGCACCCAGACGGGCGCGCTGGTGCTTTCCGTGACGCGGGGGTCGGACGACATCCCCACGCCCGGCCCTCACTTTCGACTTGCGGCGGGCGACGTCTTGGCCGTGGTGGGCCAACCTCACCAGCTCAAGGCCGTCCAGCAGCTCGTCGAGGGGGCGGACACCCGTTCCGACACCGAACAGATGCCGAAAAACTAGGGAAATTAGGCATTATCTGGCGAGTGCGTACTCACTTATGCGCGTAATCAGTTATCCGTCATCAGCTTAAAGCTGCACAAGCCCCCCGAAAATCGGCTAAGTTGCGCCTGCGCAACACCCTTCGACGGACAACGGATGACGGATAACGGATGACGGGTACATTTCCGCCATGCCAATCCCCCCCCTGTATGGCCACGAGGGGATCAGAAACCGGCTGGCAGGCGCCATCGCCTCCGGCCGGTTGCCACAATCGCTCCTGCTTGAGGGACCTCGCGGCGTCGGCAAGCAACGACTCGCGCTCTGGCTCGCCCAAGCGCTGGTATGCGAAGACCGGGGCAAGGGGAAGGGCGAAGGGTGTGGGGCTTGCCAGCACTGCAAGCTGGTACTGAGCCTGTCGCACCCCGACGTCCATTGGTTCGTTCCAGTCGAGCTGTCGAAGAAGGGCGCGGACGCGGACAAGCAAGTGGAGCTAGTCGCGGAAGCGCTCGGAGACGAGCTGGCGGCGCGGCGCGAACGGCCGCTGTACGAGCCGCCGTCGGGCCTCGCGAGTCACAACATCGCCTCCGTACGGCTGCTGCTGCGGCGGCTCGCGCTGACGCCGGCGCTGGCGCGCCGCAAGGTCTTCATCCTCGGCGACGCCGAGCGGTTGGTGCCGCAGACCGGCGCGGATGCGGCGGCGAATGCGCTGCTTAAGGCGCTCGAGGAGCCGCCGGCCGACACGGTGTTCGTGCTCACGGCCACGGAGCCTGAGGCATTGCTGCCGACGATCCTGTCTCGCGTAGTGCGTGTCCGAGTGGCGCGCCTTCCAGACAGCATCGTGGCAGTGTTCGCACAGCGCGAGCTTGGCTTGAAGAGCCAACGCGATGTGGCACAACGGGTTGCCGCCGCAGAGGGGCGCCTCGGCAGGCTCCTTGCAACGGAGGACCGGTCAGCCGGTGGGGCCGCCGCAGCCGAGCGGTTCCGCGCCGCTGTACAGGGAGATCCGGTGGGGCGTTACGCGTTCGCGCTCGGCCAGCAGCCGTTCCAGGCGCGCGGTGGGTTCACCGACATGCTGGACGGCCTGTTGGCCCAACTGCGGGACGAAGCCCGGGCGGGCCGCGACACCGAAAAGGTCGTGGAAGCGATCGCACAGGTGCTGGAAGCGCGCGGTCTGGCCCAGGGCAACGTGAACCCCCAGCTCGTCGGCGCCGTTCTAGCCGAGGACCTGGCCGGGGAAGCGCCGTGAAGCTGTCGCACGTGGACGCGGCCGGCCGCGCCCGGATGGTGGACGTAGGCGACAAGCCCGTCACCTCCGCACCGCGGTGGCCGAAGGAGCGATTCGGATGTCGCCGGAGGCGTTCCGGCTCGTGGCCGATCAGGCGGTGGCCAAGGGCGATGTCCTGGCGGTGAGCGAGGTGGCCGGCACGCTCGCAGCGAAGCGCACGGCGGAACTGATCCCGCTGTGTCACCCCCTGGGGCTCGACCACGTAGAGGTCGAGGCCACGCTCGATGAGGCGCTCCCGGGCGTGCGGGTCCGCGCCGCCGCCAAGGCGGTCGGGCGGACGGGAGTGGAGATGGAGGCGCTCACGGCGGTGTCCGTCGCCCTGCTCACCGTCTACGACATGGTGAAGGCGGTGGACCGGGGGATGGAAATCGAGAAGGTGCGGCTGCTCGAAAAGACGGGCGGCACGCACGGCGATTGGCGGCGTGACTGACGTGAATTGACGGCGACTTGATAGGGCGGCGTCAGTATTGCGCCGCACGGACATACAAGAGAGGGCTATGCGTACGAAAACCCAGAAACTGATGCTGCAGGGGGGGTTAATCCTCCTCGGCGCCCTGCTCGTGAGCAGCATCGGCGGTTGGGCACGACGCGCTACGGCGGACGATCAGCCGGCGCCGCTCACGGCGCCTGCGCTGATCGGTGAGCTGCGTTCGCTCGAGCAGTCGCTCGAAGCGACCCGGGGCGAGCTGGCGGTGGCCCGGCTGCAGCTCGAGCGCGCCAACGCGATCATAGACTACTCGACGCACTACGGCATCGCGGCCGACCTGGCCGCGGCGGTGTACGACGTCGCCCTGGCCGAAGGGGTCGATCCGGCGCTCGCCTTCCGGCTCGTGAAAATCGAGTCGAACTTCAACCCGAAGGCCAAGAGCAAGGTAGGGGCGATCGGGTACACCCAGATCCTGCCGAGCACCGCGCGGCTGTACGAGCCGGGGCTCACGACGCAGCAGCTGTACGACCGCAGCACCAACCTGCGTCTCGGGTTCCGCTACCTGCGCGATCTGCTGGAGCGTTACGACGGCAATCCGGAAGCGAAGCTGCGGCTGGCGCTGCTCGCCTACAACCGCGGACCCGGGAAGGTGCAGGAGCTGCTCGACGCCGGACGCGATCCGCAGAACGGCTACGCCGCGGCGCTCATGAAAGGCTATAGACGCAAAAGCTGACCAGCCGGAGATCGACTGAGGTGTAGGGGCGCAGCATGCTGCGCCCCTACGCATTTCAGCAAGCAGTCCCGCACTTCTGCGGGATCTTGATGACGTCGCCCGGCCGGATCACCGACCCCAGGGTCAAGCCGTTGTAGTTGAGCAGCGCCGTGAGGGACACGCCGTAGCGTCGGGCGATCACGGTCGCCGTCTCGCCCGCGCGTACCCGATGGCTCCCGGCGCTCGCGTCCGTGCGGCTCACGCGCCGGTAACGCGGCTCTGGCGGCACCGACCACGCCGACAGCGGCACCACCCGTCCGCTCATCGGGATGATGACCCGCTGGCCGACCCGCAGGGAATGCGCGTGGAGCAGTGGGTTCGCGCCCTCGATCATCGCCACGCTCACGTGGTAGCGCTTGGCGATGTCGGACAGGGTCTGGCCGCGCGCCACATAATGGTCCACGAAGGTGATGCGCTCGGTGACGGGGAGACTGTCAAAGCGCTCTGCCACGAGTGTCCCCCGCCCGCGCGGCACCCGGACCACGACGCTCCGCGCCGGGGGCGTGATGCCGCGGACGAACTGCGGATTCAAGTCGAGGACGGCCGCCACGGTGGTATCGGCGAGCCGCGCGATCACGTCGAGCCCGGTGGCGTCGGGGATCGTGATCTCGTCGAACACGAGCGGCGGCAGTGGCTCTGCTTCGAAGCCGTACTGCGCGGGCCGCTTCGCGATGAGGGACGCGGCGATCAGCTTGGGGACGTAGTCGCGCGTCTCGCGCCGCAGGTACCGGTGGTTGACGAGCTGGAAGAAGGTGCGGTCATCCACCGAATCGACCTCGCCCGGGAGCCGGTCGATGCCGCGCTCGATGCGCCCCACACCGGCGTTGTAGGCCGCGGCGGCAAGGTACACGCTGCCGAGCCGTTCCCGCAGGTCGGCGAGATAGTTCACCGCCGCCTCGGTGGCCTTGAACGGGTCGCGGCGCTCGTCCACCCACGGATCCACCGTGAGGCCGTACAGCCGCCCCGTGCTCGCCATGAACTGCCACATCCCCACGGCCCGGGCGCGACTCACGGCGGTGTTGGAGAGCCCGCTCTCGATCAGCGTGAGGTAGACGAGATCCTCCGGCAGCCGCTTCGCCCGCAGTCGCTCGCGGATCATCCCCTCGTAGCGCCCCAGGCGCGACAGCCAGATCTCGAACCGATCGTGCGAGTCCACCTGGAAGAACTCGAGATACTCGAGGACGCGGTGGTTGGTGGCGAAGGTCGAGACATCGATGTCGAACGTCGGCTGCGCGGATGGCGCGGCGCCGATCGCCGTGCGGCCCTCGGGGCCGAACAGCCGCACCGCTTCGCGCTCCACCTCCTCGCCCTTGACCTGCGGCGCCGCGGGCGGGGGCCGGTCTGCCAGGGTGTCCGTCGCGACTTTCGCCCGGTGCAAGCTGTCGAGCACGCGCTGGTCGGCGGCCGAGTCCCGCGCCGTGCGGGCGGCGAGCACAGCAAGCGAGTCTCCCGCGGCACGCGCGGAGGCGAGCGTGTCCGGCGCCGCGGACAGCGGCGCCTCCCCCCCCGCGCGCCCCCCGCGCGCGCCGCCGCAGGCCGCGACCAGGAGCGTCGTCGCCAGTAATCCCCACCCCACGCAGTCCTTGTTCATCGCGTCGCGAAAAAATTCCCCAGAATACGGTTCGTCGCGTTCAGTACCGCGAGCGCCGCCCCGCGCGGCGGATCGTCCTCCGTCAAATACGCGCCCACCAGCCGTGAGGCGCGCGCCTCCTGCCGTGCCGAGAGGGAGACGATGACCACGGTCGCGTCGAACGCCCGCACCGCCTTCACCCCCAGAAGCTCGAACCCGAGCTTGGGATGCACCACGCGCTCCAGCGCGCGCACCGTGGCGTCGGCACAGCAGCGCAACTCGCCGGCCTGCGAGATCACGCCTTCCGCCTCGCCCGAGAACTGCCGCCCGTCCGCGGCTGCCAGCACGACCTTCGCGCGGCAGCGTCCGCTCGCCAGCCGCTGGAACGCGAAGTCCTGAAACCGCAGCCGCTCCCCGGCCGCCGGTCCCGCCGTCGGCGCCGCCACGCTCCCGCCCGCCTCCCTTCAGTCGAAGCGCACTTCGATCTGCTGCCGCGCCGCCGCGTCCGGCGGCGGCTCGACCACATCTATTTCCAGTCGCGGGCGCCCCTGGGCGTCCCGCTCGGCCGACACCACCAGCATCAACCCGCTCGCGAGCTCGACCTTCAGCTGCCGCAGGTCCGAGCGCACCGTGACCTCCCGCACCGCTTCGCCCCGTAGCCGCGCCACCGCGCCGGCGATGCGTCGCAGATCCGGCAACTCCAGCGGACTCACGCCAGGCGCTCGGCGAGGAACTGCGACAGGACGGCGTCCGGAATCCGCTCTGCCTGGATGAACAACGACGATTTCGAGGTGGCCTCCAACGGGTACAGCGTCCTAAAGGAGCGCCCGGGTCGCCCCGACGCCGACCGGAACGACAGGACCAGCTGCCATGCCTCGGTGTTGGCGGGGCGCTCGGCCAGGGCGTCCACATGCCAAACCTGATCGCCGTGGGCGATCACTCTCCATGGCATGGATCACCTCGCGAAACTTGGGCCCGACAATATGGGGTGTAACTGTAAGTCAGGTCAAGATTTGGGTTCCGTGCCCCGGGGCCGCCACAACCCCAGGAGCCGGGCATCCCGCGCCGTGTCGACGTCCCGCAGCGGTCGGAGCAGGTGGCACGAGAGCCCGAGGGCACGGGCCCGGGCGCGCGTCTCGACCGCCACGGTGGCGGTGGACCAGGCGACGCCGCGGAACAACGCGGGCTGCGGCGCGGCGAGACCAATCAAGTAATAACCGCCGTCACGCGCGGGCCCGAGCACGACGTCGCGCCGGCCCAGCGCCGCGAACGCCGCGCGCACCAGCCGCCGATCCACGCCGGGGCAGTCGGAGCCGATGATGACGACGAGGCGGGCCCCGCCCGCGAACTCGCCGGCGAACGCGGTCACGAGCCGCGCGCCGAGGCTCGCGCCGACCTGCGGGCGAAACGCCACGCGTCTCCCCCCCACGCCTTCGAGCCATTGGTGTACGAATCGTGCGTCGCGCGCCGGCGTGAACCACACCGTCGTGCGGTACCCCCCGCCCGCAGCGGAGCGGACGACGTGGCGCCCGAGCCGCCAGTACACGTCCGCCGCGCCCGAGGGTCCGATGTCCTCGGCCAGCCGCGTCTTCACGCGCCCGGGGATCGGCGCCTTGACGAAGATGCCGAGCGCCCTACGCCGCACGCCAGCGCGCGAGCCGGCGAGGCGGCACGCCCAGCAAGTAGAGAGCGATCAGCATCACATTGCTGAGCCAGGTGCGCAGCACGCCGCGCTCGCGGTAGCGCCGCCCCGACGTGACGAGCGCCCCGGACAGCGCGCGGATTTCCACGCGACGCCGCTTCATGCGACGAATCATTTCCACGTCTTCCATGATTTCAATATCGGCGTAACCACCCGTCGCGTGGAACAGCTCGCGCCGGATCAGGAGTCCCTGGTCGCCGTACGGCAGGTGGTACAACCGCTGCCGCAGCGCCTGCCCCAGCTCGATGAACCGCTTCCAGGGCGCGGGCAAGTCGATGGCGAAGCGGAACACAGCGACCTGGGGCACGGGCGCGTCCACGACGGCGGCGAGCAGGGCGCGTCGCGCCGCGGGGGGCACGCGGGCATCGGCGTGGAGGAACAGGAGCCACTCGCCCCGCGCCGCAGCGGCGCCCGCGTTGAGCTGCCGCGCCCGGCCAGCCGGACCGACGAGGGTGCGGGCAGCGGCGCGTTCCGCCACGGCGAGCGTCCCGTCCCGCGAGCCGCCGTCCGCCACCACGACGTCCAAGGGGACGATCTGCCGGAGGCATTGCAGATCGGCGAGCAGGCCGGGCAGGTACGAAGCTTCGTTCAGCGTCGGAATGACGACGCCGATCACGGCGGGACGGTCGGACGGTCGGACGGTTGGACGGTAAAGCCCAGCTTCCGGGCGATCGTCGGGACGAAGCTGAGCAGCACGAGCAACGCGCCGGCGATGAGGAGGCGGACAAATACGCGATGGCCCGCTTCGCGCGAGCCCGACAGCAGGGCGTCCGCGAAGAAGGTGTACACGAGCGTCGCGGGGATGACGCCGATCGCGGTGGCGGCGGCGTAGGTGCGCCACGGAAGCGCCGTGAGCCCGGACGCGAAGTTCAGCAGATTGAACGGCACGATGGGGATCAACCGCAGCCGCAGCAGCCACGCGAACCCCGCCTGGTGCGCCAGCCGATCCAGCCCCCCCGACAGGCGGTCGCCCAGCAGCGCGTGGAGTCCCTCGCGCCCGAGCAGGCGCGCGACCCAGAACGCGGCCGAGGCGCCGAGATTGGCGCCCAGCAGGTTCAGGAGCGCGCCCCACCAGAAGCCGAACACCGCGCCCCCCACGAGCGTAAGCACCAGCCCCGAGAAATCGAGCGCCGCCGCGATCGTGTACGCGGCGACGAAGGCGAGCGGCGCCCACCACGGCTCCCGCAGCGCCGCGAGCAGCTGCTCGATGCCGCGGGGCGTGAGCCAGCCGCGCGCGGGCGAGGCCCGCACGGCGAGGGCGGCCGCGACGAGCAGCGCGATCAGGACGAGGAGCTTCGCGAGCCCCCGAACGCGCGGGCTCAGAGCCACCAGCGGACCACGCGCTGCACGAGCCGTGCGGCCCGTGTCCCGGTGTACCTGGTGCGATACCATTCATCGGCGGTCCGCTTCACGATCTCGCTCATCGTCGGGTAGGGATGGATCTCCCGCGCAAGCGCGGGGAGCGTGATACCGTACCGCATGGCGAGCGCGAGCTCCATGATCAGCTCCCCCGCCCCGCGGCCTACGATCGTCGCGCCGAGGATGCGGCCGTTGGGGCGCGTGACGACCTTCGAGAACCCGACGGTCGCGCCGTCCACGATCGCCCGGTCGAGCTCGCTGAAGCTCGAGCGGAACGTCGCCACCCGCTCCCCGCGGGCCTCCGCCTCGGCGGCCGTGAGCCCCACCCGCGCCACCTCGGGATCGGTGAACGTCACCCACGGGACCACCCGATAGTCGGCCTTCGCCGGGAACGGGGTAAGGGCGTTCCGCACCACGATCTTGGCCATGTAGTCGGCGACGTGCGTGAACAGCAGGCCGCCGGTGACGTCGCCCGCGGCCCAGATCCCCCGCGCCGTGGTCTCGAGCCGGGCGTTCACGCGCA
>Ga0134080_10000075_pt1 | contig 30356 bp, 29 predicted proteins | sample 15_taG_9_FD_94469 | JGI IMG/M metagenome (GOLD analysis project Ga0134080, IMG submission 94469) | Grasslands soil microbial communities from the Angelo Coastal Reserve, California, USA - 15_D_Met_40cm_2_24_1 metaG | ecosystem: Environmental > Terrestrial > Soil > Grasslands ...
AGACCGTCGATCAAGGCGCGGTGCGAGCACTGCAAGATCATCAAGCGCCGGGGCGTGACGCGCGTGATCTGCAAGAATCCCCGGCACAAGGCGCGCCAGGGATAGCCCGGAGGAGACCAGCGATGGCGAGAGTGGCCGGAGTTGACTTGCCGAGGGAGAAGCGGGGCGAGGTCGCGATCACGTACATCTACGGGATCGGACGCTCGACGGCGCGCAGGGTGCTGCTGCGAGCCAACATGGATCCCAGCAAGAAGGTCAAGGCGTGGACCGAGGACGAGGTGGGCCGCATCCGCGACATCATCGAGCGCGAGCTCAAGGTCGAGGGTGACCTGCGCCGCGAGGTGTCGATGAACGTGAAACGACTCATGGACATCGGGTGCTACCGGGGGATCCGTCACCGGCGCGGCCTGCCGGTCCGCGGGCAGCGCACGCACACGAACGCGCGAACGCGGAAGGGCAAGACCCGCGGCGTGATGGTCAAAAAGAAGGTCGCGGCGGCACCGGCGCCGGCGACGGCGCCCGCGGCGCCCGCCGCTCCCGCGCCGAAAAAGGCAGGAGCCTAGGGCATGGCCGACGAGCAGAAGCCGACACCGCGGAAGAAGGGCGGCAAGAAGCGCGAGCGGCGCGAGGTCCGGACGGGCATCGCGCATATCCAGGCGACCTTTAACAACACGATCGTCACCCTCACCGACCGGATGGGCAACGTCGTCTCCTGGTCGAGCGCCGGGAGCGCCGGCTTCCGGGCTCGCGCAAGAGCACGCCCTTCGCCGCGCAGACGGCCGCGGAGGTCGCCGCGCGCAAGGCCATGGAGTACGGGCTCAAGCAGGTCGAGGTCTTCGTGCGTGTGCCCGGAGCCGGCCGTGAGGCCGCCATCCGCTCGCTCCAGGCCGTCGGGCTCGAGATCACCGCGATCCGCGACGTGACGCCGATCCCGCACGACGGGTGCCGCCCGCCGAAGCGGCGGCGGGTGTAGGAGGCGGCCATGGCGCGATACCGCGACGCGAAGTGCCGGCTCTGCCGTCGTGAAGGGATGAAGCTCTTTCTCAAGGGTGCGCGCTGCTTCACGGACAAGTGCGCTATCGAGCGACGCAACTATCCACCGGGCCAGCACGGCCTCAACCGCGGCAAGCTCACGCCGTTCGGCGTTCAGCTCCGCGAGAAGCAGAAGGCCAAGCGGATCTACGGCGTGCTCGAGAGTCAGTTCCGGAAGTACTTCCAGTGGGCCGAGGCGCAGAAGGGCGTGACGGGCGAGAATCTGCTCCGGCTGCTCGAGCTTCGGCTCGACAATGTGGTGCACCGGCTCGGGTTCGCGGCCTCGCGCCGCGAGGGGCGGCAGATGGTCGCGCACGGCCACTTCCAGGTGAACGGCCGGAAGGTCTCGGTGCCGTCGTACCTGGTGAAGGTGGGTGATGTGGTTCAGCTCCGCTCGACGTCGAAGCTCGGGCCGCGTTTGGACGACAACGTGAACGCGGGCCGCGGCCAGGTGCCTCAGTGGCTGGAGCTCGACCCCAACGAGAAGAAGGCGACCGTGCGCAGCCTGCCGCTCCGCGACGACATTCAGATCCCCGTGGCCGAGCAGCTCATCGTCGAGCTGTACAGCAAGTAGGAAAGAGAGCCAGGCGACGCCATGTCACGCATTCCGTTCCAGAAGCCGAAGAAGGTCGAGTGGGAGATCCTGAGCGATCAGTACGGCCGGCTCGTCGCCGAGCCGTTCGAGAAGGGCTACGCGCTCACGGTGGGGAATTCCCTCCGGCGCACCCTGCTCTCGATCGTCCCGGGCGCGGCGGTCTCCTGGGTGAAGATCGACGGCGTGCGGAGCGCCGACGCCAGGATCCCCGGCGTCACGGAAAGCACGGTCGACGTCCTCCTGAACATCCGGAAGCTCACGGTCCAGGTGCCGTCGGGTGAGCCGAAGGTGCTTCGGCTCGAGGTCAGGGGTCCCAAGACGGTCACGGGCGCCGACGTGCCCGAAACCGAGGTCGAGATCGTGAACCCGGAGATCCCGCTCTTCACGCTCGAGAGCGCCACGACGGTCGTGATGGAGCTCGGCGTCGGAGTGGGGCGCGGCTACGAGGCCGCGGACCGGAAGACGTCGCCGCCACCGGCGGGGGCCCTGCCGCTCGACGCGGCGTACTCGCCGATCACAAAGGTGGCGTACAACGTCGAGATGTCACGGCTCGGGAAGATCACCGACTACGAGAAGCTCGTGGTCGAGGTGTGGACGAATGGTGGTGTGAGCCCCGACGACGCGCTGACACGTGCGGCGACGTACCTGAAGGAGCACTTCACTCCGCTCGCCGCCGGTGCGCCGGAGGAGGCCGCGGACATCGAGGGGACGAGCGGCGAGGCCTTCCTGCGCGACGCGCTCGCCAAGACGCTCGAGGAGCTGGCGCTGCCCGCGCGGGCGATCAACGCGCTCAAGAACGCCGACATCAATCTGGTCGTCGACCTCGTCCAGAAAAGTGAGGGTGACCTCGAGCACGTGAAGAACCTGGGTGAGAAGTCCATCGACGAGATCAAGACCGCGCTGGCCGCCCTCGGGCTGTCGCTCGGCATGCGCATCGACCCGAACGTCCTCGGGGCGCTCGGGCGCGGCGGGGTTCCGCGATGAGGCACCGCAAGGACGGGTTCAAGCTCGGCCGCGTCACCGCCCACCGTTGGGCGCTCTTCCGGAATCTGCTGGTGGCGCTCTTCCGGCACGAGCGCATCCAGACGACCGAGGCCAAGGCGAAGGCCGTGCGTGGGCTCGCCGAGCAGATGATCACGCTCGCCAAGCGCGACACCCTCCACGCGCGGCGGCAGGTCCTGGCGATGGTGCCGGACACTGAGGTCGTGGGCCAGCTGTTCGGCACGATCGCCCCCCGCGTCGGCGACCGCCATGGCGGCTACACACGCCTCATCAAGGCTGGCCGCCGCGCCGGCGACAACGCGCCGCTGGTCCTGCTCGAGCTGGTGGACCGCGTCGAGGCGCCCCCTGACAAGGAGAAGAAGGGCGAGCGGAAGGAAAAGGCGCCGCGCGGTGAGGCCGGTGCCACGGGCAAGCGCAAGAAGAAAGAGAAGGCCGCCGCCGCGTCGGCGTAGCGTTCTGATCGGGTGGGAGGGCGCGCGTCCTCCCACGCCTGGCCCGCTACTTGAGGTGCGCGCGGAAGAAAGCGAGCGTACGCTTCCAGGCGTCGGCTGCGGCGGCCTTGTTATAGGCCTCGCGTTCGTCGTTGAAGAACGCGTGGTCGACGCCCGGGTAGACGTGGATCTCCGACTGTTTGCCCCCCTTCTTGATGGCGGCGTCTGTCTCCTTCGCGACCTGCGGCGTCACGAAGCCATCCTTCTCGGCGAAGAGGCCGAGGACCGGGCCCGAGAGCTTCGAGTAGTCGGGCTTCACGTGAGGGTGGATCCCGTAGAAGTTCACGCACGCCCCGATCGTCGGGTTCAGCGTCGCCGCGTAGAGGGCGAGCTGGCCGCCCATGCAGAAGCCGACGGCGCCGAGCTTCTTCGTCGAGGATTGGCCCGCGAGGTACTGCGCCGCACCGCGCAGGTCCTTCTCGGCCTGGGCGATGTTGAGCGCCATGAAGAGCTTGCCCGCCGCGTCGGGCTCGCTCGCGGTCTTGCCGTGGTACATATCGGGCGCGAGCGCCGTGAACCCCTCGGCCGCGAACCGGTCGCAGACGGTCTTGATGTGGCGGACGAGGCCCCACCACTCCTGGATCACGAGGACACCGGGCCCCTTGCCGGCGTCGGGCGTTGCGAGGTACGCGGACGTCTTGGCGCCGTTCGACGGAAACTCCACCATCTTGCCAGGCATGCTCAGGAACCTCCTTTGGACTCGGGGGTCGGGGTGATCTTCACGGCCGCGACGCGCCGGGTGTCGGCCTCCAGCACCGTGACCGTATAGCCCGGGATCTGGAATACCTCGCCCGGGCGCGGGATGCGACCGAGCGTCGCCAGGACGAGCCCCGCGACGGTCTCGTAGTCGTGCTTGGGCAGCGCCCAGTCGAAGGCTTCGTTCAGCTCGTCGATGTTCGTTCGTGCGGCTACGCGATAGCTGCCGTCGGGCAGTCGCTCCACCGACGCGGGCGTGCGGTCGTGCTCGTCCCGGATCTCGCCGACGATCTGCTCGAGAATGTCCTCGAGCGTGACCACTCCGGTGGAGCCGCCGTACTCGTCGACGACCACCGCCATGTGCGTACGGGAGCGCTGCATCTCGCGGAGCAGGTCATCGATCCGCTTCGTCTCCGGCACATAGTACGGTGGCCGCTTCAGCTCGTCCAGGGTCGCCACCTCGGCGCCTCGGCTCAGGAGGTCCATCGCGGCGACGACGCCGACGATGCTGGTCTCGCGCTGCCGGTAGACCGGAATGCGCGAGAAGCCACGCTCCTGGATGAGCCTGATCGCGTCTTGCGGAGAGGGGTGTCGGGCAGCGTCGTGACCTCGACGAGCGGCACCATCACCTCGCGGACGACGGTGTCACCGAGGTCGAAGATGTTGTCGATCAGCTCGGCCTCCTGTGTCGTCACCTCGGCCTCGCCGGGCTCGAGCTGGAGCAGCGCCTTCAGCTCCTCGCGCGAGACGAAGGCGCGGTGGTCCGCCTGCTGGGCGCCGACCAGGCGGAGCGTGACCGCGACGACGAGGTTCGCGAAGGCCACGAAGGGAATGAGCGCGACCGAGGTCCACGTGAGGGGGCGGTAGAGCCGGAGGATCAGGCTCGTCGCCCACGCGCGCGCGACGGCCTTGGGGATGATCTCGCCGAACACGAGCATGGCCGGGGTGAGGATCAGCGTGACGGCAACGGGCGCCAGGCCGCCGAGCGCCGGCAGGAGGCTCCACGTCAGGGCGGACGCGGCGACGATGTGCGCGACCGTGACGCCCATCATCGCGGTCGAGAGCACACGCTCGGGCTGGCGGAAGGCCTCGAGGTAGGCCGTCGCCGTGGCGCTCCCCTGCTCGGCGAGGTGCCGGAGTCGCGGGCGGTTCGCGGCGATGAAGGCCATCTCGGCTGCCGAAAAGAACATCGTCGCCCCCAGGCACAGCGCCGCGAGCCAGATCATGGTCACGCTCACGCCGCCACCTCGCGCGACGCGGGCTTCTTGAGCGAGACGAGCACCTCGACGATGCGTGTGCGCTCGACCTTCTCGACCGTCACGCTGAGCTCCGACGTCTCGGCGCGCTCGGCGCGCCGCGGGACGCGCCCGAAGAGGTCGAGCACCCACCCGCCGACCGTGTCGTACGCCTCGCTCGAGACGTGGAGCCCGGTGGCCGTGTTGAGGTCGTCGATCGAGAGCTTGCCCGCGACCCGGAAGGTCGTGGCGTTCACGCGCTGGATGAGGCGCTCGGGCTCGTCGAACTCGTCGGCGATCTCACCGACCAGTTCCTCCAGGAGGTCCTCGAGCGAGACGAGCCCCGCTGTCCCGCCGTACTCGTCCACGACGATCGCCATGTGGAGCTTCTTCGCCTGGAACTCCTGCAGGAGCGTATCGGCCCGCTTGGACTCGGGCACGAAGTACGGGGGATGCAGCCGCGCGCGCAGGTCGAAGTCTGGCGGGAGGCCCTCGCGGACGTAGGGCAGCAGGTCCTTGGTGTAGAGGATGCCCACGATGACATCGATCGAACCCTCGAAGACGGGCACGCGGGAGTGCAGGTGCTCGCGCAGCGCCGGCAGGATCCGGTCGACCGGCGTCGCGACGTCGAGGCAGAACATGTCGGGCCGGGGCACCATGATCGACCGCACGATCGTGTCCTCCAGCTCGAAGACCTTGTGGATCATCTCGCGCTCCTCGCGCTCGACGACGCCCTCGCTCGCTCCGACATCGACGAGCGTGCGCAGCTCCTCCTCGGAAAGCTCCGGGTCGGCCGACCGCTCGCTGCCGATGAGCCGCACGCTGAGCGCGGAGAGCCCCCCCAGGAGGGCGCGTACCGGCGTGAGGAGGATCCCGAGCCAGCCGACGGGACGCTGGACCAGGGCCAGGAACCGCTCCGGGTACTTCACCGCCAGGGTCATCGGCAGGACCTCGCCGAAGGTCGTGAGGACGATGATCGTGACGAGGACCTGGATGACGAGGGCGTACCGCTGGCCGAAGAGCTCGTCGGCGATCAGGGCTGCGACCGCCGAGGCGGCGATGTTGATCACCGTGATCCCGACGAGCAGCGTCACGAGGAGCTCGTGCGGTCGCTCGATCAGCGGCTTCGCCGCGCCCGCCTCGGCCCCCTGGGCGGCCACGCGCTTGAGCCGTGCGCGGCCGAGGGAGAAGTAGGCGGCCTCGGCGCCCGTGAAGAGGGCGGAGCAGGCGATGAACACGACGAGACTCACGACCTTGACGAGCAGGCCGTCGCTCATAGGCGCCCCGTGACGAAGTGCTCGAACCCCCGAGCGACCGCGACCTCGTGACCCGCCGCGTCCGTGTAGCGGACGGCGCCCTGCTCGGGGGTGATCTCGCCGATCGCCGTGAGCGGTGTGCCGGTCGCGTCGGCGCAGCCGTCGGCGAGACGGGTGAATGCGCGCGGATGACAGGTCACGAGGAGCTCGTAATCCTCACCGCCACCCGTCGCCCAGGCGAGCGCGTCGCCGCCGACCGCGGCGGCCACGGCCCGTGCGGCGGCGTCCTGGGGGAGCCGCGCGAGCTCCACGCGTGCGCCGACCCGGCTCTCCTCGCAGATCCTGCCCAGGTCGGTGGCGAGACCGTCGGAGAGGTCGATCATGGCCGTCACGCCGCCCGCCGCCCCGAGCCACTGGCCCTCGCGCACGCGCGGCCTCGGGCGCAGGTGCGCGGCCTTCACCTGGTCGAGCGCCGCCGGCGCCACGCCGGCAGGCGTGGTCTCGCGTTCCAGCACGGCGAGCCCGGCGGCGGCGCGGCCGAGGGCGCCGGTCACGGCGATGACGTCGCCCGACTTCGCCGTGGATCGCAGCACGGAGGCCGGCGCCGCCTCGCCGAGGAGCGTGACGTTCACGATCCAGCCCCGGGGCGAGGCGGAGGTGTCGCCGCCGACCACCGCGACGTCGTGGGCCCGGGCGAGCTCGAGCAACCCGGTGAAGAACGCCTCCGCTTCCTCGACCGTCACGCCCTCGGGACAGGCGAGTGCGACCAGCGCCCAGCGCGGGCGGCCGCCCATCGACGCGATGTCCGAGAGGTTCACCGCGAGCGACTTCCAACCCACGTCGGCGGCCGTCGCATAGCGGCGGCGAAAGTGGACGTCCTCGACGAGGAGATCCGTCGTTGCGAGCACGAGACGCCCTGCGCTCGGCTCCAGGACGGCGCAATCGTCGCCGATCCCGACGCGGACGCCCGCCCCTCCTGGGGAGGCGTGGCGGATGATCTCGATCACCCGGCGTTCGGTGGCGCGCGTGGTCACGGCTGCAGGGTCGTCAGGAAATTCTTCAGGAGCTGCTTGCCCTCGACCGTGAGAATCGACTCGGGATGGAACTGCACGCCCTCGACCGGGTGGCGGCGGTGGCGGAGTCCCATGATCTCGCCGTCCTCCGCCACGGCCGTGACCTCGAGCGTCTCGGGGACGGTGTCGCGTACCACCACGAGCGAGTGATAGCGGGTCGCGACGAACGGGTTGGAGAGTCCCGCGAAGACGCCCCGCCCGTCGTGGCGGATCATCGAGGTCTTGCCATGCATCTGCGCCTTCGCGCGTGCCACGGTCGCGCCGTAGGCCTGTCCGATCGCCTGGTGGCCAAGGCAAACGCCGAGCACGGGCGTCGTCGATCCGAGGCGGCGGATCAGCCCGAGCGAGACCCCCGCCTGGTCGGGCGTGCCGGGTCCGGGCGAGATCACGATGGCCTGGGGTGCCATCGCCACGATCCGCTCGACGTCCACCGCGTCGTTGCGGACGACCTCGAGGTCGACGCCGAGCTCACCCAGGTACTGGACGAGGTTGTAGGTGAACGAGTCGTAGTTGTCGATGACGAGGATCATCGCCGCGCCACGCCCGCCGCCATGCGGAGCGCGAGCAGCATCCCCTGGGCCTTCGAGCACGTCTCGAGCCACTCGGTCTTCGGATCGGAGTCGGCGACGATGCCGGCGCCGACCTGGACCGACGCGCGCTGACCGTGGCAGACGATCGTCCGGATCGTGATGCACGAGTCGAGGTTGCCCGAGTAGGACACGTACCCCACGGCGCCGCCGTACGGGCCGCGCTGGGTCGGCTCGAGCTCATCGATGATCTCCATGGCGCGGATCTTCGGCGCGCCGGTGAGCGTGCCCGCCGGGAAGCACGCCCGGAGCACGTCGAGCGCGTCGGTCGCGCGCCGGCGTCGTCCCGTCACGTGGCTCACCAGGTGCATCACGTGGGAGTAGCGCTCGATCGCCATGAACTCGGTGACCTTCACCGAGCCTAGCTCCGAAACCCGTCCGACGTCGTTGCGCCCGAGGTCCACCAGCATCACGTGCTCGGCGCGCTCCTTCGGGTCCGCCAGGAGCTCCTCCGCGATCTGGCGATCCTGCGCCTCGGTCGCCCCGCGAGGGCGCGTGCCGGCGATCGGCCGCAGCGCGACCTCCTCGCCCTCGACACGCACGAGGACCTCGGGCGAGGAGCCGACGATCGTCAGCGTGCCGAGACGCAGGAAGAAGAGATACGGCGAGGGATTGATCGTCCTGAGCGCACGGTACACGGTGAAGGGGTCCGCGCTGAGCCGGCAGTCGAGCCGCCGTGCGAGGACGATCTGGTAGGCGTCGCCCGCCGCGATGTACTCCTTGGCGCGGCGAACCGCGTCGCTGAACTGCGTTTCGTTCATCGTCGAGGTGAAGCCCTCCTCGCCGAGCGCCAGCAGCGGGCCCGGCGCCGTCAGGGCCAGGGGCGCGGGGGCGCGCGCGGGGCGCGCGAGCTTGGCCAGCGTCATGCCGATGCGCACGGCCGCGCCATCGTATGCGCGGTCGAGGGACGCGGGATCACGCTTGTCCACCACCGCGTTCGCGATGACGAGCAGGCGGTGACGCAAGTTGTCGAAGACCAGAAGCGTGTCGGTGAAGAGGAACACCGCGTCCGGGAGGTTGAGATCGTCCTCGGTCGTCCGCGGCAGCCGCTCCATGTGGTGGACCATGTCGTACGCGAGATAGCCGACCGCGCCGCCCTGAAACCTCGGGAGCCCGGGGACCGGCACCGGCTCGAACTGCCCGAGCAGTTCGCGTACCGCCGGGAGTGGGTCACCGTCGGGCAGCCGCTCCGTTCGGGCGCCGCGCTTGAGCGTGAGACGCCCGCTCTTCGCCGTGAGGACCATGAGCGGGTCGGCGCCGAGGAACGAGTAGCGCGCCCAGACCGCGGCGCCCTCGACCGACTCGAGCAGGAACGCGTAGGGGCCGGGGCGGAGCCTCAGGTAGGCGGAGAGCGGGGTGTCGAGATCCGCCGGTAGCTCGGCGAACACCGGCACAAGGTTCCCCCGTGCCGCGAGAGCTCGAAACTCGTCACGGGTAGGGGAGAGTGCCGGGATCTCTATTCCGGAAGTACTGATGCGGTTCCCGCCCGGCCCTTGTCAGGCGAGCGCGTCCAGCTTCTCTCTGAACTTGGTCTTGGGAACCGCCCCGATGACCTGGTCGACGACCTTCCCCTGCTTGACGAACAGGATCGTCGGGATCGAGCGGACTCCATAGCGGGCCGCCAGGCCCGGGTTCTCGTCCACGTTGACCTTGGCGAGCGTCACGCGCCCGGCCGACTCGCGCGTCAGTTCTTCCAAGACCGGCGAGATCGCTCGGCACGGCCCACACCACTCAGCCCAGAAGTCTACCATCACGAGTTCGTCGTGCTGGCTTAGCGCTTCGTCGAAGTTCTGCTCTGTCAGGTGGACGGTCGCGGTGTCAGCCATGAGCGGTCTCCTCAATAAAAAGTCAACGTCAACGCTAACATGCCCATTCGGACGGCGTCAAGACAGGGGCCGTACGAGAACCTTGTCAGTCTGACACCCCGTCGTGCTAGAGTCTGAAGCTGGCAAAGATGGAACCTGCAAAGATCCTGGTCGTCGACGATGAGGCCGCGATCCTACGGCTCCTGAAGGAAGCCCTGAGCCAGTGGGGCTACCAGGTGACGGGCGCGTCGAGCGGAGCCGAGGCGCTCCAGGCGCTCCGCGGCGACATGTTCGACGCCGTCATCACTGACATCCGCATGCCCGACATGAACGGCCTCGAGCTCCTCAAGGAGATCAAGCGTCACGACGAGTCGGTCGAGGTCGTCGTCATGACAGGCTACCCGACGATCGCGTCGGCCGTGGAGGCCCTCAAGGAAGGCGCGTTCGACTACCTCTCCAAGCCCCTCCTCCTCGACGAGCTGCGCCACCTGATGGTGCGGATGACCGAGCGACGATTCCTGCGCGGCGAGGTCCACTCTCTCCGCGCGCGTCTGGGCGAGGAGCTGACGGTCAACGAGTTGGTCGGCAACTCGGCGCCCATGCAGCGCGTGAAGGAGATCATCGCGAAGGTCGCTCCGACCGACTCCCCTGTGCTCATCGAGGGCGAGAGTGGCACCGGCAAGGAGCTCGTCGCGGCGGCGATCCACCGCCTCTCGCCGCGCGCCAAGGGGCCGTTCATCCCCGTGAACTGCAGCGCGATCCCAGAGGACCTCCTGGAGTCCGAGTTCTTCGGTCACGTCCGCGGCGCCTTCTCGGGCGCCGTCTCGGACACGCTCGGACTCTTCCGTGGCGCCAACGAGGGGACGATCTTCCTCGATGAGGTCGCCGAGCTCTCGCCGGGGCTGCAAGTCAAGCTCCTGCGCGTACTCCAGGAGATGCAGGTGCGTCCCGTCGGCTCGACCAAGGCGTACGCGGTCGACGTGCGGGTGATCGCCGCGACGAACCGGGACCTCGAGCGGACGATCGCGGAGGGCCAGCTGCGCCAGGACCTGTACTACCGCCTCAACGTGGTGCGCGTGAGCCTGGCCCCGCTCCGCGCGCGGCGCGAGGACGTCCCGGCGCTCGCGAACCACTTCATCCGACGCTTCAGTCGCCGCTTCCGCCGGGAGATCCGCGGCACCACGCCCGACGCCCTCGCCGCGCTCCAGGCGTACGACTTCCCCGGCAACGTGCGCGAGCTCGAGAATCTCATCGAGCGCGCCTTCGCGATGGGCGCGCGCGAGCAGATCACCCTCACCGACCTGCCCAGCCTCACCGCCGGCCAGGCGTCGCCGGTCGCCCAGACGAGCGGCGCCATCCCACAACTCGCCGAGGTCGAAAAGGAGCTGATCCTGAGGGCCCTGGCGTTTTACAAGGACGACAAGGAGGCCGCGGCGACGGCGCTCGGCATCTCGCGCCGGACGATCTATCGGCGCCTGAAAGAATACGGGATGCTGTAGATACAGAGTCATTTAGAGTCAAGGATTGAGTCACTGTCTTGACGAAGTGACACTCGCCCGGCAACCTCTCTTTGCAAGTTTCCTTATCTTCCGCGGACTTACGGTTGGCATCCGCCCTGCATTTTCCGGACAGCGTGCTGGAGACAGCGTCTGTCGAGACCGGAACGAAGACACTCCAGGTGGGTGTCGGTTTCGCCACGCACCAGGATTCGATCTGGGCCGCCGTCCGGGCCACGGCGATGGCGCGCGCAGGGCTCCAGGGGGCGGCGGCGGAGATGGTGCTGCTCGTGACCGCCGGGGTTCCGAGCCAAGACACGCTGCCGATGATCCGCTCCGTGCTCGGGCCGGTAGGGGTCGCGGGCGGGGCGACCGCAGCGATCCTCACGCACAACGGCGCAGTCGGGAGCGGCGCGCTCGTCGTGTGCCTCGCGAACGGCGATGGCGCGGTCAGCGGCGTGGCGGCATCGGCGGGGCGCGACCTCGCGGACGCGGCCCAGGGCGCGGCGCGGCTGATCCTCGCGGGCTGGCCCTTCAGGATGCGCTATCCGCGCGGCCTCGGGCTCGCGTTCTGCCGTCCGGGGGCCGGCGCCCCGGCCGAGTCGTTCCTCGCGTCCTGGCGCCTCTTGATGGGGCCGAAGATGCGGACCGTGTGCAGCGTGCTCTCGACCCCCGCGGTCTACGGCGCGTCGCAAGCCGAGCCGATCGTGAGCGCGGCGTGCCTCGAGGCACCCTACTCCACGGGGCTCGGTTACGCCGAGGGGTTCGAGGCGGGCTCGATGCCCGACCGCTCGGCGCTCATCCAGGGCACGGTGGACGCCACACGCGCGGCGGTCAAGCGGCTCGACGGTGACACCGCGCGGCTCGTCCTCGTCGTCGAGTCGGATGCGCGCCATCGCGCCCTGGGCTCCGCGGCGGGCGACGAGTGGACGGCCATCAAGAACGAGGTGGACGCGCGTGTTCCCTGCGTGGGCTGGCTCTGCCAGGCAGTCGCCGCCTACGGCCGCGGTGTGCGCCCCGCCGATGCCCACGGCTCGCTCGTCGTCGTCGCCCTCGGCGACGCCCCGCGCCGCTAAAACCTCGGAGGGGGGCTTCGCGCCTGCTCGGCAGGACGATCTGGCCCCACCGACGCGACTTTGAACTCACCTGCCGCGACGCTGGACTTGCGCACCGCTGCGACCGTCCCTTACCAGGTCTTCGTCCTCCTCGCGTCGTCCAACCCGCAGCCGGAGGGTCCCTTAAAACCTCTCCTTTCCGACCCGCACAGTTATGACGGGCAGGCCGTTCATCCACCTCCCGGCGGAACGACGGATCGGGTGCCGAGCACACGTTCGATCATCAGGTGGACGCGAGGCGGGTGATCTGCCACTTATGCGTGGCCACGGGCTCGCTGTATCACGCGTCCTCCTGTTCGTCCTCGCCGCATCCTGTGGGACAGTCCAGTCCGACCTCAAGCGCGATGAGACCAGGGACGGCGAGAAGCAGATCGAGGAGCGCCTAGAGCCTCACGAGCGGTTGACGCTCACGATTCAAACACCCGAGGGGCGAACCCTCAAGGTGGACGTGTCACCGAGCGAGTTCCAGAAGGCCGGGTTCCTGGCCGCGGGGCGCGATGTGTGCACGCCTCCCCATGAGAAGATCTCTGACAAGTGCGTCAAGTGTGCGAATGGAAACGTCGCCTGCCGGGACTGAGTCGATGGCCGCAGCCCACGTGCGCTTCTGGCCGGCAGTCATCGCCAGCTCTGTCGTGGCAACACTCCTCTCAACCGCGATCAACTTCGGCATCGACGTCTGGTACCACAAACCCTACGAGCGCGCCCGCGAACGGGCCCAGCGAAGCCGGGAGGGCGCCAATCTCGCCCTCGATAAGGCAGTGACGCTGCATAAGCGGCTCGGCGCGCTCTTTCTGCAGCCCATCATTCCGGCCATTGCGAGCGACGAACAGGTAAGGGCGCAGGCCCGCACGATCCTGGTGCTGGTGGATGCCTTGAACGACGACTGCCTCAAACAGCCGTTCATCTCCGGTCCGTGCCGCAACTACACCACCTGGACCAACGAGGCGGTCCCGCTCCTCGAGAAGTTGAGCCCTCCCAGGGCCGAGGCACTCATCACCCTGAAAAGCCTACCCGAGGCGCAGAAGACGGCGCTGGTGCAGAACTTGACTGCGGTTCTCGACGGTCTCAGACAGATCGTCGAGAAGAGTTTCCAGTGAACGCAAGTCCGAATTCGCCCGCGCTCGACACGACCGGCTAGGAGCGGGTGACGTAGCCCTCCAGTCGATCCCGGGCGATGAGCTCCGGGTCGCGCGCCGACGGCGGGCCGTAGCCTCCGCCCCCCGGGAGGTGCACCTCCACCAAGGCACCCGGGGAGATCAGTTGCTCCGCTTTCGGGTTGGCCGGCGCCACGCCGTCGATCGAGACCATGCCGTACCCGCCGGGGTCACCGCCGAGGAAACCCGCAGCCGCATGCATCGTCCGGTCGCAGAGGACTGAGCACGTGTAGGGCTCGCGCGTCCGCGCGCGGAACGCGATCGTCTGGCCGAGCCCGCCGCGATACGTGCCCGCGCCGCCCGAGTCGGGTCGCAGGCACTTTCGCTCGACGACCAGCGGAACGAGGCTCTCGATGACCTCGACGGGCGTTCCGAGGACACCCGACGGGAACGCGGTCGCCGAGAGACCGTCCTTCGTGGCCCGCGCGCCGGTACCGCCCGAGGAGAAGAAGACATACGTGAAGGGCGCGCCGTGCTCGTCCTTCCCGGCGACCTGGATGCCCCAGATGTTGGCCGAGCCCTCCGCCATGACGCGCGCGGGCAGGGCCTGGCCGAGCGCGCCCGCGATGGCGTGGGGCAGGAAGTGGCCGATGATATGCCGAGCCGCGACCGCCGCCGGACGGCGCACGTTGAGGATCGACCCCTCGGGCGCGGTGATGCGGAGCGGCCGAAACGCCCCCTCGTTGTTCGGGACGTCCGGACTGACGATGACCTTCACGCCGTAGGTCGTGTAGGCCTCGGTGTAGTTCATCACCACGTTCACCCCGCGCCGGCTCGCGGGCGAGGAGCCCGCGTAGTCGATCCAGAGCTCGTCGCCCCGCACCTCGCAGCGCGTGCGGATCGTGATCGGCTCGTCGAAACCATCGGAGATGATCGCGTACTCGTACGCGCCGGGCGCGAGCGCCCGGATCGCCTGGCGCATCACGCGCTCGGTCCGCCCGATGATCTCGTCCGCCAGCGGCTCGAGTCGTACCAGCCCGAACTCGTCCATGAACTCCAGGAGCCGCTCGCCGCCCACGGCACCGCCCGCGATCTGGGCGTGGAAGTCGCCCAGGACCATCTCGGGCACGCGCACGTTCGCGCGGATGATCGCGAGCAGCGCGTCGTTGGGTCGCCCCGCTTCGTAGAGCTTCATGATCGGGATCTGGAGCCCCTCCTCGTACACCTCCCGCGCCTCGGCGGAGAGCACGTGGCCGCCGATGTCGGCGGTGTGGCACGTGGAGGCGAAGAAGGCGATGCACTCCTCCCCGCGGAAGATCGGCGAGGCGATCGTGACGTCGTTGAGGTGCCCGGAGGTGAGCCAGGGGTCGTTGGTGATCAGCACGTCGCCCGCCCGGAGCGTCTCGAGGGGGTACGCCGCGAGGAAGTGCTTCATGGCGAGCGCCATGGAGTTGATGTGGCCCGGCGTGCCCGTCACCGCCTGCGCGACCATGTAGCCGCGGCGGTCGAAGACGCCCGCGGAGAGGTCGCCCGCCTCGCGCACGATGGACGTGAACGATGTGCGCTGGAGCGCCGCCGCCTGTTCGTTGACGACGCCGATCAGGCGGCTCCAGCAGATCTCGAGCGTGACCGGGTCCATCACGTCGGGATCTCCACGATCAGCGCCAGTCCATCGTCCACGCGGCAGCGTGCGCCGGGACCCACGACGGCCGTTGACTCTCGCTCCTCGACGATCGCGGGGCCGGTGAACTCGGCGCCCGGGTCGAGGGCGTAGCGGTCATAGACAGCCGTCTCGACGAAGCCCCCCGCCTCGGCGAAGTAGGCCATGCGAGTCGCTTTCAGCGGGTTGGCTGCACGTGCGGCGCCACTTCGTGACTGTGTCAGGCCACCTTCGGCGCGAGCCGGCCTCACGGACCCCGCTCCAACAGGGCCACCCGGCTCCGCAGGCCGCCTCACGGCCCCCGCGACCACATCACGACGTGGCTCCGATCGCCCGGACAGCCCGATTCTTGGATTCGGGCCGGAGACGGTGAGGCGCCAGTTGAGTGCCTCGATCGGCACGCCCTGCGGCAGCCGGTGATAGAGGGCGCGGTAGGCGCTCTCGAAGCTCGCCGTGATCGCGGGGAGGCTCTGGAGTGACAACGCCCCGAGGGGCACCGCGCACTCCACCTCGTGGCCCTGGCCGGCGTAGCGCATCTCGGCGATGCGCGCGAGGCGCACGTCCGCGGGCGGCACGCCCGCGCGCGAGAGGAGCGCGCGCCCCTCCTCCTCCATCTCGGCGAAGAGCCGGTTGATCCCAGGCCAGTCGGCGCGGTCGAGCCGCTGGCGTCCCGTCCGCACGAAGTCGAATGCGAGCGGCGCCGCGAGGAGCCCGAACGCCGACATCGCGCCGGCGCCGAACGGGATCAGGATGCGTGGGACCTTGAGGACCTTCGCCACCTGCCAGCAATGGACGGGCCCGGCGCCACCGAAGGCGAAGAGCGGGTATTGGCGCAGGTCGCGGCCGCGCTCGATCCCGTGGATGCGGGCGGCGGCGGCCATGGTCTCGTTGACCACGCGATGGATCCCCCACGCTGCCCCCGTCACGTCGAGGCCGAGCGGGCTGGCGACGTGCTCCTCGACGCCGCGACGCGCGGCCTCCCGATCCAGGCGCATGCGCCCGCCCAGGAAGAACTCGGCGTCGAGATAGCCGAGCAGGAGGTCCGCGTCGGTGACCGTCGGGAGGCGACCCCCGAGGCTGTAGCAGGCGGGACCGGGGTCGGCGCCCGCGCTGTCGGGACCGACCTTCAGGAGGCCCATCCGGTCCACGCGCGCGATCGACCCGCCGCCCGCGCCGATCTCGATCAGCTCGATCACTGGGACGCGGATCGGGAGCCCGGAGCCCTTCTTGAATCGGTCGGCGCGCGCCACCTCGAACTCGCGGCCGACGAGCGGAACGCCGTCGTCGATCACGCATGCCTTCGCGGTGGTACCACCCATGTCGAATGAGAGGAGCCTGGGCTCGCGGCGCTCGCGCGCCGCCTGCGCCGCCGCCAGCGCGCCGGCGGCGGGACCCGACTCCACGAGGCGGACCGGGAGACGTCGCGCGAACGGTGGGAGCGCGATCCCGCCAGAGGACTGCATGATGTAGAGCTGGCCCGGGATCCCGAGCCCGGTGAGCCTGCGCTCGAGGTCCTCGAGGTACCGCGCCATGAGCGGCGCGACGTAGGCGTTGGCGCAGGTCGTCGAGGTACGGTCGTACTCGCGGATCTCGGGCACCACCTCCGACGAGCAGGCGACGAAGACCTCCGGGATCGCCTCGCGCGCCAGCGCCGCGAGCCGCGACTCGTGCGCCGGGTTCACGTAAGCGTGTAGCAGGCAGATGGCGAGCGCCTCGACGCCGTCCTTGGCGAGCTCGGCGAGCGCGCGCCGCGCGGCCACCTCGTCCAGCGCTCTGGCGATCGAGCCGTCCGCGAGGAGCCGCTCCGGGACTTCGCGGCGCAGGTGGCGCGGGACGAGGGGCGGGGGCGGGTCGATGAAGAGATCGTACATGTCGTAGCGGCCCTCGCGCCCGATCTCGAGGGCATCACGGAACCCTTCGGTCGTCAGGAGCGCGGTCCTGGCGCCCTTCTTCTCGATCAGCGCGTTGGTCGCGAGCGTCGTCCCGTGGACGACGGCCCGGACCTCACCGGAGCTCACGCCCGCCTCGTCGAGGAGCGCATGGATCCCCTCTTCGACGCCGTGCGCCACGTCTTTTGGATTCGTCAGGACCTTGCCGACGTGCGCGGTCGCCGTCGTCTCGTCGATGACGACGAGGTCGGTGAAGGTGCCGCCGATGTCGACGCCGAGCCGCGCGGGCATGACGAAAGTTTACCCCACTCGCCTCCCGCTCGCGGCCCAGCTGTTGGCGTGGTGCCAGCGGAGCGACTCGAGCGTGAGCCCTCCCTCGACGAACGCGCGCTCCACCCTGGCGCGCGCCATGTAGTGCGCGACAGGCGCGAGAAGATGGTCGAACGCGATCGAGTGTACCTCCCGGAAGGGGAACGGGACGAGGTCCGTCAGGTAACTCACGTACGGAAGCGCCCGCGCGAGCCGGGGGCGCGTTCGTGCCGGCGCATAGAACACGCGAAGCGCGATCCAGAGCGGGACCGCGACGACCCAGGCGAGCCCGCTCACGAATGGCAGCGGCAGCCGGCTCGTGAGCCGACGTGCCGGGTCGACCAGCGCCAGCACCCAGCCGTTACCCTCGCGGGCGTAGAGCCACGCGACGAACCGCCCACCCGGAACGAGGAGAGGTGACAGGGCGCGGAACCCCGCCTCGGGTTCGGGGAGGTGGTGGAGCACGCCGATCGAGTAGATGAGGTCCAGGCTCTCCCGACGGAGGGGCGGGCGTGTGAGGTCCCCTTGAACCACGTGGACGTTGTCGAGGTCGGCGGTGTTCTGCGCGGCGACGTCCACGGCCAGACCGAGGTCCACACCGATGACCTCCTTGGCGCCGAACGCCGAGGCGAGGCGAAGATGACGGCCCTTGCCGCAGCCTGCGTCGAGAACGCGCTGGCCGACGAAGGCGTCGCGGCCGACGGGCGCCATCCAGCCGAGCAGCTGAGCCTCGTACTCCGGGCGGAGCTCCGCGAAGCGCGTCCATTCGTAGCCGAAGCGCTCCACGGTGGCCCTCACTGCTGCGGCGAGGGCCGGGGGCACAAGGCGTGGGATCCCTCGCGTGATCGGGTAGCGCACACCACAATGACCGCACGCGAGCTCGCCCTCGCGGATGTCGCCAGCGTCCGGCACCGCGCGCGTCAGAGCGATCGCGCCCCGGCACGCCGGGCAGGCGAGCCAGTCGAGCAACCGCCGTTTCACGCCGGGTGGTACCGCGAGGCCCAGAGCTGGAACGCCAGGAGTGTATAGAGCTTCTTCCGGTGGTCGCGACGCCCGGCCGCATGCTCGCCGATGAGGCGCTCGACCGCCTCCGGCCGGAAGAGACCGGCCCGGCAGACCACGTCGCGCGCGCACGCGTCCCTGAGAAGCGGCGCCAGGTCGGCGCGGAACCAGCGGGCCAGCGGGACGCCGAACCCCTTCTTCCGGCGCTCGAGGATCGCGCGCGGCAGCACGCCCGAGAGCGCGCGCTTGAGCACGTACTTGGTCGTGAGGCCCCGGAGCTTCAGACGCATGGGCAGGCTCGCCGCCAGCTCGACAACCCGGCGGTCGAGGAGTGGCAACCTCACCTCCAGAGAGCACGCCATGCTCGCGCGGTCCACCTTCGTGAGCACCCCCTCGCCGAGATACCCCTTCAGGTCGAGGTAGAGCATGCGCTCGAGCCCTGACGCCGACGGCGCGTGCGTCAGCATCTCGTGGAACGCGGCGTACGACGGCTCCATCTCCATGCTCGCGAGGGCGTCCGACGTGAACAGCGCCCGCTGCTCCGCCGGTGTGAAGGCGCCGAGCCACGCGGCGTGGCGCTCCACGGGGGCGAAGTCCATCCCTTCCAGGAATCGCTTCAGCCTGAAGTCGAAGCTCAGATCATCGAGCGAGACGGGGAGACGCTCGACGACGGGACGTACGAGGCGCTGCCGAACCCAACGCGGGACGAGCTCAAGCGCACGGGCCAGGCGGTGCGCCTGGTAGGTCGGGTAGCCGGCGAACAGCTCGTCGCCACCGTCCCCCGAAAGCGCGACGGTCACAGAGCGCCGCGTGAAGCGCGAGAGCAGGAAGGTGGGGAGGAGCGACGCGTCGCCGAGCGGTTCGTCGAGGAGCTCGGGAAGCCGCGCCACGAGGTCGAGCGCTGCGCGCGGGCCTAAGATCTCTTCGTGATGGTCGGCATCGAGCCCGCGCGCGACGGAGCGCGCATGCGCGGTCTCGTCGAAGGACGGGTCTTCGAAACCGATCGAGAAGGTCTTGAGACGACCGGGAAGGTGACGCGCGGCGAGCGCCGCGACCGCGCTCGAGTCGATCCCCCCCGAGAGGAAGACGCCCAGCGGCACGTCGCTCACGAGGTGCTGCCGCACCGAGAGATCGAGCACGGCACGCAACGCCTCCACCGCGTCGGCCTCGCCCATCGCGCGGTCGCCCTGGAAGCGGACGTCCCAGTAAGGCTCGACCTTCACGCGGCCGTCCGAATACGTGAGCCAGTGGCCGGCCGCGAGCTTGCGGACCCCACGGAAGATCGAGTGCGGTGCCGGGACGTACTCGTGGGCGAGGTAGCGTGAGAGCGCCGTGAGGTCGAGCGTTCGCTCGACCGCCGGGTGTTCGACCAGCGCTCTGAGCTCGGAGGCAAAGACGATCTGATCTGGCAGGACCGCGTAGTAGAGGGGTTTGATCCCGAGACGGTCGCGGGCGAGCACCAGCGTGCGGGCCGGCGCGTCCCAGATCGCGAAGGCGAACATGCCCTCCAGGTCATCGAGCGAAGCGAGGCCACGGTCCTCGTACCCGTGTACGATCACTTCGGTATCCGAGTGTGTCGTGAACGTATGGCCGCGCGCGGCGAGGTTTGCCCCGAGCTCGCGGTAGTTGTAGATCTCGCCGTTGAAGACGACCCAGACGCGCCGCCCTTCGCCCGCCATCGGCTGGTGGCCGGTCGCGAGATCGATGATCTTGAGCCGTCGCATGGCGAGTCCCGCGGGACCCTGGACGAGGATGCCTTCGTCGTCGGGCCCGCGGTGGGCAAGCCGCTCGTTCATCCGCTGGAGCACGGCGGGGTCGGGCCTCCGGTCGGCGCGTGCCAGGATATTGCCGACGATGCCGCACACGGCGGTCAGCCCGTCCGGTCCACGCCCACCGTCTCGCGGACGTGGTAGGTGGGCTTGCGCTGGGTGTGGTGGAAGCCCCGGATCACGATCTCGGCGAGGAAGCCGATGAAGAGTGAGAAAACGCCCGTCAGGAAGAAGATCACCATCAGGAAGACCATCGGCGTCGCCTCGAGCCGTCCGAGCACGAACACGCGGTAGGCCACGACGTCGAGCGCGAGGAAGCCGAGCATCAAGGCGAAGAGCCCGAAGCCCCCGAACACGTAGGTCGGCCGCGACTGGAAGTCCCCGATGAACTTGAGCGTGATGATGTCGACGAGCACCTTGTAGGTCCGGAGGACACTGTACTTCGAGACGCCGTGCGTGCGCGGGTGGTGGACCACCTCGAGCTCCGTCACGCGTCCGCCGACTTCCTGCGCCAGCACCGGCAGGAAGCGGTGCATCTCGCCGTAGAGGCTGAGATCCTGGACGATCTCGCGCCGGTAGACCCTGAGCGTGCAGCCGAAGTCGTGCAGGGGGACGCCGCTCACGAGGCGGACGAGGAAGTTCGCCACGTGGGAGGGCAGGAGCCGCGTGAGCCACGGGTCCTCTCGATGCCGGCGCCAGCCCGCGACAACATCGTAGGAGTCGCCGAGCCGCTCGACCAGGCGGGGGATATCGGCCGGGTCGTTCTGGAGATCGGCGTCGAGCGTCACCAGGATCGGGTGCCGCGAATAGGCGAGCCCGGCGGCCAGGGCAGAGGTCTGGCCGAAGTTCCGCCTGAAACGCACAAGGCGGACGCGACGGTCGCGCGCCGCGATCTTCTTGAGCCCCTCCCACGAGCCGTCCGTCGAGCCGTCATCGACATAGATCACCTCGTACTCGCGCCCCATCGGTTCGAGCGCTTCAGTGAGACGCGCGTGGAGTGGCTCGAGGTTGTCGAGCTCGTTGAGGACGGGGAGGACGACGGAGAGCGGTGTCGCGTCGTGTCCGCTCATTGGTGCCCATCGAGCGCGGGTGTGTAGATCTCGGTGTTCGCGATCCTCTCTTTCATCACGTACCCGTTCTGGACGATCTGGCTTCGAATCGATTCTCTGTTGTGGGTCCAGTCCGTCCAGTTCCCGAGAACGATGACGTCGACCGTGCGCTGGCGCAGGTGCCTGGCGAGCTCCGGGTACGACATGAGCTTGAATTGCGTGACCTCGTGAGGGCTCACCTTGCGAGAGAAGATGAGGGCGAAGTGATTCTCCAGGCCGGGAAGGAGCGAAGCCCTGGTCTCCACGAAGTACCCCGGCCAGAAACTGATCGCGAGCTGCCGATCACGACGAAGGTTGTGATCGATTGCCCGCGCCACCGCCCTGATCGTCGGGATCCGCCAGTCGACGACGTTGGCGGCGCCGGTGATTCCAGGGACGAGCGCTCCACCGTAACTGTAGCGGTAAAGATCGAAGGGCGAGACGAGGACGTAGACGGCAGCGATGGACGCAAAGAGGTGCCGGAGCCTAGGGCCGAGAGCGTCTCGGTCCAGCCGGGCGAGGAAGACCACGGCGTTCACGACGAGGAATGGAATCGGGATGCAGAAGTATTGCGTGTACACCGGGGTCGGCGCCAGGCTGATGAGGAGCAGAGAGAGGACAATGGTTGACACGAGGGACGGTTGCTCTCTCAAGAGCGCGCTCGACACCCAGGATGTGAGATTCAGCAGGAAGAGGAGGAGGAACTGGAAGCTCGTCACGCCATCGGCGCGGTTGATCGCGAGGAGTTGCTCGACAACCCCGACCCGCTGCTCCACCCAGCCGAGCAACCCGAAGTCCGACCGGATCACCTGGTTGCCGACGATGTTGAACAGGAATGTTCGCGGCTCGATCAGGAAGAAGAGCTCGTTCGGAAGGAGCGCGAGCGCGAGGCCGATCGCAAACCGCGCGAAGTGCATCAGCCGGCGTCTGGTGTCCGCCTCCGTCAGATAGAGCTCGAGGACGAATGCCGGGACGACCGCGATGAGGTAGACGCGGCAGTCCGTGGCGAGGCCGATCAGCACGCCGCTCGCGACCCACCTCCAGCGTGACGCTGACGAGAGGACCGCGTACGCCGCGAAGAGGAATAGGGTGGGCAACACGAACGTCTTGACGAGCGGATACCAACCGAAGGCGAGGCTGGAAAAAGTGAAGAGGACAACGGCGAGGACGCCCCAGCGCCGTGCGCCTGCGAGCCGAGCCGCCTGGCGGCAGACGAGCAGACCCAAGGCGATCGAGAAGACCGCGGAGAGCACGCGCGCCCCATACCAGGAATAGCTCACCAGCTTCATCCATGCGCCGTAGACGTAGGGAAGCAGGAACATCTGCGGGTAGAAGAAGTCGTGGTACGGGACCTGGCCCTCGACCACCAGCCGCGAGACGAGCAGGTAGGTGCCCTCGTCCCCGTCGACGAGCCTCAGAAGCGACATTGGGACGAAGACCGCCGCCAAGAGGACAGCGAGCAATCCGTAGACGATGGCCGCGTGCGCCCGCTCGATTCGCTCGATCAGCGGCACGACGCCATTATAGTTGGCACGCCCGGAACCCAGACTCGTGACGCTGTCGCGATTCATTCTAGGTGCGGTCAGGGAGTCCCCGTGAATTCGGGACCACTCCGCCATGCAAGCGGTACGCCAGACAGACTGCCGGCAGGGCCGTCCCTTAACCAGCGACAACTCCAGACCGACAGGCCGGGCCCGCTGGGCACTCTTCGGCAGCGTCCCACCGGGGTCGCGTTTTTGTCACCTGAGCGTGTCAACGGAGGTAGGACGCGACGAACGTTCCGGCCACGGTCGAGCGCGTGAAGCGCCCGAAGGCGAAGGGCGCGGGGCTCACGGGCGGCGTGGTCTGCGCGATGAGCGCTGCCATCAGCTCGCCGACCGCCGGGGCCAGCTTGAACCCGTGGCCGCTCAGGCCGGCGGCGATGAAGAAGCCGCGAACGGGCGACTCGTCGAGGATCGGCATCCAGTCGGGTGTGATGTCGAAGGCGCCGGCGTATCCCCGGCGGTAGCGGGCGTCGGCGAGCCGCGGCACGGCGCGCCCCGTGCGCTCGAGGATCGTGCTCGCCTCTTCGAAGCCCGCTTCGCCGCCGAGAAGGTCGGGGTCCATCGGATGCTCGGCCTCGTCGTCGGTGAGCGAGCCCGTGAGCGTGAGGTTCCCGGTCTCGGGGCGCACATAGCTTCCCCCGGCGAGGTCCAGATAGACGAGGTGGGGCCCGCCGAACGACGGATCGCGCTCCACGACGAAGACGGGATGGCGGCCGATCACGATCGGGAGCTCTACACCCGCGAGCCGCGCGACGCCGGGCGACCAGAGCCCCGCGGCGTTCACGACGACGGGCGCGTCGACGCGCTCGCCGCCCGCGGTCGTGACGCCGGTGACGCGGCCGCCCGCCTGGTGGATCGCAACCACCTCGGCGCTCTGTTCGATGACCGCGCCCCGACGTCGAGCTGCGCCCGCGTAGCCGAGCGTGACCGCGGTCGGATCGCCGTAGCCCGACTCGGGCTCGTAGAGCACGGCACCGAGCCCCGCCGGGTCGACCCGCGGCTCCACGCGCGCCACGTCGTCGGGCTCGAGGAGCTCGGCCCGGATGCCGAGCGCCCGCTGGACGGCGAGCGTCGTCTCGAGCTTCGGGCGCATGGCTGGCGAGACGCCGATCAGCGCGCCGCAGCCCACGTAGCCCGCCTCGCTGCCGACCACGTCGCGGAAACGCTGAAAGACGCGGAGCGAGCGCAGGACCATCGCGCTCGTCTCGGGCGTCGGGTAGAGCTGGCGGATGATGCCGACCGAGTGCCCGGTGCCCCCGGCGGCGAGGAAGCGGCGCTCCAGCACGAGCACTCTCCCCACGCCGAGCCCGGTCAGGTGGAAGGCGAGCGAGGCGCCGGTGACGCCCCCGCCGATGATGACGACGTCGGCGGTGGACGTCACGTTCGCCCAGCGGCGACCACCGCCGCAGCCTCGCCGGCGCCGACGAGGTGGATGCGGTCGCCCTGACGGACCGAGCCGGGCGTCACAGCGTGACCTCCAAGCCGATGGATCGCGCCCTTGCCCGATCGTACGCGAGCGTCGCGGCCGCGAGGTCCTCGAGCGCGAACCCGACCGACTTGAAGAGCGTGACTTGGTCAGGGCGCTCGCGGCCCTGTCGTGAGCCCGCCACCAGCTCAGCGAGCTCGGCCACGACGTGCTGGAGCGTGATCGCGCCCTCGCCCAGCGGGATCAGGAGATCGCCCGCCTCGGCGAGCGCCGCCGGGTAGGCGTCGACGACGACGCGGGCCCGGCGGACAGTCTCGGTGTCGACCTCGCGAGTCTCCGGACGGAACGAGCCGACGGCATCCACATGGGTCCCGGGGCGGAGGTCGGCGCCCGCGAAGAGGGGTGTCGGCGACGTCGTCGCGCACGTGACGATGTCGGCGCCGCTCACCGCCGCGCGCGGATCGTGGCTCGGCTCCACGGCGATGCCGAGCTCCACGGCCATCGCCTGGGCGAACCTCCGAGCGCGCTGTGCATCGCGTCCGAGAGCGACGACGCGCTCGAGCGCGAAGGCGGCGGCGAGGCACCGGAGCTGCTGGCGCGCCTGCACGCTGGTGCCGAAGCACGCGACCCGCCGGCTGTCGGGTCGCGCCAGGTGCCTGGCCGCGAGGGCCGAGGTCGCGCCGGTGCGGAGGGCCGTCAGGAAGCTCGCCTCGAGGAGCGCCTGCGGCTCCCCCGTGGCGTGGTCCATGAGGATATAGCTGGCGAGATGGGTCGCGTGGCCACGCTCCCGGTTCCGCGGGTAGTACGTGACCAGCTTGACCCCGAGCCCCCCGCCTTGGTACTCGCCGGCCACTGGGAGCGATGCCGCCGGCATGACGAGGAGCATGCCGGCGGCACCCACGGAGGTCACGCCGCGCGGCGGGACGGAGGTCCGGCCGCCGGCGTGACGTCCGAATGCCTGGGCGAGCGCGTCGATGACGTCGCGCGGAGTGAGAAGCGTCTCGAGGTCGGCGCGCCCGAGGATCAGCACCGCATCGCGGGCTCAGCGCCCGCCGCGTCGGATCATGCGCAGCACCTTCGCCTCCAGCACGAGCTCGCCCCGCTGGTTCAGGACACGGTGGCGGTAGGTGACGATGCCGCGGTCGGGCTTCGTCGTCTCTCGCTTGTCGACGATCTCGATCTCGGCCGTCAGTGTGTCTCCCTCAAGCACCGGTGCGACCACGCGGACCTCGGCGCCGAGGAAGGCCATGCCGGTGCCGTGGATGAGACCGGTCTGCATGATCAGCCCCTCCGAGAGGGCGAGCGTCAGGGCGCCCGGCGCCGCGCGCCGCTGGAAGACGGACTCCCGCGTGACGTACTCCATGTCCATGAAGAGCGGCTCGGTGAAGCCGCAGAGATTGACGAACGTGACGATGTCGGTCTCCGACACCGTGCGGCCGAGCGTGCGGAACGTCGCCCCGACTTCGTGCTGCTCGAAGTTCAGGCCTTGCGTCCTCATCGGGCTCCGTCCTTCCGTTCGAAGACCATCAACCAGAGCGGCGACTGCGGCGTGTACGCCGCAGCCTCCTGACCCCACACGTACGTGGTTCGCTCTGGCGAGATGATCTCGACGACACCGACCTTCTCGAGCTTCTTTCGATACTCGTCGAACCAGCGGAAGACTGTCACGTCCGATTCCGGCCGCCGCAGCCAGGAGATCCAGATCCCGACGAAGACGACGAACCGGGGCTGAAGCGCCTCGATCTCATGGATCATCTGGCGCTGCATCGCTGTCGCGTACGGCTGGGGCTCCATCAAGGCATAGGTGTAGACATACCCCGTGGCCGCCCGCCGCCGCGCGTAGAAGTAGATCTCGGGTTCCGAGCCGACCACGGCAATCCTGTCCTCCGGTGAGGTGCGCTCCCTGATGTACCGCCCGATCTCCACGGACTCGGGGAAAGGATTCAAGCCGTAGATAGTCCGCAGAACCTGGTACGGGGTGTCGGTGAAGAGAATCGCACGCTCGAGGTAGACGGGGTGGAGGAGCGGAAGCGCAGTCAACGCGATCGGGATTCCGTATCGCAGTGCTCGGAAGCGCACCGACGAGAGGCGTCGCGTGACGGTGTCGACCGCGATGCCTGCGAGGATCGCGAGGACGGGGAGGAGGAGGATGAAATACTGCCTCCGAAAGTAGAGCCCCGCCGAAGTCCCGAGGAGGGAGGCGCCGAGAAAGAGAGCGAGGAAGAGACTCCTCGAGCGTGTCTCACGGTCCCAGAAGAGCGCCGCGAGCCCGAGGCACGCGAGCACCACGATGAGATACGACGTGGGCAGGATCTGGCCGAGCGCCGCCTCGAGGTTCTGAAGGGCGTCGCCGAGCGGCGTCAACGTGGCGTACGCGGAGGCGTACGTGAACGTCCAGAACCAGAAGTTGGCGAAGGTCCCTGCCAGGAGCATGATCAGACAGACTGTCGCGAACGGCGCCAGGGCGCCGGCCAGGAGCGCTACGCTGGCGGCGAGCCGGCGCCGCGCGTCGCCGTGCGCGCCGAGGAGGACGTAGAACAGGGCGAACAGCAAAAAGGCGCCGCCGCTCTGTTTGACGACAAAGGCCGCGCCGAGGAGCGCCCCGCTACCCAGAAAGGCCAGGAGACGGCCACCTTCGGTCGCGCGCAGGAGGACGAGCGTGCCTGCGAGGACGGGCGCCAGGACGAAGTGCTCGGCGTAGGCCGCGGTGAACAAGAGCTTCGGGCTGAGCGAGAGCGCGGCGAACGCCGCGGCGGCGACCGCGGCCACCCGCGCATGGAACAGCCGGCGGGCGACCAGGAATACGAGAACGATCGTCACGGCGCTGACGACGAGGAGCCCGAGGTGAATGCCCGTGGGCGTCTGGCCGAAGAGGGCGAGGATCAAGGCGTAGATCGCGTAGACGCCTGGCATCTTGAAGTTGTACGCCTGGGTGTACGGCAGAACGCCCTGGAGCAACAGCTGTCCGAAGTAGGCGTACTCGCCCTCGTCGCGATCCAGGGGGATGCCGAGCAGTCTGAGCCGGATTCCCGCAGTGGCCAGAATGAGGAGCGCTAGAAGCCCGAGCGCCCAGGAGCGGCGGAGGCTCACGAGCCCTTCCGTTCTGATCGGGCGAGGCGTGGGAGGTGTCAGCGTTGTCGTGTCTCGGGGGATGTCAAGCCGGCACGCCTGGGCGCGCCACCGGTCATATCTCTCGTCGACGGACGCGGGGGCACCCCTCTCGGCGGGATCGCCATTAGCGAGTACCAGTATACCGACGACATTCCCGATTCGTGTTACTGAGCTCGGCCCATGGGCCCCGTAACGTCTGGCACGACACTTGCTAAATTAAACCGCCAATGCACCGACAGATAACCGGATGCCGGATATGCGGGAGCGAGTGCCTCGACGTTCTGCTCGAGCTCGGCACGCAGTTCCTGACGGGCGTGTTTCCGCGCAGCGCCGACGAGTCACTCACGAAGGGCCCCCTGACGCTCGTGCGGTGCGACGAGTGTGGGCTGGTCCAGCTCCTCTACTCCTACGAGCGAACGGAGCTCTACGGCGCGCACTACGGCTATCGCTCGTCGTTGAACCGGAAGATGGTCAGCCACCTCGAGGACAAAGCCCGGATGCTCCTGGGGGCCGTCGACCTCCGGCCGGACGACGTGATCCTGGACATCGGGAGCAACGACGGCACGCTGCTCTCGTTCTTCTCGGGCAAGGACCTCTGCCTCCTCGGCGTCGATCCGTCGGCCGCGCGCTGGCGCGGCCGCTATCCCGGCGACAGCCGTCTGATCGAGGATTTCTTCTCGGCGGACCTGGTCCGCTCCGCGCTGGGCGGCCGGAAGGCGCGGATCGTCACGTCGATCGCGATGTTCTACGATCTGGAGCGGCCGCTCGAGTTTGTCCGCGAGGTCGCCGACATCCTGGCCGACGACGGCATCTGGCATCTGGAGCAGAGCTACCTGCCGGCGATGTTGCGGGCGAACGCCTACGACACGATCTGCCACGAGCACGTCGAGTATTACGCCTTGGCCCAGATCAAGTGGCTGGCGGACAAGGTGGGCCTCACGATCCTGGACGTGGAGGAGAATGACGTCAACGGCGGGAGCTTCGCGGTGACGCTCGGGCGGGCGAAGCGTCGGCCCGGGGGGCGCGACGCACGGGTGGCGCGACTCCTGGACGAGGAGCGGCGCCTCGGGTTCGACTCGCTTCGGCCCTTCAAGGAGTTCCGCGATCGCGTCATGACCCACAAGCGCGAGCTGCGTGAGCGCCTGGAGGCGATCCGTGCCCGGGGAAACAGCGTGCTGGGCTACGGCGCCTCCACGAAGGGCAACGTGATCCTCCAGTTCACTGGCATCGACCGCAACCTGCTCCCCGCGATCGCCGAAGTGAACGAGGACAAGTTCGGGTGCGTCACGCCGGGGACGTGGATCCCGATCATCTCGGAGGCGGAGGCGCGCGCGCGCAAGCCCGACTACTTCCTGGTCTTCCCGTGGCACTTCCGTGCGGGCCTCATCGAACGGGAGGCGGCCTATCTGGCGTCGGGCGGGAAGCTGATGTTTCCGCTCCCCTCGATCGAGGTGGTCTCGACGTCGCGTCGATGATACCGTACCGCCTCCTCATCTTCGTGCCGACCTACAACGAGAACCGCAACGTCGAGCGGCTCTGCGCGGAGCTCCGCGCGCTCCCGCTGGATGCGGACATCCTCTTCATCGACGATGGGTCCCCCGACGGCACCGGCGCCACGCTCGATCGACTCGCGCGCCAATACCGTCGGGTCTCGGTGATCCATCGAGAGGGCAAGCTCGGCATCGGCAGCGCGCATCGTGCCGGCATCGCCTACGCCTACGACAAGGGGTACGACCTCCTCATCACGCTAGACGCCGACTTTTCGCACAGCCCGGCCGACCTCCCCCGCCTGCTGGCCGCGCATGACGATGGCGTGGACGTGGTCGTGGCCTCGCGCTACCTCGCGCCGGACAGCCTTCCCGGCTGGAGTCCGCACCGCCTGTTCCTGACCCGGCTCGGGCACCTCCTGACGCGGGTGCTGTTGCGGATGCCGTACGATGCGAGCGGCGCCCTCCGGCTCTACGATCTGCGGCGCGTTCCGCGTGAGCTCTTCGAGCTGGTCACGGCCCACGCCTACGCGTTCTTCTTCGAAAGCCTCTTCGTCCTGTGTCGGAACGGCGCTCGCATCCGCGAGGTTCCGATCGTGCTGCCGGCCCGGGTGTACGGGAGCTCCAAGCTCACGGCCCGAGAGGGCGTCCGGAGCGGGCACTTCCTGGTGAAGCTATTCTTCGCGCAACTGACGAACCCGGGCCGTTTCCGACGAGCCCGCCCGATCGATACGCTGCGTCCGGAGCTCGCCGAGTCGCAGGGCTGGGACGAGTACTGGAGCGAGAAGCGAACGGCGCTCGGGGCGGTCTACGACCTCGTCGCCACCGTGTATCGGCGGGTGGTGCGGCACAACCTGCGGCGGTACGCGGAGCGGTCGTTCGCCGCGGGCGCGCGGCTCCTCCATGCGGGATGCGGCAGCGGCCAGGTGGACGCGGGCCTCCACGAGCGGTTTCGCGTGACCGCCGTCGACGTCTCCGAGCGGGCGCTGAGGCTCTATGCCCGTAACAACCCGCGCGCGAGTCGGATCGAGCAGGCGAGCATCTTCGACCTGCCGTTCGAGGCGGGCGCGTTCGACGGTGTGTACAACCTCGGTGTCCTCGAGCACTTTCATCTGCACGAGATCCGAGAGATCCTCGGCGAGTTCCATCGCGTGCTGAGGCCGCGCGGGAGGCTCGTGGTCTTCTGGCCCCACCGTCGGGGCTCCAGCGTGCTGTTCCTGCACGCGCTCCGGCGCCTCATCCGGCTCGTGTCAGGCGCCGAGCCGAAGTTTCATCCCGACGAGATCTCGCTGCTCGGCTCCCGCGCCGAGGCCGCGACGCTTCTACGCGACACCGGCTTCGTCCTGCGCGAATACTCCTTCGGCCTCAGGGACTTGTTTGTCCAGTGCGTCATCGTCGCTGAGAGGGCGGAGCAGCGCCCGACGGCGGCGGTGGGGCTGGTGTCCGCGCGCACGACGACCGCATGAAGCGCCCCCACGGCGCGTTGGCGTGGGCCGAGCTGGCCGCAGCCCTGCTGATCACCGCGCTCATCGTCGCCCTCAACCTGCGCTTCAGCACTGAGGCCGGAGCGCTCTGGCGAGACGAGGTGTCCACG
>Ga0134080_10000077_pt1 | contig 30077 bp, 20 predicted proteins | sample 15_taG_9_FD_94469 | JGI IMG/M metagenome (GOLD analysis project Ga0134080, IMG submission 94469) | Grasslands soil microbial communities from the Angelo Coastal Reserve, California, USA - 15_D_Met_40cm_2_24_1 metaG | ecosystem: Environmental > Terrestrial > Soil > Grasslands ...
GAGGGGCTCCTCCAGCCTGGCCCTTCGAAGGTCTTCCGGATTGCGGCGCACCTTGGGCAGACGATGCGGCCGCAGAGCCGCGGCCCGCGCCGTTCGCGCCACCGGCAGGGCTAGGATTGACTTTGGTCCCATCCTGCAGCTTGTCCTGGCCATCGATGACCACGGCGTCGCCGGCATTCAAACCTGCACTCAAGCCCACACTGTTCCCTGTCGTCTGAGCGATGGTGACAGGGCAAATCTTCGCAGTCGCGTCTTTGGACGCGGAATCTTTAGTAACCGCATAAACGTAAGTTCCCTGGGGTCCGCGTTGAATGGCGGCGGCGGGGACGATAGTGAGATTAAGCTTTGTGTCCACGAGAAGGTGGACATTCACAAATTGATTGGGGAAGAGCGCGTTGTCGGCGTTGTCAAATATGGATTTGAGCTTGTAAGTTCCAGTCGTCGGATCAATCTGATTGTCGATGGTCTGGAGCCTTCCGCTGGCGATTTTCGCGGTGTCGTCACGGTCAAAGGCATCGACGACAAGTTGAACGCCGGAACGGAGTTTGGCGTTCACCTGAGGAAGCTGGTCCTGCGGCAAGCTGAAAATTACCGATATGGGCTGGAGCTGGGTGATGACGAGAAGTCCATTCGTGTCCGATGCATGCACGATGTTGCCGGCGTCGACGAGACGCAGACCGATGCGCCCGCTGATTGGCGCGGTGATGCGGGAATACGTGAGCTGCAACTTGGCGTTGTCAATCTGGCTCTGGTCTGAGGCGATCGCGCCGTCAAATTGCCCAACCAATGCAGCCTGGGTATCGAGCTGCTGCTGTGGGATCACTCCCTCTTTGAAGAGCAGCTTGTAGCGCTCATAATTGACTTCGGCATCTTTGCGCTGTGCCTGGTCTTTAGCGAGTTGGCCCATGGCCTGCTCAAGCTGAACCTGGTAGGGACGCGGATCAATCTGGGCAAGAAGATCGCCTTCGTGCACGAACTGGCCTTCCTTGAATGCGATACTAATGAGCTGGCCGTCGACGCGACTGCGAACCGTTACAGTGTTGAAGGCCGTGACAGTGCCAAGGCCATTAAAGTAAACGGGCAAGTCACCGCGCTGCGCGGTGGCAACCACGACCGACACAACCATGTTGGCTGGGTTAAATCCTCCCCGGCCCTTGCCAGCTGCCGCAGGCGCGGCGGGATCGGCCGCCCGGCTGCCGTTTTTGGAATCGCGATAATACCAGCCGCCAACAGCGACAGCTCCCAGGACGAGGGCCCAGAGCCACCAGCGGCTCCTGGAAGATACCGTCGCCGAGGGGCTGCTGGTGCCCGGCTCGGGAAGGTCTAGGGACTTAGTCTGGCCCATCCGTACGCTCCTGTCAGGAAAAACAAATGTGCGAGAGACTGCCGAAGCAGGGCAATCGCAGTAGACGCCGCGGGCTGCGGCGTCTGGTACCTGCAGCCTACCGGAAGTTATTGTCTACGACTAGATAAGACGGCTCTTGGGGGCGAATGGTTACGAAGGGCATGGGGGTAGCCTTTGGCTCCCCTGGTCGCTTGGGATGACCGGCCGCAACGGAGCTGGCGATCCTTGCAATTTCAGGGGTGCACAAATGGCCCTGAGAAAGTAGACTGTCGCGGAACGATCCTGGCTTTAGAAAATCGGGCCTAGAATCGTGATGGCTCGCGGAGAAAAACGACATGATCAAGGGCCTACTCCTAGGGATTCTGCTGGGAATCCTGCTGGTTGCCGGTACCGTTTACATCTATTTCTCTTCCGGGAACGCCCCGGTAGCCACTACGGCGCCTCCCATCCCTTTTGAGAGGACGCTTGCGCGCGTGGGGCTGCATTCCTACCTGGATAAGCTGCCGCACCCGGCGCCTCAGGTACCTGCGGATGAGGCGAATGTGATCGCCGGCGCAAAGATTTACAAAGAGCAGTGCGCCACCTGCCATGGCTTGCCGAACGAGCCCAAGTCCGCGGTGGCTAAGGGGATGTTTCCGGCCCCGCCGGAACTCTTCAAAGGCACTGGGGTGACGGACGATGAAGAGTGGGAGTCGTACTGGAAAGTGGAAAACGGGATTCGATTAACCGGAATGCCGGGGTTCAAAGGGCAGTTGACAGAAAAGCAGATCTGGCAAGCCACAGTGCTGGTAAAGAACGCGGACAAGATACCGGAATCGGTGAAAAAAGAACTTGCCGCAGGCGCGAGCACGCCGATGGAAATGGCGATGCCGGAAAATCCGCCGGCGAAAACCAAGAAAAAATAGATCGATCGAGGTTTCGGACGTTAGTGGCAGATGCCACTGCCGGAATCGGTGAAGTTCTTCCCTGCTTCGGGAATGAACTGCCATTCGTAGGCGCCTGCTTTGAGCGTGAGCTTCAGGACGCCGAAGGCAGTGGCGTCGCGTACTTCACTGTTGGGCTTCACCTCGCCGAAGGGGCGATGACTCTTGCCACCCGTGCCGACCACAAATTCACGGATGCCCCGTCGCGGATCGGCGGCGCCGTCGGGCGTTTGCGGAGCGAAACGCTCGTAGTCGTGATCGTGACCGTTGACAATCACGTCGGCGTTGGCATCGGAGAGAGCTTGCCAGAGAGGCTTCACCGTCAAGTCATTGCCATGCGCGCTGCCGGAACTGAAAAGCGGCTTGTGGCAGTAAGCGAGCGTGCAGGCGGAGGGATGCGCGGCCAGATCCGCGCGCAGCCATTTTTCCTGCGGAGAACCGAATTCGCAGCCACCAACGTCCTTGCATTCGCTGTTCAGGACAATGATGTGCCAGGCGCCGAGTTCGTAGCTGTAATAGCCGGTCTTTGGATCGCCGGCGGCGGCGCCAAAATAAGAATTTTGCGATATTCCCCAAGACGAATTGTGTCACACGGATATAGGTGTCAGGCGCGATTTGCGATGGGCACAGCCGTGGCGAACGCGGAAGTAACACTTCGCCACGGCGACTCATGCTTGCCTATCTCTCATGCAGGGGGGACCAGCGGAAGCCCGCAGCCACGGTGGGCTTATAGAATTCGCGCTGGACCATGAATTGAGGGCTTCCATTATAAAAACCGAAGACCTCGTTGTTGAGATTGAGACCATACATGACAAAGCTCAGGCCACGCGCCATTCTGACGCTGCCCTGAGCATCGACCTGGAGGTGGGCATAGAAGTAGTTATCGCCGAAAGGTCCAGTGATCCCACCCGGGGCCCCATCCGTGAATCCATAGGCGGCGATGTTCGCAGCGTTATATGACAGTCCGACACGAATCGAAACGCGGCCGCGGTCATAGGTTGGGCTGACGTTCCAGGTGTGCGGGGCGTTGCGCAAGAGCCGTGGATGATCGGAGCGGCTGAAATCGGGGCCAAGGGAAGCGCGAGACGCTGTATAGCCATAATTTCCGGAAAAGCCCAGGCCACGGAGCATGCCGGGCAGGAACGTAAGGTGTTGGATGTAAGCAGCTTCAAAGCCATTGATCCAAGCGCTGCCGGCGTTGAGAGGCTGTGTCACCACGGTATTGGGAGGAAAACCCGGACATGTTGCAGGCGGATTGCAGGTGTGTGTGACAATGGGGTCCGTTAAATTCTTATAGAAGTACCCCGCTTCGATCAGTCCGAAAGGGTTTATGGAATGCTCGATTAAGATGTCGACGTTGTCTGCCCGTTCTGCTTTGAGGTTGGGATTGCCGAGAGAGACGATAACCGGGTTAGCTGTATCGTCGGCTGTGCCAGCTTGGGCCATGTCTTGGGGGTTGGGTCTGGCTAACCCGCGGCTATAGACCAAGCGGAGGTTGGTGTTGTTCGTCAAGGCAAACCGCAAGGAGGCGCTTGGTAACACGTTCACGTAAGAGCCGCTGCGCCTCACGAAACCAGACGTGGTGTTGCCGGAGGAATCGGTAACCGTCTGAAACGTATTGGTGTCCAGATTCGTGCCTTCGATCCGGACTCCGGCCACGAGGCGTATGTGCCCGGTGAAGTTAAACGTATTCATGACGTAACCTGCGGAAACCTTCTCGATGAGGTCGAAGTTGGCGTCGTTCCCTCCCGCAGTACTGGTCATTGTGAATGTGCTGGCATTGAGGGCCGCAAAAACATCCTGAAAGCTCGGGTTAGGCCCCAGCTTGTAGTTGGCGCTGTAATAGTCGCTATTCGAGAAGCGGCTAGGGAAGGCCGACAACAGAATGGGCGCACCAGTAGGCGTAAACCTGTCGCGAAACGTGTTATCGAATTTGTGAGCATTGCGGAATTTTCCGCCTATCTCGATAGTTGCCATGTGGGAGCCCAAGTGGTAGTTCCTTGCCGCTGCTCCCGTAGCTTGCAGATTCAGCTGAGCGCTGAGCCCGTGGTTGGTTTGAATGTTGTTCAGAGTGAAATTAGAACGTGTATAAGCTTCCGTAAAGCAGGCTGGCGTCCATTGCGGAAGATAAAGATGAGTGGTGCTTGCCGGATCATACTGGCAGGAACTCGCCGCCAGATTGGTCGCATCAAAACTAGCGTTCTGGTCGCCGACCTGGCCGATCTGCCGGGAACGTGACGTGGAGAGATCCCAAGTGTACCAGGAGGTGGTTAGCACATGTTTGCCCCCGAGCACAACACTGCCGATAGCGTAGTCGGGGCGGCGAAGCTGCGTACCGAAACTTGGCGGTCCGCCGTTGTTAAATGCGTTGTCGTTGATGGAGTAAACCCACCGGTCACCATAATTCTTGAAGTCGGAGTAAAGGCCGCGGATGTAGATAGTCGAGCCATCTGACGGCTTATAGTCCGCGCTGCCGGCAAGCCCCCAGCGGCTGCGGTAGTACTTGTATTCGCGAATGTCCATCGAGTCAAAAATGCGAACTTGCTGCCCGTTAACGGTGGCCAAGTCCGGCACCGGTTCAATGTCATCAATGCCACGGCCGTTCCAATCGTAAGAGCCGCCGATGAGCAGACCAAAGCGCTTGTTCGCTCCGAAGCGGTGACCAACGGTGCCGGTGGTTTCCACAAGGCCGCGGCCACCCAGAATGGGCGTATATCCACCCATGCCGCCAAGATTGACAGTGGGGCGCTCCCCCGCGGTCTTGGTGACGAGGTTCACGGAGCCGCCGATGCCGTCGCCGTCCATGTTGGCCTGCAGGGTCTTATTGATTTCCACCGACTCGACGATGTCCGCGGGAATGGCGTCAAATTTGATTTGGCGAACACCCGACTCCGGCGAAGGAACGTTGATGCCGTCGATAGTGGTGTTGGTAAGGCGCGGCTCGGTTCCGCGAACCTGCACGTACTTGCCCTCGCCTTCGTCGCGTTTTATGGTTACGCTGGGCAAACGGCCAAGGGCGTCGGCCATGTTGGCGTTGGGCAAGCTGCGGATTACATCGGCGGGGAGAACCTGTACGATGTTATCGGCGGTGATCTCGCGGTTGATGGCCTCGGCTTCGCCGGAGGCGCGCTCGGCGATGACCAAGACTTTAAGGCTCACCGACTCCACTTCGAGCTTGGCATCAACACTCGCGGCCCGGCCAGCGGTGACATCCAGTGTTTGCGTAAAGGGTTCGAAACCGACGTACGTGACGGTCACCGTATAACTTCCAGGATCAAGATCATTTACGAAGAACTGACCACGACCGTCCGACGCGACGTTGACACCGCCGGGTTGGACGGCAGCCTGAGCGCCAATCAATGCGCCGCCTGAACTATCCGTGACGTGTCCGGCGATCGCACCCTTTCCGGACTGCGCTTGAGCAGCGGGGATCAGCCAAAGCGAGCAAGCCAGAACAGACAATAAACTGCAGAAACCTCTCATGGCGACTCCTTCAAATTTGAATTGCAATGAACGCACGGTCACGCGGCGAACCATCGGGAAAGTTCACCTCCGACAGGAAATTCCAGCGATCAGATTTCCAAGTACACCCCGAAGGCGCGGCGAAACTGAGTCAACGTGAGATTTATGACGGCGAGATGAAGGCAAGATGAGAAGGACGTAACAAAGAAGGACTTACACACCGCGCCGGAGGAAGGTGTGGGCGGAGCGTCGCTATTCAGAATTCCTGTTGCGCCGCTTTTTCGGGCTGAAGGTAGAAATGAATCGCGGGAGTAAAGATGAGGGAGAGGACCATGGAGCTGAGGATTCCGCCGACAACAGTTATGGCGAGCGGCTTAAGCATTTGAGAGCCCTTGCCGATAGCGAAGGCCAGCGGGAGCATGCCGGCGACCGTGGCAAGAGCGGTCATGGCGATGGGACGAAGACGCCGGCGGCCAGCCTGAATCATGGAATCCTTCGCAGAAAAACCGAGGGCGCGAAAGCGATGCTCGGCGTCCAGGAGAAGGATGCCGTTCTTGGCCACGATGCCGATGACCATGATCATGCCCATGAAGGACGCAACGTTAAACGTCGTGCGAGTGATCAGAAGAGCGAGCAAGCCGCCAAAGGTCGATAGCAAGGCGGAAGCAAGAATCGCGGCAGGCGCGGAAAACGTGCGGAATTCAAACAACAGCACGGCGAATAGCAGGACCAACGCCAGCACCAAAACCATCAGAAGGTCGCGGAAAGATTTCATCTGTTCGGCATAAGTACCGCCGTATTCCACGCGGATGGAAGACGGAAGGTGCAAATCGTCGACAGCTTTCTTGACGGAAGCAATGCCCGAACCGAGGTCCACGCCTTCGAAGCGCCCGGTAACTTCCAGGAGCCGCTGAAGATTTTCGCGGCGGATTTCCGTCTGTCCAGGGTCCGTGCTGACCGTGGCAAGGGAGCCGAGAGTGGCGGTGCGGCCGGTGGCGCTGGTGAGGAGAGTGTTGCTCATGCGATCCAGCGTCGAGCGGACTTGCTCAGGAAATCGAACACGGATGGTGTAGGCGCGATCGTTGACAACCACGGGCGTGGCGGCGGGCTCACCTTCCAAAATGGCGGAGGCGTCCACGGCGACCTCTTCGGGCGTGAAGCCAGCGCGAGCAGCCACAGCAGGATTGATTTGAAACGTTGTTGCGGGACCGCTGATGGTGTTCTCAATGCCGTCGAGAACGTCGACGACTCCATGAACTTTTTGAATGGCGCCGGCAACACGCGGAGCAGTGTTGGCGAGGAGTTTTGGATCCTGCGAGAAAAGCTTAATGACGATGGGCTCCGGCTGGCTGGTGAGGTCGCCAATCATGTCCTGCAAGACCTGGACGAATTCCACCTTGGCGGCAGGCTCGGTCTGCTCGATTTCGGAACGAACGTCGGAGATGACCTCATCAATGTCCCGCTTGCGGTCGCGCTTGAGCTTAACGGTGAAATCACCACGATTGGCTTCGGTAACCGCGGCAAGGCCAAGCTGCAAGCCAGTGCGGCGCGAAGTGTTTTCGACTTCGGGCTTCGAACGAACAATTTCTTCGATGTGCTGGAGGATGCGGTCGGATTCCGCGAGTGAACTGCCAGGAGGAGTCCAATAATCGAGAATGAAGCCGCCCTCGTCCATTTCAGGCAGGAGGTCGGAACCGAGGGCCCTATAACAAACGAACGCGAGAATGATGATGACGACGGAACTTGCCGCGAGGAGAAGGCGATGCTTGAGAACTGCTTCCATCGCGCGAGCGTAAAACGCGACCACGCGGCCAAAAAAACCGGAGAGATGGGCTTCTTCGGCGGCAAGAAGCGCGGCGACGTCGCCACCACTTGATGATTCCGCTTCATCGCTTGGCGTTGCTCTGCGTCGCACAAGATACTGGCTGAGCGTGGGCGTCCAGGACAAAGCGAGCAGAAGCGAAGTAAAGAGCGAAACGGTCATGGTAACAGCGAGGGCGCGAAAGAAACTTCCAGTTACACCTGTAATGGTGATCAGCGGAAGAAAAACGACAATCGGCGTGATGGTCGAGCCGATCAGTGGAATCGTCATTTCCTTAAGCGCGCTTTGAATTGCCTCAAAGCGGCCCTGGCCCGCGTCGCGATGCAGGACGATATTCTCGAGCACAACGATGGCGTCATCAATGACCAGGCCGACAGCGGCGGCCAGCCCGCCGAGGGTCATGAGATTGAACGTCTGGCCGGTAAGCCGGAGGACGATGAAAGTGACGAGCAATGTCGCGGGAATCACCAGGCCTGCAACAAGAGAGGTGCCCCAGTCACGCAAGAAGAGAACGAGGATGACGGAAGAAAGTAGCAGTCCCAAAAGCACGGCATCGCGAACGCTGGCGATGGATTCGTGAACGATGGTGGATTGATCGTAGAACGGCTCGATATGCACGCCGGGGGGGAGTGTGGGGCGAATCTCCTCGATCTGGGCGTGAACTTCGTTAGCGACGTCGAGCGTGTTGCTGTCCGGCTGACGATGGACGCTGAGCAGGACGGCGGGTTTCCCATTGGCGGTCACCATGGTGTAGACCGGCGCGACCGACGGCGCGATGTTGGCGATATCACCGAGACGAATGGGAACACCAGCGGCGGAAGTCTTCACGACAATCTGGCCGAGCTGCTCCGGCGTTCGAACCTGCCCGCTGACCAGACCGAGAACCAATTGATGATTATTTTCGATGAGACCGGGCGAGTCGATCAGATTGGTCCGGCGGATGGCCTCGAGAATATCGTTGACGGTGACGCCGGCAGCGAGCAGGCGCGCCGGCTCAGGCATGACCTGGAACTCCGGAACGCGGCCGCCTTGAATGAGAACGGAAGCGACGCCATCGAGCCGGTTTACGCGCGGCTTGAGATCGTAGGTGGCAATCTCCCACAGCTTGCTCTGAGGAATCGTGTCGGAGGTCAGGCTATAGCCGAGGATAGGGAACGTGGCGAAGGTCAGGCGGTGAGTTTCGATCTTGGCTGTCGGCGGCAATTCCGACTGCAAGCGGGCGACGACGGCGTCGACGCGCTGCAACGTCAGGATCATGTCGCCCGTCCAGTCGAAGAAAAGATCGATCTCCGCCGAGCCGCGGCTGGTGATGGACTGAACTTTTTGCAAGCCGGGAACACTGTTGACGGCTTCTTCGACGGGACGCGTGATGACTACCAACATCTGGTCGATGGGCATCACACCGTTGTCAATGCCAATGACGATGCGAGGAAAGTCGGTGTTTGGGAAAACCGCAACAGGAATGGTGAACGCGAGGTACCCGCCAACGAGCATCAGAATGACGATTAGAAACAGAATGGGACGCGAGAGGCGCTGGAACCAGGGCGCGTGCGGCTTGCTTAAAGAATGAGCGACGCGCGGAGAATCTGGAGGAAGATCCATGCGCGTCTATTCCTTACCCTTCGCGTTCTTGGCAGCAGGCTTCGCGGAAGCGCCAGGCTTTTCAGGCTTGCTGGATTTGTCATCGGCGTCTTTTTCCGCGGGCGCCGCTTCGATCTTGATCTGCGTGTTATCGGGAAGTCCGTAACCGCCGGAGTTGATCACCTGATTGCCGGCCTTAACGCCGCTTACAATTTGCGCGAATTCGGCGTTACGCACGCCCACTTCCACGGTCTTGACATGCGCATGGCCATCCGAGCCTACAAGCAAAACGTAATCCGCGCCCTCGGAGTTTTTGTAGATGGCGGGAGTGGGCACGACAAGCGCGTCTTTCACCATCTTCGCGGTCATGGAAAGTTCTACGGTCATGCCAGGTTTCAGCGCGGGGTCCGGCTTGGACGCTTCGACCCACACTTCGATCGTCGTGCTGCCCGGATCGAGAGCGGGGCTGACCAAGCTGACACGGCCTTTGACGGGCTCGTCGAGGCCGGGAATTTTCAGCTCCGCCGGGTTCCCCACTTTTAGAACGGCGGCATCGGATTGAGGAATGTGCGCCTTGGCGATGAGCCTGGAGGTGTTCATCACAGTAAGAATGGGCTGATTGGCGGTGGCAAGGTCACCTTCAAAAAGCGGACGATCGGTTACAACGCCATCGATGGGGCTGAGGATTCTCGAATAACTAAGCTGCGCTTCAGCGCCTTTCATTCTGCCTTCCGCGGATGTGCGCGAGCCTTGAGCGGACTTGAGCACTTGCTCTTTTCCAACGCGCTGAAGGTCGGTCAGTTGTTTCTGCGCTTGCTCGTTCTGGCTGCGGGCTTGAAGAAAAGCGACTTCAGCGGAGTCTAAATCTTTCCGTGGAATGGCACCTTGCTGGAACAATTCCTTGCGGCTCTCATAGACTTTTTGCTGCGCCTCGAAGTTCGACTTCGCGGCGACGGCATCGAGCTGCGCCTTTTGAATCTGCTGCGGGAGGCTGGCATCAACGGTGGTCACGTAGTTGGCGTCCGCCTGCTCGAAATCGCCCTTGCTGGACTCTGCGGCGGCGGACAGGTCCTTGTTTTCCAGGTCGGCAAGCAATTGTCCTTTTTTTACGTGCGCGCCTCGTTGTACATGAAATTTTTTGATGGTCGAGCTGATCTTCGGAGCAATGGTTGCTTGCTCCAAGGGATAGACCACGGCTTCCGCGGAAATCACCTGCGAGATGGGGGCGCGTTGCGCAGGCGTAGTTTGCACGGAGACAACAGGCTCCTTTTCCTTTTCGTCCTTGCTGCAACCGCTGGCGAGGCAGAGTATTGCGGCGATAGCACAGAAAAGGAATGTCGCTCCGCGGCGCGACGCCAAGGCGGTGATCATTGTCGGAGTCATGGAGTTGTCAGAACCCCCGTCAGCGTTTGCAAATTGGCCAGGGCTACGCGATAGCGCAGGGCTCCGTCTTGGTAGGCGGCGTTGGTTTGGGCGAAGGTGGTCTGCGCATCAACGACCTCCAGCACTGTTGCTTCGCCGCCTTTGTAGCGGAGCGTCGTGAGGCGCAAGCTTTCTCCTGAGAGTTCAGACGCGCGGCTGAGGCCGCTGAGTTCGTTGAGAGCCGTATCCGCTTCGGCGTACAGAGATTTTATTTCAGCGAGAAGCTTGCGCTGCGCGAGGGAGAGTTCACGCTGGGCCTGGGTGCGCCGCAGCTCGGCCTGCTTGACGCGGCTTTGTGTGACGCCCCAATTCCAAATGGGAATATTCACGGTAGCAGCGGCGGAAGATCCCAGATTGGGAACGCCGTTCGGACCGTCCACTGCAAATTGCGGGGCGTCGATTCCATACCAATAATCGAAGCTGAGCGAAGGCAGATATCCCGCGCGCGCGCCGGTCACATCGTGTCCCGCCTGTTGTACAGCGGCAAGGGCGGCGCGAAGGTCGGGATTGTCGCGCGCTGCGCGCTGCTGCACTTCCGCAAGGGTTGGCAGAGGGACGCTCGCGTGTAGGTCTTCCGCAAGTTCAAAATTGTCGTTGAAATCAGGAAACACCAGCACCGCAAAATCGAGGCGAGCATTCAGGAGGCCAAGCTGGGACTCCAGCAGTTGCCGATGGCGGTCTTGCACTTGAAGCTCGGCCTTGATGACGTCGGAGTGTGCGACTTCCCCGCCCTTTTCAAGGTCTTGTGTCAATTTCAGGAAACCGTCGCCCTCCTCTCCGTTTTTCTTTGCGGCTTCCAGCTTAAGCTGCGCGGCGGCGACGGCGTAATAACTCTGTACAACCGTAACAACAAGGCCGCGCGAAGCAATTTCAGCGCGCGCCTTCGCAAGAGCAGACGCCGCGGAAGCCCGGCGGTAATTCGAAACCGACAGAAGATCGATGGTTTCATGAACGTTGGCCTGGCTGACGTATTCGTGAGCGGCATTGTTGGCGATGAATCTGACGTTGTTGCCGGTACCGAGCTGCGTGTAGAGCGCCTCATTGTTGTAAGTGACGGTGGGAAGCAGCGCCGCGGCTGCCTGGTAGCGATCCTGGCGGGCAATCGCGGCATCGGTTTGCGCGGCCAGGAATTGCGGGCTGTTCTTTCTGGCGCGCGCAAGGGCGTCTTCAAGTGTGAGGCGGAGCACCGGCGGAGCGGGAGTCGTCGGCTGTTGGACATTATTGGCTGGTAAGGTACTCGTTGGGGCCGGCGATTCCTGCGCGCCGGCACTCCTCACAAGAGGCACAAGCAGGGCGGTCACCGAGGCCCACGACAGAATGAGGGTGCGAAGCGCTTTCATAAATCTCGACTCCTGAGCCGGACGAAAACGGCGCACGGCAGGAAGAATCAACGTAACGAAAACAACCTAAACGCAGGATTAACTGTTAGTTGCAGACGGGAATGGCTCCGCAGGGAGATAGGCAGTAAAGGTGCTTCCTGCGGAGTCGGAACGCACCAACTCCAAACGGCCGTCGTGCGCCTCGGCGATCCAGCGCGAAATGGACAAGCCTAGGCCGGCGCCACCACCGTCGTTCTCCGTGCGGGACCGAGCTTTGTCAGCGCGGAAAAAGCGCTCGAAGATGCGCGGCTGCAGTTCTGCTGGGATGCCGCCTCCGGTATCGGTAATGCTCAGGGCGTATTCCTTCCCGGTACGACGGCAAGTAACTGTGACGCGTCCACCCTCCGGAGTGTACTTGATAGCGTTATCGAGCAGATTGAGGATCATGCGGCGCAGCAGGGATTCATCGGCGTGGATGGGCGACTCGGATGCCTCTTCGAAATTCAGACAAATCTTTCTTGCGAGCGCCAACGTTCTGGCGGAATGCACGCATTCGGAAACCAGTTCATCGAGATAAAAATCGCGCGGCTGGAGCGGATACTGCCCGGCGTCCGCCCGCGTAAGGGTGAATAGGTCCTCGACGATGTGCGTAAGCCGCTCGGCCTCTTGGTGGAGCACTTGAAGTGATTCGCGGTATTCCTCGAGCGAACGTGCCTGCTGCGAAAGCGCGACTTCCGCTTCACCGCGCAAAATCGCAACCGGTGTGCGCAACTCGTGCGACGCATCGGCCATGAACCGCCGCTGGCGTTCGAATGACTGGCTGAGACGGTCCAGTAGGCTATTGAACGACCCGGCGAGATGACCCAGCTCGTCCCTTTCATTCTCTATCTTCAAACGCTCGTGGAGGTTGGCCGCACCGATGCGCCCAGCCTGGGTGCTCATGGCCACGACGGGAGCAAGGCTCTTGCGCGCCAGAAAGTAGCCGCCGCCGCTAGCAAGCAAGATGGCGATTGGGATGACCCAAGCAAATGTGGCGGCAACTTCTTCCAGCATCTCTTGCTGCGGATGCAGCGATTGCAGGATCACGAGCGTGTAGGTTTCGCCCAACGAAGAAAAATGCCGAGCAAAACTGCGGTAGCCATCTCTGCCTCCTTTGACCTCGCCGAATAATCGGTCGGCATGAGAAGAGGCATCCAGAAAACGCTGAAACGAAGAAGAGGACAAAGGTCCACCGCCGGGCGAGCTGGTCGCCGTCACTGGAGGTGGAACCTCCTGAGAACTGACAACGATATTCCCCGCGTCATCAAAAATCGCAAAGACGTGATCGCGAAAGCGATGTTCCGTGATGGCCACTTGCCCGGCGAGTTTCAGCGAATCAGGGCCGCTCACATCTTCCACTTCGGCATCGAGAGTGGTGAGAAAAGCTTCAGAGAGTTCGGAGAGATTCACGTCGGTGCGCTGGAGAGTGCTGCGCCAAAAAATGAAATAGGTGATGGTCGAGAGCGCAATCAGAACCAGGGCTAGCACCGCTGTGTACCAGAGCGTGAGCCGGACGCGGACGGAATCAAGCATGGTTCTTCCGGACTGGAGATGCGGCCTTGGCGCGATGGCGCGACGAAATGCTATCGTCCCCTGCGTCTGCGGCGTCCGAATCGGCCAGAGGGCCAAAGAAGTAGCCGGCGCCGCGGCGGGTATGGAGCAGTGGCCTTCTGGAATCCGTGTCGATTTTACGGCGCACGCGATTCACGTAAACCTCAATCAGATTCGAGAAGGGATCGAAAGTTTCGTCCCAAACGTGCTCGGCGATTTCCGCGCGTCCCACAACCCGACCGGCGTTGCGCGCAAGATATTCGAGCAGCGCATATTCCTTGGCGGTAAGGGACACGTTCCGGCCGGCCCGGGAGACGCTTTGCGCCGCTGTGTCCAGGAGGAGGTCGGCAACGGTAATTTTGGCAGGACGGAGCTCGCCGGAACGGCGCAGCAACGCGCGGAGGCGCGCGAGCAACTCCCGGAATTCAAACGGCTTGGTGAGGTAATCGTCAGCGCCATGATCGAGGCCGGTGATGCGGTCTTCCACGGCGTCGCGCGCGGTCAGCATCAGAATGGGCATGCGTTGCCCCGATTTTCGGAGTTCGCTGCAAACCTCAAAACCGTTGCGGCCGGGAATCATCACATCGAGGATTACCAGGTCGTAGGTAGTGATCGCCGCCTGATAAAGCGCGTCGTCGCCGCTGTTGGCGACATCCACGGCGTAGGCTTGTTCGCGCAAGCCCTTGGCCACGAATCGCGCGATGCGCGCATCGTCTTCAACTAACAGTAGCCGCATGCGAGCATCATACGGCAGGTGCAAGGAAAAGTGAGAGACTGGGGGTGAATGGCCGGACAATGGCTGCACCGAAGAAAGCTCTAAAAGCATCAAAGTGGACATGAAGTTCAAGAGAGTCGAACCGGAACAATTGGATTGCACGAAAACCGCGATGCGGCCCTTTGGCTGCATGGAGTTGTGGGCCGGCAATGAAAAAGCGCACCGTTCGCTGGACCTCGCAGGACTGGAAAGCGATGTCATCGCCGTGCCCTCGGGCGGAGACAAGGGTGGTGATCTCTCAGCAGTATTTTCGTGCAGCGATAATCTCGCGCGCGTGGTCCTCGCGGATTGTGTCGGACACGGCTACACAGCCGCCGGTGTGGCGCGGCATGTTCACCACCTTCTGCATAAGTTTCAGGACATTCGAGACACGGCGGGTTTGCTGGCCGCGCTGAACGATGCCTTTACGCTGTCGAATGAAAAATCGAATGGCCCTCTTCGCCTGACAACAGTAGTCACAGGAACTTTTGACGGCGCAAGCGGTGAGTTTAATTTTGCGTACGCGGCACATCCGCGGATGTTGCTTTGGCGCGAGCGCGAGCGGCGATTCCTGGAACTGGGTGAGGGATTGGAAGGCTTCCCGCTAGGGTACATCACAGGTGAAACTTACAGTCAGCAGAGTGTACGGCTGAATTATGGCGACATGATTCTGGCGTTCTCCGATGGCGCAACGGAGGTTCGCTCGCCTGCAGGGGAACAACTCACTTCAAAGGGCTTCCTGGGGCTTGCGGAAAGCACCCTGCGCAAATTGCCTCAGCCGCTGCTGCTAAATGATTTTTCTAATGCGCTGCTCGAAGGTGTGCATCTTTACCGCGGCGGGGATACCGAGTTGGAGGACGACATAACGCTGTTGACACTTCGCCGCGCGGCGTGAGGGGGCCGCTTGCCAAACGACACTGCAGATTGTGCCGGGCGTTTTTGCTATTTGACCGGATGGGAGGTGAAGTACTGGTCCAGGCTTTCCACAATTTCTTTCACGGCAAGTTGTACATTCTTGTCCAAAGCCGCCACGACTGCCGGCACATCTTTTCCTGCGGTAGGTTCATCGTGGGCGTAGTAGTGAGTCCAAACGGTCGCGCCGTTTTTTAGGTCACGCATTTCCAAATCCAACGTGACTCTCGCTGCCATCTGCGATCCGGTGACCTCTTTAAAATCATATAGGTGACCGCGAAGGGCAAAATCTCCCTGCATGTTGCTGCGCCGGTAATGGACGGCCCGGTAGCGGCCCGATGCACGCAACTGCCGCAGCAAGACCTCCTGGATCATTTCCGCCGGCGGTTCCGCCCAGCGCTGATACTCATAAGTGCCTAACTGCTCAGGACCGTTGCCGTAGACGATGCGATCTTCGCGATACAGGTGGGAAGTCATCAGTCCGCCCAGCAGCAGCGACACGGGAACAGCGTCGGCTCTTTCGACGGCAGGCGCATCGGCCGGCACCGTAAGCTGGTAATATTTACTCGGCCGCGTTGCGCCGCAGCCGGAGAGCAATCCAATCAGCAGAGCAATACTGGTGATGAGAGCGCTCCCGCTTCCTCCATTATCGATACCGCTGAATTCGCCAGGAATTTGTCCCCGTTCCATGTCATCGCGACCTCGGCTCACTGTCGTTCTCCCGGTTTGTGCTCGCGCGGGTTATTTGACCGGATGAGCGTGTAGGGCCTGGTCTTGATCGTGTTTGTAAATTCCTTGAGATTCTGGCTTACATGCCGCAAGTTTTCGAGCAACTCGTCGATATTGTCGGAGTTGACGTCGAGCGTCTGGTCCAGCCGTCCGGTTAAATCGGTTACTGTAGCGAGCGACCGCCGCAATTCGATTACGGCCTGGCGAACGTCCGCACGATTCTCTCCAATTAAGGAATCCACATGATTCAACGCTTCGTTGGCCTGCGCCGAAGTCTTCCGCAGATCCTCCAGCAGCGGCTCCAGCTTCTTGGTAGCGGAACTTAGGTTTTGCACCGTCGACTTCACGGAGCTGCGATTTTCCGCAATCATGCCGCGAGTTTCCGCTAGCGTCCCCGCCAGGTTCGCCCGATTCGAATCGTTCAGCAGATCGTTAACGCGGGCAATCGTTACTTGCAGATCCCCCGCGCGGTCATTCAGGGTCTTAAGGAGTTGCTGCGCCTGAGGCGCAATGTCATTGATCTTCGCGGTGAGCGCATTGAAATCCACATAGGGGTCGGAAGGCAAGATTGTTCCCACAGCCGCCATCGCGGCCTTTTCGCTTCCCGGAACAATCTCCAGGTGATTGTCCCCGAGCGGGCTCAAGCTCATGATCTTTACGTGGCTATCGGTTTTGACCGGCAGGCCGGACTTCACGCTGAAGGTTATTTCGATGCGCGAAGAATCCTTCGGATCGAGCTGTAATTTCTCGACGCGGCCCACTTTCGGCCCGCCCGCGTAGCGCACGGTCGCGCCCGGTTCCAGTCCGCCGGCAAACGGAAAATACGCTCGATACGTCGCGGCGGTGCCCCCAAACGCACCGGTCAGCGCAAAAACAGTGGCTATCAGTACGGCGGCGGCGACCAGGACAAACATTCCAACCATGGCTTGCTCGCGTTTCGATTCCATTAGGCACCTCTCTTGGCCGCTCTTTAACGGCCCGGATGGCGGTGTTCTTCCGTCAGCATCTGCAGATAATCTAACTCCTCGGAGACTGCCGGCTCGGCAATGCGATCGAGAAACTGTCGCACACGCGGATGCGTGCTGGAACGCATTGTCTCGGTTGTTCCGATAGCGACCACGTTTCCTTTGTCGATCAACACCATGCGGTCAGCAATCAGGAACGCGCTGGCCAACTCATGGGTGACCACGATGATGGTCATGTGAAACGCTTGCTTGAGCTCCAGGATCAGCTGATCCACGCCGGCGGCAATAATGGGGTCCAGCCCCGCAGAAGGCTCATCAAAAAAAAGAATCTCAGGATCCATGGCCAACGCGCGCGCCACTGCGGCGCGCTTCTTCATGCCGCCGCTCAACTGCGACGGCATGTAATTTTCGTATCCAGACAAACCCACTTGATCCAGCTTCAACCTCAAAATGATTTCGATGGTGGAATCTTCGAGTTTGGTATGTTCGCGCAGCGGCAGCGCCACGTTTTCCCCAACCGTCATCGAGCCAAAGAGCGCGCCGCCCTGAAACGACATGCCAATTTTCTTCCGAATTTCGTCCATCTCGCCTGATGAAATCGCCGCAATATTCTTGCCTTTCAGCCAGATCTCGCCCGAGCTCGGCCTTTCGAGGCCCACCAGCGTGCGCAGCAGCGTGCTCTTGCCGGAACCGGAACCGCCCAGAATCACCAGCGTTTCTCCGCGCATCACGTCAAATCCGATGCCGTGGAGAATTTCGCGTTCGCCATAACTGACGCGAAGATTCCGCAGGGAGATCATCGCCTCCGTCTCCAATGTCATAGTCGCGCTACTGCTCTGCTCCATGCGGATCGTCCAAATCCTATTTTTCACTCATAAAGAAAAAGAGCGCCGTAAAAACGAGGTCCACGAGAATCACCAAAAATATCGAAACCACTACGGCCCGCGTGGTTGACCTGCCGACCTGCTCCGCGCCCGCCCCGGTGGACAGCCCTTCGTGGCATCCCACCGCCGTAATGGTCATACCGAACATAACGCTTTTGACTAAGCCCGTCGTGATGTCGCGCAAAAACAGAGCGTCCAGGGAAGATTGAATATACCGGACCCACGTGAAATCTGCTTGCGTCACGCCAAAGAGCGCGCCGCCGAGAATCCCCATGGAGTTCGCCCAAATCGTCAAGCACGGCAGCATCACCATCATGGCGATAAATTTCGGAGTCACCAGGAAGTGAATCGGGTCGATGGCCATCGTTTCCAGTGCGTCGATTTCTTCCGTGACCTTCATCGTGCCGATTTCCGCGGCGAACGCCGAGCCGGACCGTCCGATGACCACGATTGCGGTAATCAGCGGCCCCAGTTCCCGGGTCATGGAGATTGCAACAGCGCTGGCAACAAAATTTATCGCGCCGAACTTGCGCAGCTCGTAAGCGCTCTGCAGCGCCAGAATCAGCCCGATGAAAAACGTAATCAGGGAAAGGATGGGAAGCGCGCCAACGCCGGTTTGCATGGCCTGCGAAATGGCGCGCTGCAAGCGCAGCGGCTTCCCCTGGAACGGCGCGACGAACGTGAAATAGGCGGCCCGGCCACCCAGCGAGGTCAGCGCTCCCAGATACGCAAGCCCATCGGTAACTGATTCCCCAATTTGCGTCGTCAGTTCCACAGTGCTCTCGACGGGCTTCCTCGGTTTCCCGCTTGGGCGGCCCTAAGACGCTACGGACTGCTCTTCGTTTTCGTAAATCTCGAAAATCCTCACCAGCTTGGAAAGTTGCAGCACTTCTCGTACGGTCCTGTTCAAGCCGAACAAGATCAAGCGCGAGCCGACGTCGCGCGAGGCTTTGAGGCCTTCCACGAGCGACGCCACTCCGGAACTGTCGATATACCGAACGGCAGCAAGGTTAAGCACCACGCGCGGCATCTTCAGTTCGCGAAGCTCGCGCAAAAGCGCTTTCCGCAGTTGCGGCGAGGTCGCAAGATCGATGTCTCCCGAAATGTCAAAAATAGTGGTTTTGTCCAAGTGGCGCGCGGCGATTTGCAAGATGGATTCTCCTCAGGAGCCTTTCTGGGGCGCCTGCACATTCAGAAACTTCACCAGCCGGAGCTGATTCCTGCCGTTATTGCGGGTGAATTCTACCGTATCCATGCACTCGCGGATAAAGTGCAGGCCCAGGCCTCCAGGCCGAATATCTTCGAGCGCTCGCCCGCACATCTTTTCCGGATTCGCCGTTACTCCGTTGTCTTCCAGCACGATTTCAAGAGCATCTCCCGATTGGCCATCTTTCGGCGCATCAATCCGGTGGAAGGACGCATCGATGGGCCGATCTGGGTCTCCAAGGTAAGCGTGGCGAATGATATTGGTCAGCGCTTCGTCAACGGCGCGCACGACGGCGCGGCAATCCGGCTCGGAGAATCCCAATTTGGCGGTGAGCTCTCCCACTGCGTTTCGCACCACGCAGAGCATCTCAGGATTGCTCCGCAATTCCATTCTGAGTAGTAAACTGCCTCGGCTCACGTGAGCGCGCTCCTCGGGCCTGAGAAACTGGATTCCCCGTTTGGTCTCGGAAAGATCGCCCCTGGCAGATTTCCTGACGTAACGTATGCCCAGATAATACACGGAATCCTGCTGGCGGCAACTTGTAAGCTCGATAGGGAGGAGTCTCTGCGAGGACGTACAGAGGGATGCAAAACTATCAAAGAGTTGGCGGGCGAGCCTGGAAGCCGGATTCAGTAAATGAGTATTGAGGGCGCGTAACTCATTGGAAATACGCTGTCGACTGATATCGGTAACGCTCAAACGTGTCGCGGATGTTAGTCAAGATGGTCAGGCAAGGGTAGGCAACGCTGATCTATCTGCAGGAGTTCACTTGATTCTGTGAACGGCAGTGTCAAACGCTCCCAGTCCAGTTCCGACCCTGCGCCGATCCCATGTGGAGGTTGGAGCGGAGAGCTAGGATTTGAACCTCCATTTTCCCGTGGGAACAGGACGCCTTGCCGAGTTAGACCATCTCCGCTCAATATAGGCGTATTACGCCTGAGGATTTCGAAAGGCAAGACGGTTGATTGCCTAAGAATCCGTCAAAAAGTCTTCAAGCCCGCATCGAGGGAAATACTTAGTCCTACTGAAACTATCCGGAGGAACGGTCTTCGGTGGTCACACAAGTTGGTTATGGGGTTAGGTTGCCTGTAAGTTTTTGAAAAGTGGCGGACGGGCCTGTAAGCCGGATTCTGTGCCGCACGCAAACCGCAAAACGGCCTGCATGCGCGGCGATCATTCCTCTAGGTCACGATTCGCACCGTGACTCCAGCAGCCTACCCGAGGGTTTTCATCTGCAGTGGCTTGAGCCACCGCAAAAGGAGCTTTCGCTCATCGAGCCGGGCCGGCTCTCCCCTCCTATTTGGCCTTGCACCACGCGGGGTTTTCCGTGCCTCCGGTGTCACCACTGGAGCGGTGGGCTCTTACCCCACCTTTTCACCCTTGCCAAACGATGCGTGCTCTTCGAAGACGTCTCGCAGGTTTCCCTGCGCGATGCCACCGTGCTGCGCTCCGCCGGCGGTCTATTCTCTGTGGCACTTTCCGTAGCGCTCCGAGTGGCACAGGCTTTAGCCTGTGCTCCCCATTGCGCCCCCTGGCGTTACCAGGCGCGTTGCCCTGTCAAGAGTTCCGCTCCTCACAACGTGAAGAGCGTGCGTCAGGACGGTGTCCGGACTTTCCTCCCGTTCCAGCTTTGTAGCGGCGGCTTTACGTCGCCACTCTTCCGCAGGAACCAGCGATCACCCGGCCCGCCCGCCAATTTCATTATACCGCGTTCTCCATGCTCGGTAGCGCCGAGGCTTGCTCGTGTGAGTCTTCCGCCCTCATCGGCCAGTAATGGAAAAGTGCGTACGCCAGAACAGCCCACAGACCAAGGCGCACGATGTCTTTTCCCGGAAAAGGCGGCCCAAAGTTTGAGAAAACCGCGACATTATACAAAGCGTGTGCCACCGCGGCGGGAATCACAGATTTCGAGCGCAAAGTAAGCCAACCAAGTACAAAACTCAGCGTCTCACACATGAATAAGCGCGTTCCCAAGTGCTCAAGCACCATGAGATCTGTCGCGCGCATAAAGGAAAAATCCGAGAAAAAATGAAATGCTGCCCAAACAATCCCCACGAAGAAGATCCCGCGATACATCCCGTATCTTTGAATGAATCGTTTCTGAAGTAGTCCTCGAAAAATGATCTCCTCGAAAAACGCGCCAAAAAACAGAAGAAGAAAGTGGAGATCTGGAATGTCAAAGTAAGCTCCAATTTCCGGCTCTGGAATCTTCCCGAGTCCATGCGCGACCCAAAGTTGTCGGTCAACAACGAAATGCCCGGTCGAGATGAGCACTGCGGTTCCGACTGGGAAAGCCAACGAAAGCAAAGCGCTTATCCCATCAGGCCGCCGAATTGACTCCCAAACCATTCGGCGGTTCTCCTGCTCCATTAGCCACAGAACCACGGTGCAGGCCACCGCACTTTCCATGACAGGGGCCAATGTCGAAAACCAAATGCTTTGGATATAAACTGGCGGCCTTGCGTACAGCATCAAAGGGATTCCTATGCTGGCAAAAGAGAGCAAAGCGCTGACTAGGAAAAGAGGCCCTATAAGCACGAAGATGACTATTTGCAAGCGCCGCCACGCAGTAGAGCTTTCTTCTAAAATCCCTGCATTCTGCAAAGTGACAGGTAAACTAGCGATTCCAAATATCATCCGCGAAGTGAAAATGGCAATGAGAACAAGGCCCAGCAATGTAAATTGAAATCCTTCGGGCAACTTCCACAGGGTCGCCTCGGCCCAACGTAACCTGTGGCCGAACACGCTGCTGGCGCTTTCAAGAACAGAAGAGGGCGCTGCGCCGAGGTAAAGAACTCGGGCGAGCATCAGGCCCAGCCCTAACAACGCTGGAATGCACACCAGCCAGATAACTCGCCGCACTGGATGCCTACCCGGCCAGAAACAGACAAAATAGCCCGCCATCCCCGCGAAAATTATGAAATAGATGAAGAACACTGCGCCGTATTGCAGCCACAGCCCGAGGTAGCCTGCAGATTGTCCCGCGGGAGGGAGCCCTGCGGGCTGCCATCGCAAACCATGCGCGGCAATCAAGCACACTATCCCGCCAAGGAATAACAATTGAAAGGGATCCGCAGGAATCACCGACCGGAGGAATTCACCGAGACGCTTCACCACACAACCTCGCAGTTCGCGGGATTATGCCTCGCCGCCAGTTTGTTAGCTATTGCTTTCAGATGGAATCCTGTTTGCTGTCAAACTGTTGTTCTGGACACATCACTGCGCCTAGAATTCATCTCATGAAGGTCCTCGAAGCCAAAGACTTCCTTGTCCGACAAACCGCTGAGCAGGCGGCCCTTGAAAATGTGCCTCTCTCTGACCTCGAAAAACGCATGGTGTACTTCACCGAGACCGACGAATGCCCGGAAGACCCCATTGCGCTCAACGACGCTTTCGAAGCCGAATACGATACTGACGAATATGAGGCCAAATCTCGCGGCTCCTCCATCACGCCTATGGGCGCCTGCGAAAAGAAAACGATGCCGTCCGCAAGAACTGGGATCTTGCCATCAAATGCTTGCGCCGCGGCGACCACTATCTGCTGGTCATGTGGGACATGTCCTCTAGCACAGAGTGATCGCCGGCCTATTTCCTGAAAATCCTTGTAGGCATCTTGGGACTTATTTTCCTCGTGTTCTTGGTTGTCCTCGCGAAAGAAAAACTTGAACCGCAATGGGGATGGCTCAAAGAAGCATCCCAAACCCATTGGCGCATCCTGTTCGGAATCTTTATTACGATCTTTCTTGCCGTATTATTCTTTCCACGTCGTGTAGGAAACGCGATGGATTGGCTCCTAGACCACACGTTCGTCCTTTTTGGACCAAAGGAAGACGAGAAGGATTCCGAGTAGATTTTCCGCTTACTTCAGTCCAAGCAACTTCTCAAATTCGGCCTCGGTCAGAATCGTCACTCCAAGTTCTTTCGCTTTTTCGTACTTCGACCCCGGATCTGTCCCCACCACCACGTAACTCGTCTTTTTGCTGACGGAGCTGGAAACCTTCCCACCATGCTGAATGACCAGTTCTCCGGCTTCTTCTCGCGAACGGTTCGCGAGGCTTCCCGTGAACACAAAGCTCTTCCCGGCGAGCTTCTGGCTCTTCACCACGCGTTTTTCTGCCGTCGGATGCACGCCCGCCTTGCGCAGCTTCTTAATGAGCTGGCAGTTGGCAGGCTCGGAGAAAAACTCCACAATGCTCGCTGCAACTTTCGGCCCTACTTCAGGCACTTCTTCTAGCTCCTCCTCTTTCCCTGCTGCTAATTCCTCCAGCGAAGAAAAATGTTCCGCCAGCAATTGTGCCGTCCGCTCGCCAACAAATTGAATGCCCAGCGCGTAAATCAGCCGCGCCAGCGAATTCTTTTTGCTCGCCTCGATTTCCTCAAGCAAGTTCTGCGCGGACTTTTCCGCCATGCGCTCCAGCCCGGCCACTTCGCTTTCCTTCAGCGCATATAGATCCGCGACGTCTTTTACCAAGCCCTTGTCCACTAGCTGGTCCACGATCTTGTCCCCCAGCCCATCAATGTTCATCGCGTGCCGGCCGGCGAAGTGCAGAATCGATTCTTTCCTCTTTGCCGGGCACGCCGCATTTACGCAGCGGTACGCCACTTCTCCTTCCACATGATGAATCGTGCTTCCGCATTCCGGGCAGTGCCTTGGCATGCGAAACGGCTTTCGGTTCTTCCCTTCCTTGACCACTTTGAGCACATGCGGAATCACTTCTCCCGCCCGCTCGATCAGCACCGTGTCGCCGATCTGCAAACCCAGCCGCTCGATTTCATCCATGTTGTGGAGCGTGGAACGGCTGACAGTGACGCCTCCCACTTGCACCGGTTCCAGCACGGCCACTGGCGTCAGCGTCCCCGTGCGGCCCACCTGCACGATGATGTCGTTGACTACTGTCGTCTCCTGCCGCGCCGGATACTTGAACGCAGTCGCCCAGCGCGGCGCCTTCGCCGTGTAACCCAGTTCATTTTGAATGGCAACGGAGTTTACCTTGATCACTACGCCGTCAATTTCGTACGCGAGCTTCTCGCGTTTCGCGTCCCAGTCCTCGCAATACGCAATCACCGCTTCGATCCCCGCGCACAGTTTCCAGTCGTCCGAAGCGCGGAACCGTAATTGCTTTAATGCTTGCAGGGACTCCGAATGCTTCGCGAACCGCACTTTTCCATCCACCAGCAAGTAGTACGCAAAAAAATCCAGCCGGCGTGCCGCAGTAATCGACGGATCAAGCACGCGCACAGCTCCCGCCGCCGAGTTCCGCGCATTCACAAAAATCTTGCCGCCAATACGCTCCTGCTCCCGGTTCAGCGCCTCGAACGCCTTCTTCGTCATCATCACTTCGCCGCGCACTTCGAAGTCCGCGGGCAGCTTCACCTTTTTCAATACCGCTGTGTCCGCCCGCAGCGGAATCGACCGAATCGTCTTCACGTTCGGCGTCACGTCTTCGCCCGTCGCTCCGTCGCCGCGCGTAACGCCCCGCGCCAGCACTCCGTCCTCGAATTGCAGCGAAATGCTCAGTCCATCAAATTTGTGTTCCGCAATGTACTCAATCTTTTCTTGTCCGCTTCCCTCCCGCACGCGCCGGTCCCATTCCCGCAGCGCATCGAAGGAAAACGCATTATCCAGGCTGAGCATCGGCCGCGCGTGCCGCACCGTGGAAAAGCCTTCGCGCGGCGCCCCCCCCACGCGCACCGTCAGCGAATCCGGCGTCACCAGCTCCGGATGCGCTGTTTCCAACTCCTTCAGACGGTTCATCATCCGGTCGTACGCCGCATCCGAAATCTCCGGATCGTCGAGCACGTAATATCGGTATTCGTGGTAGCGCAGCTTCTCGCGAAGCTCTTCGATCTCTTTCTTGACACTAGCTGGCGCAGCTTTGGCCATGAAACCCTCGGCAGAACAGTATGCGGAAATTCGGCTGGTATTATATAGAATGAGTGTCTTGGCGCACGAACGGCGTGGACTTGAACCAACGATGACCGCAAATCTCAGGAACGCTCTGCTGATTCACAACCCCAACGCCGGCAACGGCGGCAAGGGGCGGCGCCGCACGCTCGATACCGCGCGCCACATTTTCGCCTCCCGCGGCATCGAGTCCGAACTCGCGGAAACTACGGGCCCGGGCCACGCCACGGAAATCGCGCGGCGCGCCGCCTCCGAAGGCCGCGGCCTGGTCATTGCCTGCGGCGGCGACGGCACGCTCAACGAAGTCATCAACGGCCTGGCGGTGAACCAGAACGGCCACCGTGTTCCTCTTGCTCTTCTTCCCGGAGGCACCGCCAATATCCTCGCCAAGGAATTGGATTTGCCCTGGGACATTCCCAGTGCCGCCGAAAAACTCGTTCGCGGCACTGTAAAAGAAATTGCGCTCGGCTTGGCCACTCCGCTCGAACATCCCGGAAAGAAAAAATACTTTCTCAGCGTCGGCGGTGCCGGCCCCGACGGCATGATCGTCTATTCTCTCGACCTCGACCTGAAAGCCCGCATCGGCATGCTGGCCTATTGGTGGGAAGGCGCCCGCGAAGTCTTTCGTTACAATTTCCAGCATTTCCGCGTTCGCATTGGCGATCAAAAACTTGACGCTTCTCTGGCCATCGTCGGACGCACCAAGAATTACGGCGGCCCCTTCAAAATCACCACAAACGCCGATCTCTTCGAAGATCAGTTCGAAGTCATGGCCCTAACCACGCAAAGCGGCTTCCGCTATCTGAGCTACTTACCGACGCTATGGATGGGCAATCTCCGCGGCACCGAGGGCGTCCATTTCTACAAGTCCGACGCCGTGGTTTGCGAACCGCTCGATAAAAATCCCATTTACGCGCAGGTCGACGGCGAGCCCCTAGCCCGCCTCCCCGTCGAATTCAAGATCGTCCCTCGCGCCCTAAAACTCCTCGTCCCCGCATCTTCCTCGTAGTGGCCGGTCCTTCAGACCGGTTCTTTTCCTTTGCAGGGGCGCAGCATGCTGCGCCCTGTCTCGGCAACCACCGCGAAATTCGAGGGCCTTTTTTTTATAATAGCCCGCACTACATAGCCATTTTGCCCGTCGTAGGCATGAGGTCCCAAACACGCCAGAAGGCTTGCATTTCGCTGGGTGTGCCCAGAGAGACCCGGATGTATTTGTCGACAACTGGGTATTTGGGGCCGATGAGAATGTTGTTTTTCTTGAGGTGCTCGATGACTTCGTCGGGAGGGCGCATGGGATTCACCATGACGAAATTGGTTTGCGAATCGATGGCTCGAAGCATGCGCGCGTTAACCTGGTTCATGAACTCCTGGCGGTCGTCGGCGTTGCGCTTCACTCCGAGGCGCACGTAATCAACGTCATCGAGCGCGGCAGAAGCGGCGCGCGCCGAGACAACGCTGACACTCCAGCTAGGGAAGCCGGCGGCGAGGCGCTTGGCGATTTCCGGAGTGGCAGCGGCATAACCGATGCGCATACCGGCGAGGCCATAAATTTTCGAGAAAGTTCTACAGACGATAACGCGCGGATCGCCGATGGGCCGGTCCAGGAAAGACTCGTAGGAAGCGCTCGGGCTGGCAAAGTGATGATAGGCCTCGTCAATTAGCACGGTCACGTTAGATGGTAGCTTCCCGACGAACGCTTCGATTTCTTTCCGCGGCGTGATGGTGCCGGTGGGATTGTTGGGATTGACGATATATACGAGCCCGGCCGATGTGCGCGCGCGGTCGAGCATGACGCCGAGATCATGTTCGTAGCGCTTGTTCAGAGGAACGTCTGCGACTTCGCGGCCTGCGCCTTGCGCGAGTTTGCCGAGCGCGGGAAAAGTAGGCGCGGCTTGCACGAGTTTTTTGCCGGACCCCAGAAAAGCGGCCGCAGCCATGCACAGGATTTCGCCGGAGCCGCAGCCAAGCACGATTTGTTCGTGCTTAACCTTGTGCAAGGCGGCGAGCTTGTCCGTGAGCGTGTCGTACTCGGTGCGTGGGTAGCGATTGCCGATGGCGGCGGATTCGCGCAGCACGCCGAGAACTTTTTCGGACGGACCGTAAGGATTTTCGTTGCGATAGAGAAGGATGGGATCCACAGGTGCAGGGCCATCCGCGCGCTGTGGCACGGGCGCGGAGTTACCCCATAGCGCAGCTTCTGTTGCCGGGGCAATCGGCCAGCCGCGAAGCGCGGGCACAGCCGCTCCAACGATGGCGCCCGTTCCCAGATTGCGAAGAAGATTTCTGCGCGAGATGTGCATGCTTCCCCTCCTTGGAGGCAATTGCTCTCGTGCCCTGAGCTACGTTTAGGACAAGAACTCAGCGGATGTACGGGCACGCAGCGCACGGAGTCGTCCGCGAAGGGCGGGCGACCCCGGCACTAGGAAGTATTTTACGGTTTCGTTCTACTGAACCGTTAGCGTTACCTGCCACGTGTGCTTCAAGCCGCCACTAGTGGCGGAGATGGTCAGGGTGAAGGTGCCGGTTGGCGTCTTACGCATGGTGCTCACCGTTAGAGTGGACGAACCTGACGTAGTGATGGACGAAGGGCTGAAGCTGGTGTTCGCGCGGCGGGGCAGTCCACTAACGCTGAAACTGACGGTGCCGTTGAAACCGGGGCCAGGGGTGATAGTGAGGGTATAGTTCGCGCTGGAGCCGCGCGAGACGGTAGCGCTGGAAGGCGTGACAGCAAGGGAGAAGTCAGCGCTCACGACCAGCGTGACATTCGCAGTATGCGTTAACGCGCCGCTGGTAGCCGTGATCGTCAATGGATAACTGCCCGGAGCAGTGGAGGAACCCGTAGTGACGTTCAGCGTGCTGGAACCAGCGGTGGAGATAGACGCCGGATTAAAGGAAGCGCTCGCACCCGCAGGCAGACCACTAACGCTGAGCGAAACGGTTCCGCTGAAGCTTGTACCGGCTGTAACTGTAGCGGTGAACGATGTGCCGCCGCCCTGTGCCACGGTTTGCGAGGAGGGCGACGCCGAGAGCGAGAAATCCGGCTGAACCGTAATGGTGCGAGTCGGCGGATTGGGATCAGTGAGGCCAGCGTTGTCAGTGACCGTAAACGTGGTGACGTATGTGCCCGGAGTGGCGTAGGTCACGCTGCCGGGATTGGCGAGATTGCTGGAGCTGGGATTCCCGCCCGGGAAAGACCACGAATAGGCGCTGATTGTGCCGTCGGGATCGTTGCCTGTGCCGGAATACGTGACCGACTGGCCAGTTGAGATAGTGACGTTCGAAGCAGGGTTGGTGATCGTGCCGGTGGGAGGCACATCATTCGCAGCCAGAGAGACTTGAACCATTGTGGCGACAGAAGGAACACCAGCGCTATTGAGAATAAACAGCATGTAGTAACCCGGGGGCGCAATGTTGCCATTCGGCGGGCCTGTGACGTTGAGGACGCCAGTGCCTGCGGTGAAAGAGAGGCCGACATAGCGCTGATCCATGTCAAAAGCGTGCGTGACCGCACCATTTCGCATCAGGACGACGTTGGAGATGTTGGCAGCATCGGGGGTTTGCACCTGGAACGCGCTGCCGTAGCCAATAACAGAGGAAAACGTGCCAGTGATAGTCGGGCGAGTAGCGGGACTGCCGTCTGGGTTCAAGAGATACGCCGGTGAGTAGATTTCCATGTGCAGTTCGTACGTGCCGCGCTGGGGGTTGCCGCCAGCAACCCAAACCGTGCCATCGGGCAGAAGCAAGCTGACGGAGTGATAGAGGCGCGCGTAAACCTCAGCGCCTGCGGGACCGAAGGTGTTGGATCCAGGATCGTAAAGGTCAGCCTTCAGGCTGGCGGTGGTGGTGTCTTCGTCGTTGAGGGAGCCGCCGATCGCAAGAACTCGGCCATTGGGAAGAATAGTGGCATTCATTTCGATGCGAGGTTGCGACATGTTAGGGCCGTAGACCCACCTCGGAGTGGGGGCGGAGAGATCAATGATTTCGCTGGTGTTCGTGGAGGGGCTGCCGCCACCCATGATCAGCACTTTGGGCGCGTAGTTGTTCGCAGGAGTCAACGGGAGAAGCACGGACGAGCCATAGGTGCGCGTTCCGGTGTAATTCGTGAAAGCAATGTTCGTAGTCCAAGTGTGAGTCGCAGGATTGAAAAGGCTGGAGCCAGTGGTTGAGCCCGAGTAAAAAACATTGCCGTTGGGGAGCAAGTGCATGCGCGGGTAAAGAGGCGGAGTCCACGGGGCGGAGAAAGCGGCGCTCCAGCCGGACCCGGCGCTATAGAACTCAATGGATGTGTTGGTACCGCCGGTTTCGCTCAGGCCAGAGAAAATCATTACGCGACCGTCGCCCAGAACGGTGCCCGTGGGATACCACCGGCCGTGAGCCATGGATTGCTGGTCGGTGAAGGTATTAGTGGCCGGGTCGTAGGTGGAAGTGCGCAGTTCACCGTGAAAGGGATCGTACTGCAGCGTGCCACCCATAACGAACGGGCGCCCATCGGGAAGAACCACCATCCCGTTGCAGAACATGTCCCAGCCGACGGGTTGTGTCGTGATGGTGCCCGCTTGAGGATCCCAGAGCGCAGCCCGGAAACTCGTATTTCCGGCGACGTTGCCGGAGCCCGAGACGATGACCACTTTGCCGTTGTTCAGAAGTGCTGCGTGAACCGGATTGATGGGCATCGTGTACGGCAGCGTTTGCCACTGGCCCTGTCCGGTCTGGGCGAGGCACATGGGCGCAAGCGGGATCAAAATTGCCAAAAGTAAACAGCCGGGCACAAACCGACGGCGGGCGAATCTGTTCATTGGTGGTCCTCTTTTTGAAGTTTCCGCAGGGACAGAGGAAACCTAGGGATTTCAAAAGCAATTCATGGCCCAGTCGAAACCGATCGCCAGCCCCTAAGCTATTGAATACAAACTACATAGAATCAGATGTGAGCCTGGGGACCTCTGCATTGCGCCAGAAAGTGAAGGCAGATGGCAAAGTGAGGAAGATTCTTGGTATCCGTCGGTCCGTTCTATTATGGAGCGGGAGAGTCTCACGACTCTCATCATGCACCCTGTTACTGCTACTGACGGTACATCGCTCTCTGTACTACTAATCTGTGATTTCTTTCCTTCTGGCGACGAATTTCAGGCGGCCTCGTCGGTGCTCCCCAGCGTGGTTATCCCGTAGTGCACCAGTCGCGGGTACAACCGCCGCAACACGTGCGCCTGCCGAAACACCACATCGATGGATCTCCGCTCGCCCCATCTGCCGCGCCAGC
>Ga0134080_10000135_pt1 | contig 23370 bp, 19 predicted proteins | sample 15_taG_9_FD_94469 | JGI IMG/M metagenome (GOLD analysis project Ga0134080, IMG submission 94469) | Grasslands soil microbial communities from the Angelo Coastal Reserve, California, USA - 15_D_Met_40cm_2_24_1 metaG | ecosystem: Environmental > Terrestrial > Soil > Grasslands ...
AAGTCCGGCGCCGGATCCTCGATCCGGATCCCGATCCCCTTGTTCTCCACCGCTCGTCCACGACGGATGGCCATCCGCTCCTGGTGCTCCTCGTCGTTGTAATAGGAGCGGTTGTTGCACGTGACGATGAGGAGAGGCAGGCGGTGGTGGGCCGCCGTGAAGAGGCCGCTCGTGACGTAGAGGAGATCGCCGTCGGACTGGAGATCCACGCAGAGCTTGCCCGATCCGCGATGGGCGAGGGCCACACCGAGGGAAGCCCCGAGGCCGTATCCGAGGCCGGCGCCCCCGCTGCCGCCCAGGGTGCGCTCCGGCACCCAGTCCCACAGCTTCCGGACCCAGCCGTTGGCGGTCCCGTTCGTGAGGATCCAGTCTTCCGTCTTGATCGCTTCCCACACCTGGGCCGCCAGGGCCGACTGCGCGATCGGGCGCTCGGCACGCTGGCGCGCGGCGGTCGCGGCCCATTCTGCGGCGAGCGCCCGGTGCCGGGCGGCGAGGCGCTCGGCGCGCGCCCGGCGGGCCGCCGCTCGCGGGTCCTTCTTCAGGCGGTCTTCCACCAGCTCGACCAGCGCCGGCAGGGCCAGCGTCGCGTCCGCCGCGATGGCGAGATCGACGGGGACGAGCGAGAGCGCGGTGTGAGCCCAGCTCCGGTGGGCATAGTCGTTGAGGGAAATCGTGACGAGTTGGGCCCGATCGCCGAGGCGGCGCACCTCGCGCGTCGAGCGGTCCACCTCGCCGAGCGCGCCCAACAGGTCCTGGACGTCGAGAGCGAGGATCAAGTCGGCTTCCTGAACCAGCTCCTGCTTCGCGCCGCTCAGGTCGAGGAGATGGCGGTTAGGAAAGCTCGCCCGGCCCCGATGACCGTCGCCCAGGTCGACGACGGGGGCGACCAGGAGGTCGGCCAGGCGCTGGAGCGCCGCACCGGTTCCGGGTCTCCGCCCCAGGCTCTCGGCCAGGATCAGGGGCGACTCCGCCTCGCACGCCCGCCGCGCCGCGTCTTCGAGGGCGCGCGGATCTCCCTGCGGCGATGTCGGGGGGGCAAACCGCGTCAGGTCGGGCAACGGAATCGCCCGCTCCAACCCCTCCTCCTGCAGGGCCGCGTCCAGGCAGAGGTAGACCGGGCCCTGGGGCTCGGTCAGCGCGATTCGCCAGGCGCGCACGAAGGCTTCGGGGATGGCGGCGACGCTCGCGGGCTGGTCATCCCACTTCACGTAATCACGGACGAGACTGCCCTGAACGAGCGCGGTGTGGATCCAGTCGATCCAGGGCCGTCGCTTCGTGGTGTCCATGGGCCCGGTGCCGCCCAGAACGAGGATCGGCGCCCGATCGCAGAAGGCGTTGAAGATGGCCATGCTGGCGTGCTGCAGCCCGACCACGTTGTGGGTGATCGCCGCCATCAGTTTGCCCTTGGCCTTCGCGTAGCCATGGGCGAGGCTGACCGCGATCTCCTCGTGGCAGCACAGAATGATCTCGGGGCGACTGTTTCCCCCGTAGTTGACGAGCGAGTCATGGACGCCGCGAAACGTTGCCCCCGGATTGAAGGCGACGTACTCGATCTGAGCGGCACGCAGGAGGTCGACGACCAGGTCGGAACCGAACTCGGGTCGGGTCGGCATTTCACGGATGATAGCTCACCTTCGCGACCCACGCTCGCCTTGACAGTCCTGCGACGGCCCACCATAGTAGGCGCCGATTCCGACGATGCGGCTTCATGTGGATCCGGCCCTCCTGACGCGGCTCCACGCCGAGCTCCAGCGGCGATCCATCGACATGCTGCTCGTGGAGACGAAAGACGAGGCGCGCGACGCCGTCCTCGGCCTCATCCCCCGTGGCGCGACGATCATGGCCGGCAGCTCGCTCACGCTGGACGCGATCGGCTTGACCGACGGCTTGAAGGGTGGCGAGTACCGCTATCTCCGCCAAGGTCGTCCCGACGCTCGCCGACGCGCTCGACCGGGCGCGCACGGTCGCCGCGGTTCAGGAAGCGCGCCGCGTCGGACGCACGCCGCCGTGCACCCACGACGGTGTCTGTCACCTACTGACCCGGGCGCAAGGACGGAGGTGGAGACGGCCATGACCGAAGCCGAGCTGAGGGACAGGCTGGCCCTGTCGCTCGAGCTGCACTCGAAGGAAGGGTTCATCACGTACAACGGCCACGTCAGCGCGCGGGTCCCAGGGAGCGACCGGATCCTCATCAGCCCCTACGGCGGCGGCTTGAGGGTCACGCCCGAGGACATGGTGACGCTGGAAATGAGTGGTCGGGTGCTGGCCCTGGGGCCAGCCAAACTCGCCCCGCCGTCGGAGTCGCCGATCCACACGGCGATCTACCGGTTCCGGGAGGATGTCATGGCCATCGCGCACATCCACCCGCCGCTCTCGACCTTCTTCGGAATCGCCGACACGCCGATCGTCCCCGTCCACGTGAGCGGGGCGGTCTTCGGCGCGCCGATCCCCCTTCTGGACGATCCGGACCTCATCAAGACCGACGGCCAGGGGGAGCGGTTGGCGCGAGCCCTCGGCGCACATCGCGCGGTCCTCATGCGCGGGCACGGGGCCGTGACGGTGGGCGAAAGCGTGGAGGCCGTCTTCCTCGCCTCCCTCTATCTCGAGGAGAACGCCCGCCACCAGCTCTTCGCCTCGCTCCTCGGAAAGCCGAGGCCCTATACCGCCGATGAGACACGCCGGGTTCGGAAGGCGACGTGGGGCGACGACGGCACCCGGCTCTCCCGGAAGGTCTGGGCGTACCACCTGGCCAAGTGGGGGCTGGAGGCGCGACGACCGTGAGGCCGCTGCTCCTTCTTGCGTTCCTGCAGCTCGCTGCCTCCCTGGCTTGGGCCCAGGACGGCGCGATCAAGCTGGCAGAGGGCGTCTTCGCGATCAAGGGCCCGGGCGAGGCGATCAACACGGGGTTCGTGGTGGGCGACCGTGGGGTGTTCGTCTATAGTTGCTCCCTCGAGGACTACGACCGCCGCCTGCAGGCCATCCGGAGCGTCGCCGGGGGAAAGCCGATCCGTTTCGTCACCAACGGCCACCACGCCGGGGACGATTCGGGCTGCAATCACCTCTTGGCCGAGCAGGGGGCGTTCGTGGTGGGGTCGGCCGAGCTGCGCCGCCAGCTCCTGCCCTACTGGCCCAAGCGGATGGAGGAGGAACGCAAGCGGGGTCGGGTCAAGAGGGAATACGTCGAGGGGAAAAGCCTCGACACGGCCCTACCCGTCCTGACCTTCGACGACCGGATCACGCTCGAGCTCGGGAGTCACACGGTCGAGCTGATCTTCGTGGGAAGGGCCCATACGCCGGACAACACGATCGCCTACCTCCGCAAGGAGCGGATCCTCTTCGTCAACGACCTCCTCTTCGTCGAGCTTCACCCCACGGCCGACGACCGCTCCGACGTGGTGAACTGGCAGCGCATCCTGCGACAGCTCGCCACCTGGCCGGTGGAGACCGTCCTTCCGGGTCATGGCGCCTTCGCCGCGGGAAACGGCACGAAGGCGCTCCTGGAAATGGACCGTTACTTCGAGACGATGCGCATCAAGATCCGGGCCATGAAGGAGGCGGGGAAATCGCTGGACGAGATCAAACGGGACATCCGGGCGGAGCTGGGGGAGTTCGCGCGGTGGCCCCGCGAACGCGCCATTCCGTCCACCGCCGAGCAGCTCCATCGGGAGCTCTCGACGGCGCGGTAGAAGCTCGGCGGCCGGAGGTCAATGAACCGGCAACCGCAGGCTGGGGACCGTCAGGTCCTGGTCCATGCACGAGACTTTCCCCCGCGCGTTCCCCGCTCCTCCGTTGATCTCGCCGGCGGCCCGAGGTGAGTTGTCGCGCCGATCGCCGTCGGAATTGGCGGTGCAGAATTTCGTGCCGAGGAGGAACGGGCTGGTTGGAAACTCCAGAATGCGCGTGTCCCCTTCCGGCGTGTCGGCGGCGTTTCTGAGCCCCATCGAACTGACCGGATTGCGAAAGACCTCCGCGACGCGTCCATCCTTCGTGACCACGACGACGGCGTTCCGCTCGTTCGCATCGACCCAGATGTTGCCCGCCGCGTCCAGGGCGATGCCATCGGCCCCCTCGAGATACGGGTGCGCAACGAAGACGTTGTCGAGGCAAAGCGTATTCGGCGTGAACGTGGTGTCGCAGCCCGTCGGGCTCGTCAGATTCCCATGACGGTCGAGCTCGGCCTTCCAGATCGCGCCGCGCGCGGTGTCGGCGATGTACAGATCCCCCTCCCGGTTGAAGGCGACACCGTTGGCCACCAACGGCTGAGAGCCAGCCGTGTTCTGCGCGTTTCGAGTCGTCGCGGTGACCGTGATCGCTCCCGGGGGGAGGGTGCGGACGTCGCGGCCGACGCCGCCGACTGCGAGAACCAGGTTCGCTTCGTTGGCCATCGGCTGGACGCGGAAGGCTTCCTCACAGCCGACGAAGCTTGGCCCAGAGGTGGACTCACACACGCCTCCGAGAGGACCGACCTTCCAGACTCGTCCCTGCCCCGTCGTTCCATCGCCGGTCCAGAGGTGGCCGTGGCGGTCGAAGGCGAGACCGTTCGTCCCGGGCACCCCCGTGGCGAACCCCGTGGCGGTGGGAGGGGTGCGTTCGTCGGGAGGCAGCGTCCAAATGACGCCGCCCGACCCCGCGTCGGCGACGTACAGATTCCCGGCCCGGTCGAACGTGATCCCCGACGGATTGCAGGGAGAGGCGGCAGGATTGGGAAGGAATCCGACGACGGCCAAGGTCGGGCCGGATATCTTCCAGACGGGGCAGAGGGCGGGCGGGGCTGCGCGCCCGGTGGTGTACAGGTTCCCGCTGGCGTCGCCGGTCAGCCCTTCGATGGCCAACGGGGTGAGCGCCTGCGTCGTGAAGGTCGGATGCCGCGGGAACGGCGACTCACCCGGGCTCGCCGGTGACAGCCCCGAGCCGAGGACAAGAGCACACGATACGACGAGGACCGAGGTCGCTTTCATCGTCTCCTCCTTTGGGCCGTCGGATATGGTAAGAGGAAGAACTGTCATGGTCCCGGTCAAGATTAGCAGGCTCGGGCACGTGGCACTGAACGTGCGGGACATCGACGCCTCGGTGAAGTTCTACACGGAGTGTCTCGGCTTTCAGGTCTCGGACGTGAACGAGCGGGGCATCGTCTTCCTGCGCCTGCCCGCTCACGGGGATCATCACACGATGAATCTCGTCCAGGCCGAGCGCGGGGCCGGCGGCGGCTCGAGCCCCCTCAACCACTTCGCGCTGGAAGTCGGCAGCCTCGACGATCTTCGCAAGATGAAGCGGTTCCTGGAGGACAAGGGGGTCAAGGTCTTGGGACCCATCCGGCAGCGAGGCCCGGGGTCCGACAAAACCCTCGACTTCCTGGATCCCGACGGGAACACGATCCAGCTCTTTTGCGACATGGACCAGATCGGATGGGACGGCAAGAGCCGGCCCAAAGCGCAGTGGCAGCGGCGCGAGTTCCCCGACTAGACAACCCGCTCACGCGACGACAGCTCCTCAGAACGATGCTCGCGGCGGGCGGGCTCGCCGACGTCGTCCTCGCCCAAGAGCTTCGGCGATTCAAGGTCGTCTACGCCTCGGCCACGTCGGGCGGCCCCCTCTGGCTGGCGCACGAAAAGGGACGCTTCCAGGCCCACGGTCTCGAGCCCGAGCTCGTCTTCATCAGCGGGACGACGGCCAGCTCGGTGACAACCGTGGGATCGTGAGCGGGCTGCAGGCCGGGGTCATCCAGGCGGCGCCTCTGACCGCGGGACGGCGCCCTCGGCGTCCTGGCGAAATACGCGAAGACCAACGATGCCCAGCTGCTGGAGGCGTACTACAAGGACTACGCGACCGTGTTTCCGAAGGTGCCCTATCTGGACGATATCGCCACGAAGAATCCCGACGCCCGGAGGTTCAGGCCGGACCGCCTCTACGGCGGTGCCTGACACCGCCGACGCCCCGGGCTCAGCGATCCTCCCGCGGGAGCGCCACGCAGCTCTCGGCGTCGAGGTGCAGGTACACCTGCTCGCCGCGGCGCGGGCGAAGGAAGGGATCGGTGCGGACGCGGAAGGTCGTTTCCCCCACCGTGAGCTGACAGTCGTTGAACTCGCCCATGAACGAGACGACCTTCACGGAGCCCACCAGGATGTTGTCCTTCGCCTCGGGAGGCGGAGCCTCCCGAAACAGACGGATGTGTTCGGGTCGCACCGAGACGGTGACGGTCGCCCCCGCCGGAAGCGTCGCGGGGATCGTGCACCGGATCGGTCCGTGGCCCACCGTCTCCACCACGCCGAGGACCCCGCCGCCGGGCTCGACGACCCGGCCGTCCAGGAAGTTCGCGAGCCCGACGAACTCCGCCACGAAGCGGTTCGTCGGCCGGTTGTAGATCTCCTGGGGCTTGCCCACCGCGAGGATCGTTCCGGCGCGCATCACGGCGATCAGGTCCGAGAGGGCCAGCGCTTCGCCCTGATCGTGCGTCACGTAGAGCGTCGTGATGCGCAGCTGTCGCTGGAGCTGGCGAATCTCGAACCGCATCTCCTCGCGTAGCTTCGCATCCAGGTTGCTGAGCGGCTCGTCCAGCAGCAGGACCCGCGGCCGCTTGACCAGGGCGCGCGCCAGCGCGACGCGCTGCTGCTGGCCACCGGACAGGCGTGGGGCGGAGCGCTCCTCGAGCCCCGAGAGCCCCACGATCTTCAGAACGTCGGCCACACGCTCCCGGATCTCCGCTCGGGGCCGCTTCTCCACGACGAGCGGGAACGCCACGTTGTCGAAGACGGTCATGTGCGGCCAGATGGCGTAGCTCTGAAAGACCATCCCGATCGCGCGCTTGTTGGGGGGAACGAACACGCGCCGGGTCGAGGAGAACACGGCCTGGTCCCCGATGACGATCTCGCCGGCCTCGGGTTTCTCCAGTCCCGCGATGCAGCGCATCGTGGTGGTCTTTCCGCACCCGCTCGGCCCCAGTAGCGTGAAGATCCGGCCGTCGGGAATCTCGAAGCTCACGCCGTCCACCGCCGCGAGCCGGCTCTTTTCCGTCTCGAACGCTTTTCTGAGCCCCTCGACTCTGATCATCGCTGGTGTGCGCTGGAGCTGTCCGGCCGGTGACGACGCTCGCTCACTGCGCGAGGCCGATCCGGGCTCCCAGTCGGCGGGCCACCGTCGCCATGAGAACCAGCACCGAGACCATGATCACGCCCAGCGCCGCGACGTAGTTGTACTGCCCACCCTCCCACATGTCAAACGCGAGGATGGCCAGCACGATGCTGTCGGGAGAGTAGAGCAGAATGGACGTCGACAGCTCCCGCAGCGACACGGTGCTGACGTAGATCCATCCCGCGACGAACCCGGGCATGAGGAGCGGCAGGATGATTCGCTGGAAGGCCTGCCGCCACGAGCTTCCGCACGCCAGCGCGGCTTCCTCCAAGTCATCGTGGATCTGGACCATGGAGGCCGAGGCCGCCCGGATCCCGTACGGCATGAACCGCGTGATGTACGCGATCAAGAGGAGCCAAAAGGTGCCGTAGATCACGGGCACCAGCGTGAGCGACACCCAGATTAGACTGACCCCGAGCACGATGCCGGGAAAGGCGATGGGGATGAAGGCGAGGTTATCCAGGAGCGCCCGGCCGGGGAACTTCGACTTCACGGTGATCCAGGCCACCACCGACGTGAGGAGCATGACCGCGGTCGCCGAGCCGGCCGCCAGATAGAGGCTGTTCTTGAAGGCCACGAGCGCCGTGGGATAGTTCAGCACGTAGCGATAGGCCTCGAGCGTCGCTCGCTGGAGGAGCTCCCACGAGGGGACGCCGTAATACGGGGTGACCGACACCCAGCAGAGGACGAGGACCGGCAGGGCCACGGTGACGGCGAAGATGAGGAGCGCGCCCCCGCACGTCGCATACCGCCACCGTCCGAGGTCGACGAGGCGAGGGCGATAGCCCTTGCCGGTGATGGTGGCGAACCGCTTCGCGTGCCCGGTCAGCCGGTGATAGATCAGCACGCCGACCGTGCTGAGCAGGAGCAAGGTGATCGCGTAGGAGCCCGCCAGGCCGAAGTCGGAGGGAAACTGGTGAATGGCCAGGAAGATCCTGGAGGTGAAGACGGGGATGCCGGCCGGAATCCCGATGAGGGCGGGAACCTCGAAGGCCTCGATGGCCCGGACGAACATGATGAGCATCGTGCTGATGATGGCCGGCCGCATCAGCGGGAGGGTCACCCGGCGAAGGGTGGTGAAGGTTCGGGACCCCGCCATGATCGACGCCTCCTCCAGCGACATGTCCATGGAGCGGAAGGCCGCCGACATCAGGAGAAAGACCAGCGGGTAGAGGTGCGTGGCCTCCACCCAGATCATGCCCGCGAGCGTGTATACATCGAAGGGTCCCGCCGTCACGCCTAAGGCGTTCTTCACGACCAGGTTGATCAAGCCGATGCGGGGCGAGAGCAAGAGCAGCCAGGAGATCGTGTTCAGGATCCCGGGGACGATGAACGGGACGAGCGCGATCACCGCGATGAGGCCCCGGAGCGGGGTGTTGGTTCGCTCCGTCACCCACGCGAGGTAGGCGCCGATCACAAACGCCAGGAGACAGGTGCCGGCCGCGTACACGATCGAATTCAGAAAGAGGCGATAGAGTGTCGGGGCGAGGTAGGCCCGGGCGTAGTTCGCCAGGGTATACGTCGCCCCGGGGTCGCCGACGGCGCCGCTCCGGAGGCTGCCGTAGACCAGCATGCCCAGGGGCACGATGGTCAGGTACGCAACCAACAGCACCGCGCCGGGCAGGATCAGGACGCGGGCGTCCAGGTGGCGATTCACCTTGTCAGACTAGAACCCCATCGGGCTGAAGACGTGACGCCAGTCCCTGATCACCTGGGAGGCGCGCTCCGGACTGATCACGCCCACGCCATGGAGCTTCAACTGCTTGGGGTTGACGCTCCACCCCAGCGGGAGCTCGGGATGCGCCGGGATCCGCCCGAACTCCTTGATGAGGGCCTGGCCCTCCCTGGACGTGATGAATTCCACGAAGAGCTTGGCCGTGTTGACGTTCTCGGCCTTGGCCGCGATCAGGATCGGATGGACCTCGACCGGGATTGGATCCGTGGTGGTGACCCAGTCCACCGGCGCGCCCTTCTGTTTCAGCTCCTCCATGCGGTGGGCATAGACGAGCCCCAGGGGAAATTCCCCCGCGGTCAGCAGCTGCGCAATCAAGGTGTGTCCCTTGCGCCACTGGATCCCCTGGCCCGCCAGCGCCCGGCCGTACCGCTCCGCCTTGTCCTTCCCCCACGCCTCCTGCAGTGCCAGGTACCAGGCGTGGTCTTCCGGGTCCATGGCAAACTTTCCTTTCCACTTCGCGTCCAGGAGATCCTCCCAGCTCTGCGGAGCCTCGGCCTTCCTGACGAGCTTGGTGTTATAGCCGAGGACGTAGTAGTTGTCGTAGATGTCCACCCAGTATGCGTCCGGGTCCACGAATCCTTTCAGATACTCCTTCGCCGAGGGTGGGGTGTAGCGCTGGGCCAGATGATTGGCCTTGATGAAGCCGGCTTCGAACGCGTTCACGGCCACCACGTCGAAGAGGAACTTTCCCGCCCGGGTCTCCGTCTGGATCTTGTTGAGGACCTTCTCGGAGGACCCCCGCCATACCTGCGCCTTGATGAAGGGATACTTCTTCGTGAACGCGTCGAGCAGGGGCTGAGAGTCGGGAATGTTCATCGACGTGTACCACATGAACCGGCCTTCCTTGCGCGCAGACTCCACGAGGGGGTCCTGTGCGCTGGCGGGAAGGCTTACCACCACCACCGCGAGCCCGAGCAGGACGGAGAACAGCCTCATCGAGGGTAGAGCCGGTCGATGAACCCGGACTCGTCCAGCTCCTTGAGGAACCGCAGGTCGACGAACTGCTCGGGTTTGACGCCCCTGATATTAGGATTCTTCGGCGCCAGCTCGTCCATCACGAGCTGGAGCCCCCGGAGCGTCGGATACGGTTTCCTCTGGATGAGGTTCAGCGCGTACTCGCCGTAGACCGCTTCGAGCTCGTCCCGGTCGCCCGACCGGAAGTATTTCGCGATGATGCGGAGACTCTCCGCCTTCCGGGTCTTGAGGAACGCGATGCCCTCCAGGTAGGCGCGGAGGAACCTCCGCACGGTCTCCGGGTGTGACCGGATGAAGGCGCTCGTCGTCGCGAGGGTGAGCTGCTGGTACTCGATCGCCTCTGCGCTCAGGTCCATGAGGGACGTGAACCCGGCTTTCTGGGCCCGGGTCGTGGCGGGCAAGGACAGGACGGCCGCGTCCACCGCGCCCGCCACGAGCGCCTGAAGTCGAGCCGGCTGACTGCCGATCTGCAGCAGCGCCATGTCTTTGTCCGGAGCCATCCCCCACTTTCCCAGCGCGTATTGCATGGCGAGGTAGCCGGAGCCTCCGAGCGTGGCGACCGCCGCCCTCTTCCCCCGGAGCTGTTCGGGTCGGGTGATGTGTTTGGCGACGACGACCTTGTACTCGAGGCGGTTGACGACGCCGGCGAGGATGACCACGCCCGAGCCCGCGACATGACTGGAGACGACGTGCGAGCCACCGAGCTGGGCGATGGGGACATCACCGGCGACCAGGGCCGCCATCGCCTTGGCCCCGCCCTCGATGAAGGGAAGCTCGACGTCGAGGCCGTGCTTTTCGAAGAGGCCGGCGTCCTTCGTGATCCAGATCGGGACGGTGGACCCGCTGATCGAGCCGTAGGAGGCGCGCAGGCGTTCGGCCGGGCCCGCCTCCATCGTCCCGGCCGCGAGCGCGAGCGAGGCACCCGCGAGCCATCCGATCCCCCGCATCTCGATGACGAGCGTCGGTTACCGACTTCTCCCCACGGCGCCAGCGGCTCGTCGCTCTCCGCCGTGCTCCGGAGCGTCCTCCAGGTACACCACGGAATCGTACCCGAGCAGCTTGAAGAGCCGGTTCTGGGCCGACAGCAGTGTGAGCGGTTCGTTCCCCGCGTTGAAGTGCTGGTGGATCGTGTTCTGCGGAACATAGACGACGTCGCCCGTGGCGAACTCGCACCGGACCGGATCCTTCTTCACGTGGGCGTAATACTTGTCGGCGATCTCCGCCTCGACGTCCCACTGCAGGCTATGGCCCCGACCGGAGATCACGTACAGCGCTTCGTCCGCCATGTGCCAGTGCTTCGCCGACCGGCTCCCCACCGAGATCTCCTGCTGGTAGATGTCCATACTGAACGCGCGGAAGTCCGTCCGCTGCGGCGACGACAGCACACGCACTCGCCCGTCGCGCGTCGTCTCCCAGCGCGTGTCGGCCGGCTTCAGCACCTTCTTGCGCTGCTCCACCCCCGTGGTCCACAGGCGCGCCCACTCCTCCCGCGGTCCGTAGAGCTCTTCGCTCTTGACGGGGCCGCTCCGCCCCTGCTGCCAGAGGCCGAGGTACATCCAGGCGGACTTGGCCTTCATCACGATGGCCACCGCCCGCCGGTCGGGGTCCGCGTTGAAGTGCCGGTGGACCGAATCGTTGTGGACCACGACCAGATCGTCCTTCTCCCAGTCGTAGCGCTTGCCGTCGTGGATCTCGTACCCGCGGCCTTCCAGGATGTAGAAGAGCGCCTCGTTCTGGTGGCCGTGGCCGTGATTCGACCCTCCCGGAAACAGCTCGACGAAGTGGATCTGGATCGTCTGGGTCAGGAACTGCTCGTCACCCGGCCCCAGCATCCACCAGGTGCGTGACTCGCTCGAGTCGCCGGAGTGGGCGACGCTCGCATCGTCGACGACGCTCCCGGCCTTGCGGACCCGGGGAGCCGTCCGCTGGCGCCGCAAGTACTCCCCGAGCCCGTAGACCTCCGACGCGATCCCCTTCAAGAACACCCGTCCGTCTTCGCCCATCGGCTCCTCCCTACTCCTCGTCAGTAGCGGTCGGCGACCCGCAGCTTGGTCGGCGCCTCCAGTTCGTCCCAGTCGTTTCCGATGACCACATCCACCAGGGCCGGCTTCCGGCTGGCCAGGGCACGACGGTAGGCCGGGATCAGATCCGCGGGCCGCTCCACGCGTTCGCCATGCGCGCCCAGGCCCCGGGCGACCTCGGCGAGGTCCGGGACGTAGAGCCTGGTCCCGATGAACCGGTCCTCGAAGTGCTCGTGCTGCTTGCGCAGCATGTTGCCATAGACGGAGTTGTGAGGGACCACGATCACGATCGGGATGTTGTTGGCGACGGCGGTGGCGATCTCGCCCAGCACCATCATCATCGCGCCGTCACCCGTGACGGAGACCACCGGCCGGTCGGGATGCGCGATCTTGGCGGCCATCGCCATGCAGACCGCGCTACCCATAATGCTGTAATCGCCCGGCTCCAGGATCGGCTCGTAGCAGGGGAACCCGTACACGAACCAGCCGTGGGTGGCCCCGGACTCGGCGGCCACGATGGCGTGCCGATCGAGCACCGCGCGCAGGTCGTGGAGCATCCGCAGGCGGGTGATCGGAACGCGATCGGACGTTCGCTCCGCCTGAAGCGAACGCTCCCACTCGGCCCGCAGCGCCGCGAGCTCCGCCGGGCGCTCCGGGTTGGGCCGCGGGCCTTGGCCCCGGTCCCTGCAGAGCGCGACCATTTCCTCGAGGACCTCGCGAGCGTCGCCGGCGATCCCCAGCTCGACGGGATAGCTCTTGCCGATCTCGGTGGGATCGATGTCCACGTGAACGATGCGCGCCTTCTCGGGGATGAACTTGTTGCCGTAGCTGCCGGTCGCGACCTGGCTGAACGTGCACCCGAAGGCCACGATGAGGTCCGATCCCTGGACGGTCTCGGCGGCGACCGGGCTCGCCGTCGTGCCGATGACGCCGACACAGAGCGGGTGGTCCTCCGGGACGAGTCCCTTGTGGGTGAGGGCGATGGGGATGCCGAGGTACTCGGCGAGCGCGATCATCGCGTCCCGGCCCCGCGCCCACCGGAGCCCCCCGCCCGCGAGGAGCACCGGGCGCGAGGCCGACAGAAGCAGTTCCACCGCGGCCCGGACCTGGGCGGCGTCGCCCCGCACGGCACCCTGTGCCTTGAGGCGGCGCGGCGACGGGATCTCGGGCGGGGCGATCCTGGCCTTCTGGACGTCGCGCGGAAGGCCCAGATAGACCGGCCCCTTTCGCCCGCTGGTCGCGACCCGGAACGCCTTCCCGAGGATCTCGACGATCCGGTCGGGACGCTCGATCCGAACCGCGAGTTTGGTCACCGGCTTGTAGACCAGCGACTGCTCGATCTCGTGGAAGTTCGACGCCCCCTTGCCGTAGTGGAGCGTGTGAACCTCGCCGCACAAGGCGAGCACGGGGGACGACTCGAGGAAGGCCTGCGCCACCCCGCCGATGAGGTTCGTCGCGCCGGGCCCGACGGTGGCGACGCACACGCCCGGGCGGCCAGTGACCCGGGCGTAGCCGTCGGCCATGTAGGCGGCGGCCTGCTCGTGCTGGGTCTGCACGTAGCGGATCTGGGGCGAGCGCGCCAGGGAATCCATCAGGTCGAGGATCGAGCTTCCAACCACGCCGAAGACGTGGGTCACATCCTCGGCTTTCAGACACTCGACGACGACGTCGGCACCGCTCACCTGCACGCCCGAAGGCCTCCTACAGACCGAGAATGCCCTGCCATTTCCGCAACGTCTCCTCGAGCAACTGGGGGCTTGCCTCAGCCACCGGGGGAAATTCGTCGCGCCACTCCCAGGGGCGGCAGGCGTCGATGATGGCCCGGGAGTTCAAGCCCTTCTGGCCCGGCCGAATCGCGGGATCGAGCGGGCCGCTCCACGCCCGCCGGATGATGTCGATCGAGCGCTCGGGGTCCGAGCGCGTCGCTATCGCCCAGATGACGTCGAAGGTGCTGGTGGGATCGATGTCGTCGTCCACCACGATGACATAGCGGCCGAGATAGGCGCCGGCCGCGCACTGGGCGGCCGCCAGCGCCGCCTGGCGGGCGTGGCCCGGGTAGGCCTGCTTGATCGAGATGATGTTGAAGAGCCGGCCGCCGCCGGCTTCGTGACACCAGACACCCTTCACGTTCGGGATGCCCATCTTCTCGACCTGGTCCCAGATGAGCGCCGACTTCACGATCCCCTTGCTGAAGGAGTAGTCCGAGGGTGGCCGGCTAGGTCGGGCGCAGGTGAGGATGGGGTCGTCCCGGTGGTAGACGGCCCGGACACGCACGAACGGCTCGGCGCGCTCGCCGCTGGCGTAGTATCCGGTCCACTCTCCGAAGGGGCCCTCGTCCTTTCCCTCGCCCGGAAGCATCTCTCCCTCATACGCGATCTCGGCAGTGGCGGGGATCGGAAGACCCGTGTGGCGCCCCTCGGTGACCTCGATCGGCGATCCCTTGAACCCTCCCGCGTAGTCCAGCTCCGAGAGACCGTAGGGCACCTCGTTGCCGGACGCCAGGAAAAGCGCCGGGTCCTGGCCGACCGAGACCACGACCGGACACGGCTTGCCGCGCTCGAAATACTTCTGTCGATGGATCCGCCCGTGCTTGCCGGGCGAGATGTAGAGCCCCACGGTCGTCTTGTCGTGAACCATTCCCCGGTACGTCCCGAGGTTGATCCAACCCTCGTCTGGATCGCGCGTCACGACCAGGCAGCCGGTGCCGATGTACCGCCCTCCGTCCTTCTCGTGGTGCAGGGGCACGGGGAACTTGAGGAGGTCGATCCGGTCGCCCTCGTCCACGTGCTCCCACGCCGGCCCGCCCCTCACGACCTTCGGCGGGATCGGGTGAAAGTCGAGGATCTTGCGCCGGTAGCTCTGTACCAGCTCGAGACCGCCCTCGACCATCGGAAGCCCGAGTGTGAGGGCCATCCGCTTCACCGAGCACGTCATCCCGAAGAGCGTCCGGTACCCCGGCGGGTAGCCGGGCACTCTGTCGAAGAGGATCGCGGGAGGGGGCTGGGGCCCACGCCGATAGAGGAGCTCGGTGACCGCGCCCATCTCGAGCCGCCAGTGGGCCCCGTCGATCTTCCGGAGCTCACCCAGCTCCTCGACCCTCGCCAGCCACTCCCGGAGATCGCTATAAGACATTCGGCTGCGCCTACGCGCTCGGCTCCGAGCCCACGATGCCGACGAACGACACGCACTCGCCCGGCGCGCCGCCGAGGTTATGGGTGAGGGCGAGCGTGCGCCCGCGCGCCACGGAGGCGATCTGACGCTTCCCCGCCTCGCCGCGGAGCTGGAGCCACGCCTCGAAGAGCATCCGGAGCCCGGAGGCGCCGATCGGGTGGCCGAACGATTTCAGCCCGCCGTCCGGGTTCACGGCGAGGTCGCCGTCGAGGTCGAAGGTGCCGGCGAGCACCTCCTTCCACGCGGTGCCGCGCGCCGCGAAGCCGAGGTCCTCCATCAGGACGAGCTCGGTCGGCGTGAAGCAGTCGTGGACCTCCGCCATCGCGAGCGCGGCGCGCGGGTCCTTCACCCCCGCCTGGGCGTAGGCGTCCACCGCCGAGGCGACGACCTCCGGGAACGTCGTGTAGTCGTAGTCGGGGTCCATCGGCCCCGCGGCGGGGCCCGCGACGAACGAGAGCGCCTTCACGTAGAGGGGCTTGTCGGTGTACCGACGGGCCTCCTCCGCGGGGACGATGATCGCCGCGGCCGAGCCGTCCGACACGCCCGAGCAGTCGAAGATCCCGAGGGGGCCGGCGACGAGCGGCGAGCAGGCGATCGTCTCCTTTGGCACTTCCTTCCGGAACTGCGCCCGCGGGTTCAGCGCGCCGTTCTTGTGGTTCTTCCAGGCGATCCGCGTCATGGCCTCTTTCAGCGTCGCGTCGTCGACGCCGTACTTCTTCCCGTAGGCGGGCGCCAACAGGCTGAACGTGGCGGGCGCCGTGAGCGGCGCCCGCGTGCCGTCGCCGACGGAGCCGCTGCCGGGGAGGCCCGAGAAGCCCGAGTCCTTCAGCTTCTCGACACCGATCGCCATCGCGACATCGTAGGCGCCCGCGGCGACGGCGTAGCAGGCGTTCCTGAACGCCTCGGAGCCCGTCGCGCAGTAGTTCTCGAGCCGGCTCACCGGCTTGTAGTCGATCTTGAGCGGACGGGAGAGCGTGAGGCCCGACTGGCCCGAGTAGAGCGTGCCGACCCAGAAGGCGTCCACGTGGGCGAGCTCGATTCCCGCCGAGCCGAGCGCCTCCTTCGACGCGTCGACGAGCAGGTCGCTGACGCCCTTGTCCCAGTGCTCACCGAAGGGTGTGCACCCCATGCCGACGATCGCCACGCGGTCCCGGATTCCGTTGCTCGCCATACGCGGCCTCCCTGTCTATCGGACTCCTGGTCGTGAAGTATCGCATAGGCGCGGGCTGACGGCTTCGGGCGGCCCGTCCTCGCCTTCGGTGTAAGCGAAATCGCCCTTGTGGCGTAGGCGAAATCTCCTATTGACGTGAGAGCTACCATGAACGAGGACGCCACTGAACCAAGACGCCCCTAAACCGAGGAGGACACGCCATGCCAGGAACCTCTGTCAGGTTCTGCCTGCTCGTCGCGACGGGGTTCGCGTTCGCGTCGATGTTTCCCACCCCTGCGCCGGCCCAGACGGTCTCGTTCGCCCCGGGAGACTTTGCAGCCGGCAATCGTGCGATTTCCGTCGCTCTGGGCGACTTCAATGGCGATAAGGTCCAAGACCTGGCGGTGGCCAACGAGGGTGAAGACACCGTCGCGGTGCTGCTGGGTAACGGCGACGGGACCTTCCAGCCGGCACGCACCTTCCCTGTGAGCACGAGTCCGGTGTGGGTCGAGGTGGGCGACTTCAATGGTGATCGGGTGACAGACCTGGTGGTCGCCAACATCAATTCCAACAACGTCTCCGTGCTGCTGGGAAACGGCGATGGCACCTTCCAGAAGGGGTTGACGTTCGCTGCGGGCACCGGTCCTGACTCCGTCGTGGTGGGCGATTTCAACGGCGACAAGATCCCAGACCTGGCGGTGGCCAACTGGTTTTCCGGCGACGTCTCGGTGCTTCTGGGCAACGGCGACGGGACCTTCCAGCCGGCACGGACCTTCCCGAGTGGCGTCAATCCTATCTCCCCCGTCGTGGGCGATTTCAATGGCGACGGGGTGCCCGACCTTGCGGTGGCCAACTTCGGTAACAACAACGTCTCGTTGCTGCTGGGCAATGGCGACGGGACCTTCCGGACCGCGCTGATCGTTGCCGATGGCACCCCTCTTCCTAACGCTTTGGCCGTCGACGACTTCAACAGAGATGGCAAGCTCGACCTCGCGGTGACCAGCTCTTCTTCCAACACCGTCTCGGTGCTCCTGGGCAACGGCGACGCGACGTTCCAGGCGGCACGAAACTTCGGCGTTGGCATCGGTCCCATTGCCGTCGCCGTCGGCGACTTCAACTACGATAGGGTTCCAGACCTGGTCGTCGCCAACTTTTCCTCCAACAACGTCTCGATGCTCCTGGGCAATGGCGACGGAACGTTCCAGGCGGCACAGAACTTCGCCGTTGGCACCGGTCCTTCCGGTGTCGCCGTCGGCGATTTCGATCAGGGCGCGCCTCAAAGTGTCGAGGTGGGCAAAAAACTTGCGAGCGACCTCGCGGTGGCCAATTTCAATTCCAACTCCGTCTCGGTGCTGATCAACCGCTTGCGGCACCGGGCGCCCCAGGGCCCCCCCACGGGTCCTTGAGGAGGGTCAAGGGATCGGCCGGGCCTTCCAGAAGTAATTGTGCACCGAGCCGGCGGTGAGGAGCCGCCGGAACGTCATCGCCACCCGATCGCCGATCCGCACGGCGCCGGGATCGACATCGGTCAGCTCGCACTGGAACCTGCCGCCGCCCTCGAAGTCGATGACCGCGGCCACGACGGGTGGCGAGAGCGAGTACGCGAGCCGGTCCACCGTGAACGTCGCGATCGTCGCCGGGACGTCGGCGAGCCGTTCGGGCGCCATCCGGTCCACGGCGTGGCACTTCACGCACACGCGCTGCGGCGGCAGATGCCGGACGCCGCACGCCTGGCAGCGGCTCCCGGTGAAAGCGAACTTCCACGCCTCCGCCCGCGCGGCGGGCGGTGCCTCGGGGGGCTGGGGATCGGGCCGTCGCGGCGGCTCGCGCCGGAGGAAGCCGCGCCAGGTGAGGAAGTTCGCGTAGCTCACCTGGCCGCCCCCCTCGAGCCGCGTGGCCGCGTCCACCGACGACCCGCGCCCGGCGAGCCCACCCGTGGTCCGCCAGACGGTGACGTCGCAGCCGTCGGCGAGCGAGACCACCGCGATCAGCTGCTCGGGCGCCGCGCGCGCGAGGACGTGGGCGAGCAAGAGCCCGGCGTGCGCCGTGCCGGTGTTGCCGATGACCGCGCCGAGGTCGTCGACGACGGTCCCCTTTGTGGCGCCGACGACGCCGGCGAGCCGCCGGGCGGCGCGCGCGTGGGGCCCCGTCACCACCCAGTGGTTGATCGACGGCGCCGTCACGCCGGCCCGCTTGAGCGCCTCCGTGACGGCGCTCTCGCCGAGCGGGACGTAGACGTGCTCACCAAAGCGCTCCTCCCACTGGCGCGAGGCCGGCTCCCCGGGCAACCGCCAGCGCTCGAGGAACTCGGCCGTGGCGGACGCGGAGGCGACGGGCTCGGCGAGCACCGGTGAGTCGCGGGAATCGTCGCCGCAGAGGAACGCGACGGCGCCGTCGCCGCCGTCACGCTCGTCGGCGCCGCCCGGAAGGCCCGTCCGGATGTCCGCGAGGACCGCGAGCGCCACGCCGCGCGCGTCGAGGGCCGCGCGGAGCGCGCCCGCGCCCGAGCGGACGGCGCCCGCCATGTCGAAGGCGGGCGCGGACGGGGCGAGGTCGAGCGCGGCGTGGATCGCCGTGGCGTTGGTCTTGTCGAGGTAGGCGGGCAGCGCCGTGGCGAAGTAGAGCGCCTCGGGGGCGAGACGCGGCGCCGCCCGCAGGGCGGCGCGCGCCGCCTCGACGCCGAGCGACGTCGTGTCCTCGTCGTAGCCCGCGACCGACCGCGTCCCGCTGCCGGACGGCGCCCCGAGCGCGGTCGCGAGCGACTTCCGATCGAGCCGCCAGTGGGGGACGTAGACGCCGTAGCCGGCGATGCCGCGCATGCGCCGCCGATTCTATCAGGCGTGTCCCAGGCGTGCATGTGTATGCTGTGACGATGGCCGGCAGCGAGTGGAGTAGCGCGATCGCCGTCGCCGCCTTCGTCGCCTCGTACGTCGGGCTCGGGCTCGGCCGCGTTCCCCCCTTCCGCGTCGACCGCACCGGCATCGCGATCATCGGCGCCGCCGCGATGGTGGTCTCGGGCGCGCTCCCCTGGCCGGACGCGGTGGCCGCCGTGGACGCGCCGACGCTGGTCCTCCTGTTCGGGATGATGATCGTCACCGCCTACCTGCGCCTCTCCGGGTTCTTCCGCCTCGTGATGATGTGGGCGCTCCGGCGGGCCCGGACGCCGCTCGGTCTCCTCGCGGCCGCCGTCGTCACCGCGGGCGTTCTCTCCGCGTTCTTCGTGAACGACGTCGTCTGCCTCGTCCTGGCGCCGGTCGTGCTCGAGGTGACTCGGCAGCTCGAGCTTCCCCCCGTGCCGTACCTCCTGGCGCTCGCGACGGCGGCCAACGTCGGGAGCGTCGCGACGCTCACCGGGAACCCGCAGAACATGCTCGTCGGCAGCTTCTCCGAGGTCAGCTACCGACGCTTCCTCGCGCGCGAGGCGCCGGTGGCCGTGCTCGGGCTCGGGTGCGTCTTCCTCGTCGTCTGGGTCGTGTACCGCCGCCAGCTCCCGCAGGCACCGCTCGCGATCGTACCGGACACGCGGCTGGCGGTCCACTACCCGCTCATGCTGAAGACGGTCGTCGCGATCGCGGTGATGCTGGTCGCGTTCCTCGCCGGCGTGCCGATCGCGATCGTCGCGATCGCCGGCGCCGGGTGTACGCTCCTCACGCGGCGCGTGAAGCCGGACAAGGTCTATCGCGAGGTCAACTGGGCGCTGCTCGTCCTCTTCGCGGGCCTGTTCGTCATCACCGCGGGGCTCGAGCGCTCGGGGGCCATGGACCTCTTCCTGCACTGGGCGGCGGCGGCGAACCTCGATCGCCCGGCGGCGCTCACCGCCGTCGCCGCGGTACTCTCGAACCTCGTCTCGAACGTCCCCGCGGTCCTCCTCGTGAAGCCGCTCGTCGCCTCCTTCGCCGAGCCGCGGCGCGGTTGGCTCGTCCTCGCCATGGCCTCGACGCTCGCCGGCAACCTGACGATCCTCGGGTCTGTCGCCAACCTCATCGTCGTCGAGACCGCCCGGGCGGCGCGGGTCGAGATCGGCTTCGTCGAGTACTCGAAGGTGGGCGTCCCGCTCACCCTCGTCACGCTGCTCCTCGGCTGGCTCCTGCTCGCGTTCCTCCCCGTGTAGTATGACGGCCGTGACCGAGGATCCCCTGCTCCTCCTCGTCGGCGCCGTGGCGATCGCGTACGCGATCGCGTCCGTCGGGATCGTGCCCTACGTCGCCCGAGCGAAGCGGCGGAGCGGCCCGGGGTGGGCGCTCCTCTCGCTGCTCGTCACTCCCGTGATCACCCTGCTCGCGCTGGCCGCGATACCCCCGCGCGGTGGCGACGTCGACGAGCTCGCGGCGTGTCCCTATTGCGCCGAGGACGTCAAGGCGGACGCCGTCGTCTGCCCGCACTGCCGAAGCAATCTGGAGAGCGCGATGGTCGGACGGTTGAAGGCTCGCAAGTCGTGACCGATGCGCGCCGGCTCACCGCTCGCGGTCGAGCCGGCCGATCGTGATCGTCCGCGGCTCGTCGCCGACGCCGGCGATCCTGACCTCGAGCGTCCCGGCTGGCAAGAGGGGCAGGAGCTTGTCCGCCCACTCGACGACCGTCACGCCGTCGCCCTGCAGGAGCTCTGGGATCCCGAGGTCCATCAGCTCGGCGAGGCTCTGGGTGCGGTAGGCGTCCACGTGGTAGATGGGCAGGCGGCCCCGGTACTGGTTGATCAGGACGAAGGTCGGGCTCGTCGCGCGCGTCGTGGCGCCGAGACCACGCACGAGCCCCTGGATGAAGCAGGTCTTCCCCGCGCCAAGCTCGCCGACCAGGGCGACAACGTCGCCGGGCCGGAGCATCGCCGCCAGCCGCTCGCCCGCGGCCTCGGTCTCCTCGGGGCTCGAGGTGTAGAGCTCAGTCGTGACCGTCACCGAGCGCCTTGAACGCGTCGGGGAGCGCCGCGATCACGTCGCCGGCGATCAGCGATTCTTCGCCGACCCGTTCGGCGGCGATGTCGCCCGCGAGCCCGTGCAGGTAGACGGCCGCCTGGAGCGCCACGCCCGGGGCCATCCCGCGAGCGAGCAAGGCGCCGAGGAGTCCGGTGAGGACGTCCCCGGTCCCGCCCGACGCCATGCCGGGATTCCCGGTCGGGTTCACGAAGACCCGACCCTCGGGATCGCCGATCACGCTCCAGGCGCCCTTGAGGACGACGTGCGCGCCGTGGCGGGCGGCGAAGTCCCGGACCGTCGCGATCCGGTCGCGCTGGACCTCCGGCACGGAGGCGCCCAGCAAGCGGGCCATCTCGCCCGGATGGGGTGTGAGCGTACGGGCGGCCGGCGCCGCGCGGAGCACCTCCGGGTGGCCGGCGAGCGCGCTCAGGGCGTCGGCGTCGACCGCCATGGGCTTCGCGGTCTCCTGGACCAGCGCGCGCGCCACCGCGCGCGTCTCGTCGTCGAGCCCGAGCCCGGGCCCGAGCGCGACGGCGTCGCGCTGGGCCGCCAGCTCCGCGACGACCTCACGCGACTTCAGCGCGAGCGTGCGCGCGGCGGTCTCGGGCAGAGGCTCGGTCATCGCCTCCCGCACGAGGCTCGCGACGACGGGCTGCTGGCTCGCCGGCGTGGCCACGGTGACGAGCCCGACGCCGCTCCGCAGCGCGGCGGCGGCGGCGAGCGCCGCGGCGCCGGTCTTGCCGAGCGAGCCGGCGACGACGAGCAGATGGCCGTAGGTGCCCTTGTGGGCGTCGCGGGGCCGCCGCGGGAAGTGGGGCGCGACGTCCACCGCCTCGAGGACGAACGTCGTCAGACCGCGCAGGACCTCGCCGGCAGGAATCCCGATGGGCACGACCTCGACGCGACCGGCCAGCGCGGCGCCGGGCCCGGAGACGAGGCCGCGCTTGAAGCCGGCGAACGTCAGCGTGAGCGTCGCGCGGACGGCGGGCCCCGCCGGCGCGTCACCGTCCGGTGAGATTCCCGAGGGGATGTCGAGCGCGACGACCGGGCGGCCGCTCGCGTTCATCGGCTCGATCAGGCGCGCGACGCGCCCGTCGGGCGCCCCCCGTGAGCCCGTGCCGAGGAGCGCGTCCACGATCACGTGCGCACGCGCCAGGGTCTCCGCCGCGGCGCGCGCGTCGCCCACGAGCCACGCCCGCACGCCGCTCCGCTTCAGCGCCTTGAGCTTACCGCCCGCGTCGCCGCCGATCTCGCCCTCGGGGAACGCGAGCAGGACGTCGGGCCGCACGCCCGATCGCTTGAGCCAGCGCGCCACGACGAAGCCGTCGCCGCCGTTGCCGCCCTTGCCGCAGACGACGGCCACGCGCGCCCCGCGCGGTGGCGCCTTGAGCCCGCGGAGCAGCGCCTCGATCCGCGCGGCGGCGCCGCGGCCGGCGTTCTCCATGAGGGTCGCACCGGGAATGCCGAGCTCCGTGATCGCGCGGCGGTCGAGGCGCCGCATCTCCTCCGCCGTGAACACTCCGTGCACGGCGGCTACCGTCCCGGATCGTAGGCGGCGGCCTGGACGAGGAAGTCGGCGAGGATCGCCGTGTAGACCTCGCGCCATTCCGCACGGGCAGCCTTCGGCAGCTCGATGTGCAGCGCGCGCTCCACCGACTTCAAGAGACCGCAGCGCTTGGCGCCCGAGGCGGTGTAGCGGAGCGTGTCGGCGGGCTCGATGAGCACGTCGAGCCGCGGCGCCTCCGCCAGACCTTGCAGATGCGCGTCGCGAATCAACTCGAGCAGCGCGCGGAGCCGAAAGGCCAGCTCGCGGTCGACGCCGACGGTCGCGATCTCGATTCGGCCGGCGGAGTCCCCGTGGTTGTTGCCGTGGATCTCGGCGAGGAGCCGGAGCGGCCCGCGCGCGACCTCGCGGACGCGCGCCTCGTACGCCTCGTAGACCTCGCGGGCGCAGTCGGTGGGGACCTCCTCCGACGGCGACCGGCCGGGGGCGCCCTCCGTCGGGCGGTTGACCTGATAGCGCCGGCCCGGGCCCTCACGCGTGTCGGGCTCGATTGCGAAGCCGGTGGCGATCACGACGCCGAAGCCCGTGCGGCGACCGAGGTCGGCGGCGATGTCGGCGGTGCGCACGTCCGCGGTGCCGTGCGGGGCCGCGACCACCAGCCCACTGCGACCGGGCGTCCCGCTGATCGCGCCCTGCCCGGGCTCCATGTCGAAGACCACCGTCCGGGTGGCGCAGCCTGCGAGGATGAGCGGTCCCGTCGCCACGCTAAGAAGTCG
>Ga0134080_10000160_pt1 | contig 21158 bp, 19 predicted proteins | sample 15_taG_9_FD_94469 | JGI IMG/M metagenome (GOLD analysis project Ga0134080, IMG submission 94469) | Grasslands soil microbial communities from the Angelo Coastal Reserve, California, USA - 15_D_Met_40cm_2_24_1 metaG | ecosystem: Environmental > Terrestrial > Soil > Grasslands ...
AGGCCGAGACCGGCGCGGCGAAGCCCTTGAGATGCTGCGGGCCGAGATCCCGGAACTCGAAGAGGTGCTCGACCAAGTGATGCGTGTTCGCGCTGACGACCACTTCCCCAGGTGCTGCGATGCCTTGAAGCCGCGCCGCAAGATTGGGGGTCTCGCCCACCACCGCATGCTCACGGGCGGCGCCTTCACCGAGCAGGTCGCCGGCGACGACGATGCCCGTCGCGATGCCGATTCGCACCGAGAGATTTTCGACACCCAGCGATCCCATGGCGGTGAGGGCGCCAACGGTCGCAAGCGCCGCGCGCACGCCGCGCTCCGCGTCGTCCTCGTGCGCCAGCGGAAAGCCGAAATGCGCGAGCATGCCATCGCCCAGGTACTGGGCGACGTGGCCGTCGTAGCGCGTCACTGCGCCGACGACCGCATCCTGGTATTTGCGGATCACGTTGCGCAGGTCTTCCGGATCGAGCCGGTTCGAAAGCGCGGTCGAGCCTACGAGGTCCACGAACATGACCGTTAGGTGCCGGCGTTCCGGCGTGGCCGTGGCATCGGGCGCCGTGCCGGCGGTTCTAACTCCGGGCGATCTACCGGGTCCGGCGGCTGGGCTCGGAGAAGAACCCGGGGACAGCCCCGCGATCGCCTTGAGGAGCTTCGCCCGGCGACTGAGCGGAATGCCGAGCTCCTTCAGGTGCTCGCCGGTCAGCGCGCGAAGCGCTTCGCCATCGATCTCGTTGGCTTCGAACAAATCGGCATACTGGCCGAAGCCGCCCGCTTCCAGCCAGGTGCGGATGTTCAGGCTCATCGGCTTGCGCCCTCCCTTCGGGCGCCGAGTGGCAGGCCCAGCTCCCGCAAGTCCCCTTCGGAGAGACTTCGCAGGCTACCGAGGTCGACTCCGTTATCGAGAAACACAGAGGCGTACTTGCTGAGCCCTAGACGATCCAGTGGACGGATCGAGCCGGGAAACGGAATCTGAACGAGCAGTCTCGCGGTGAGCGTCGGCAAGACGGAGCCGAGCGATTTCAGGCCCAACTGCCAGAACGACGGCCTTAGGAGGCTTTCGACGAAGCTGATTCGACACCAGTCCCTACCCTCTGGGTCAGGAACGGTTGCCTTCCTTGGACGCCTGGATGGCAGCAGCCTTATCACACAGGACCTGCAACTGTGCAAGCCATAAGTATCAGCGGCCGTGGGCTTCATTCCTAAGAGTGTGCGACGCATGCTGACTGACGGCGGCCCTACTTATCCGTCTCGATCTTATAGGCGTTACCGTCCGCTCGAACCACTACACTCCCATCGTGGTCTGTTCGATAGATCTTGGCGTTCACCACGCCGAGCCGCTGCAAGACCGGCTTCGTCGGGTGCCCATACTGATTGCCAGCGCCGGCGGAGATCACTGCAAGCTCCGGTTTCACCCTCCCCAAAAAGTCTAGCGACGACGATGCGTTTGATCCATGATGCCCCGGGTTGAGGATCGTCGCTTTCCCAGCCCGCGGAGTTGCTTGACAACGTCGTCGACGCCGTGCGGCCGGAGAGCCGTCAGCTTCTCCGAGAGTTGCTGGTGCACGGTACCACTTCGCGCGAGAGGAGTCTCACGGCTGCGGGGTGATCGTCACGCCGTAGTGGCGGAGCGCGTATTCCGGCGTGATCTTTTCCTCCATCACGTCGCGCCGCACCAGTTCGGGGTCGCGCGCGCGCGGGTCGCCCCACCCCCCGGCGCCGCCCAGCACGTGCCGGAACACGTCGCCGTGCTGCACGCTGATCGTGCACTTCGCCGGCAGCACGCGCTCGTCGGGGGTGCCCGGGTTCAGCAGGTTCGCCGACGGCGTTCCCGGGTGCCCGCCCGCGAGCCCGTACGGCAGGTGCGAGCGGCGGTCGGTGCGGAGCTGTAACGTCGCCTCCCGCGCCAGGAACCGATATTGCCGCACGAGCGCGAGGCCACCCCGGAACGTGCCCGGCCCCCCCGAGTCGGGCACGTAGCCGTAACGCTCGATGAGGATCGGGTACTCCGACTCGATGACCTCGATGGGATTGTTGGAGAAGTTGACGACCGCGCTGCTGCACGCGTCGACGCCGTCGCGGGTCGGCCGCCCGCCCCACGACCCGAACAGGAACTCCAGGAAGACGAACGGCCGCCGCTCGGCGTCGTAGCCCCCGAAGCTCACGCCCGTGTCGCCGCCCATCTCGCAGGCGAAGACACGATCCGGCGCGATCTGGGCGAGGGCCCCGAACATCGTGTTGGCCATGCGGAAGCCGGTGAGTCCGCGGGCGGCCACCGCGGCGGGCGGCACGGGATTCACCACGGTGCCCGCGGGCGCGATCACCTCGATGGGACGGAAGTAGCCCTCGTTGTTCGGCGGCTCGCCTCCGATGAGGTGGCGCACGCACGCGTACACGGCGGACTTCGTGAACGGCAGCGGTGAATTGATGGCGCCCTTCACCTGCGGCGCCGAGCCGGTGAAGTCCGCCACCATGCGGTCGCCGGCCACGGTGATGGTCACGGTGATCGGGATCGGATCCGGGTCGATGCCGTCGTCGTCCATCTAGTCCGTGAACGTGTAGGCCCCGTCCGGCATCGCGCTGATCGCGTGGCGCGCGAGGCGCTCGGCCTGATCGAGGAGCGCCGTGGTACACGCGGCCAGGCGCTCCACCCCGTAACGCGCGATCAAGCCGAGATAGCCCCGCTCGCCCGTGAGGCACGCGGCGACCTGCGAGCGCACGTCGCCCAGCACCTGCCGCGGCACCCGCACGTTGCGGTCGATCAAGTCGAAGATCGCGTCGACCGGCCTCCCGGCGTCATAGAGCTTCAACGGCGGGATGCGAAGCCCCTCCTGGAAGATCTCCGTCGCGTCGCAGCCGTTGCCGCCCGGCGTCTTGCCGCCGACGTCGAGCTGGTGGCCGATGCTCGCCGACCACCCCACCAGCCCGCCGTCGAGGAAGATCGGCTTGAAGATGTAGAAGTCCGGCAGGTGCGTGCCGCCCTCGAACGGGTCGTTGAGAATGAAGACGTCGCCGGGCTCGATCCGGCCGACGAACTTGCGGCGCACCTGGGCCATCGCGTCGGGGATGGAGCCGAGGTGGAGCGGCAGCGTGAGGCCCTGGGCGATGAGGCGGCCCTCCGCGTCGCACAGGGCGCACGACATGTCCATCGCGTTCTTCAAATTGTTCGAGTAGGCGGTTCGCACGAGCGCGATGGCCATCTCGTCCACGATGGCGTCGAGCGCATTCTTGATGAGCTCGAGGAGGATGGGATCACCGACGTCACGCGGGGGCATGGCGCTACCCTCCCGTCCGAATGACGATGTCGTCGTGCTCGTCACGCCGCGCGGCGCAGCCCGGCGGAACGAGCGTGGTCGCGTCGTACTCGTCCACGAGCAGCGGGCCGGGCCGCCACACGGCGCCGAGGTCGCCGCGCGCGAGCACCGGGGTGCGGAGGGCACCGTGCGCAGCCCCGAAGTACGCGAGGCGCTCACCGCCGGCGCCGGCGCGGCCGGCGCCCGCCCGGACCGCCGCGGCGCAACCCTGTCGCGGCATCCGCGCCGTGACGCGAAGATTGACGAGCTGGATGGGATCGGCGTCCGCCCGATGGCCGTACGTCCGCTCGTGCTCGCGCCCGAAGGTCTCCGCCAGCTCGCGCGCCGTCGACCCGTCGAGCCGCCCGGGGAGCGGCACCGTCAGCTCGAAGGACTGCCCCTGGTACTTGCAGTCCGCCGAGCGCGTGATCTCGGGCCGGGCGGCGTAGCCCTCGTCGCGCAGCAGGCCCTCCGCCTCGCGCTCCAGCGCCGCCACCGCCGCCGCGATCTCCGCCGGGGGGGTCGCCTGCAAGGTTCTCAAGAACGTCCGCACGAGATGGTGCTCCACCTCGGCCTCGAGCAGGCCGACGGCGCTGAACACGCCGGGCGCCGGAGGGACGACGATCGTGCCGATCTCCAGCGAGCGCGCCATCTCGGCGGCGAAGAGCGGGCCGTTCCCGCCGAAGGCGACGAGGACGAAATCGCGCGGATCGCGGCCGCGCTCGATCGTCACCGCCCGCACGGCGCGCGCCATGCCCGCGCACCCCAGCAGATAGACGCCGTACGCGGCGTCCTCGAGCGAGAGCCCGAGCCGCGACGCGACCTGGTCCGCCACGGCGCGCCGCGACTTCTCCGGGTTCAGCCTGAGCCCGCTCGGCAAGCGCTCGGGATGGAGATAGCCGAGGCACACGTTGGCGTCCGTGAGGGTGACGTCGGTGCCGCCGGCGTCGTAGCAGACCGGGCCCGGCGTGGCGCCGGCGCTGCGAGGACCCACATGGATCGCGCCGGCGTCGTCGATCGTCACGATGCTGCCGCCGCCCGCGCCGACCTCGGCGATGTCGATGGCGGGCACGCGGAGCAGGAAGCCCGAGCCCTTGTTGAGCCGGCTCCCCTGCGACACGACGCCGCCGATCTCGAACTCTCCCGCCCGCGTGATCGCGCCGGCCTCGATCACCGAGGCCTTGGCCGTCGTGCCGCCCATGTCGATGCTGATGGCGTTGGGGGCGCCGACGCGGCGCGCCAGCGCCGCCGTCGCGATGACGCCCGCGGCCGGGCCGGACTCGATCACGTGCACGGGACGCCGGCGCCCGCTCTCCGCCGTCATCACCCCGCCGTTGGACTGCATCACGAGCACGGGGGCGCGGGTCCCGAGGGCGCGAATCTCGTGCTCGAGCCGTCCGAGGTAACGGTCCAACACGGGCATCACGTACGCATTCGTGACGGCCGTGCTCGTGCGCTCGAACTCGCGCATCTCGGGAAGGATCTCCGACGACAGCGTCACGCCCACGCCGGGCGCGCGCTCCCGGACGATGGCGCCGATCGCCCGCTCGTGCTCGCCGTTCGCCCACGCGTGGAGGAGACAGACGGCGATGGATTCCACGCCCTCGGCCAGCAGACGATCGACGGCCTCCACGACGCTCTCGCGATCCAGCGGCGTCACCACCTCGCCGCGGTGGTTCATCCGCTCATGCACCTCTCGACGCCATCGCCGCGGCACGAGGGGCGCCGGGCGCTCGAAATTCAGGTCGTAGAGCCGGGCGAGGCGGAGCCGGCCGATCTCCAGGAGATCGCGAAAGCCCTCGGTCGTGATGAGACCCGTGCGCGCGCCCCGGCGCTCGAGGATGGCGTTGGTGGCCACGGTCGTACCGTGGATGATCTCGCGCACGTCGGCGGACGGCGCCCCGGCGTCGAGGAGCAGCGCCCGCGCGCCCGCGATGATGGCGTCGGCGTAGTTGCCGGTGGTGGAGAGCAGCTTGCGCGTTCGCGCCGCGCCGGTGGCGTCGACCAGCACGAGATCGGTGAAGGTCCCGCCCACGTCCACGCCGAGCCGGTACGTCATGCCGTTCGCCTGCCTCCGGCGAGCCCGCGCGGGACGAACACCACGAAGATCATGATCACGAGCCCGACCGCGATGAGATTGTAGACCACGCCGATGAAGCGCAAGCCCTCGCTGAGACCGAAGAGCAGGAGGGCCCCGAGGACGGGGCCCCAGACGGTGCCGAGTCCGCCGAAGACCGCCATGCCGATCACGAAGGACGTCGTCGCCGCCGAAGCGACCGACGGACTCACGAGCTGCACGTCGTAGGCATACAGCGCTCCCGCGAGCCCGGCGAAGGCCGAGCTCACCACGAACGCGAGCAGCTTGTAGACGGTGGTGCGGATGCCCAGCATCTCCGCAAGGACCTCGTCCTCGCGGATCGCGCGGAACGCCTTGCCCGCCGGCGTGCGCTCGCACAGCGCGCGCATCGCGACGACGGAGGCCGCGACGATGGCGACCACGATCACGTAGCGCGCCTGGCGATGCGCCAGGGGCGCTGCGGGCAACCCGGGGAACGTGCGGTAGTCGTGGATGCCGAACGGGCCTCCGGTGAGCTCGAGCCAGTTCTGGGCGACGAGGCGCACGATCTCCGCCAGGCCGAGGGTGACCAGCGCCAGGTAGTGACCGCGCAGCCGCAACGCCGGAAATCCTGCCAGGCCTCCGACGAGCGCCGCGACCAGCGCGGCGAAGACGAGACCGAGCCAGGGCGAGAGATCGGCGTGCTTGGTGGCCGTGGCGGCGGCATAGGCGCCGAGGGCGAAGAAGCCGGCGTGCCCGAACGAGACCTGGCCCGTGTAGCCGCTCAGCAGGTCCCAGCTCGCGGCGAGCAACGCCCACACCATCGCTTGCGTCGCGAGCGTGAGGACGAACGGATGGGGGATCAGCGCGGGCAGGAGCGCCGCGACGACCAGCGCCGCCGGCACCGCGATCACGCGCACCCGTGCGATCATCGCCGGCCCCCACCGCCGAGCAGGCCCGAGGGCCGCAGGAGCAGCATGACGATCATCACGGCGAAGGCGATGGCGTTCTGCCACTCGGAGGGGATGAGCATCACCGAGAACGCCTCGGCGAGGCTGATGAGGAAGCTCGCGACGAGCGCGCCCGCGAGGTTGCCCATGCCCCCGAGGATCGTGATGGCGAACGCCTTGATGGTGAGCGGGAAGCCGACGGTGGGATAGACGTTGAACAGCGGCGCCATGAGCGCTCCGCCCGCGCCGGCCAGCCCCACCCCCAGGGCAAGCGTCAGCGCGAACACGCGCGGGAGATTGATCCCCATCGCCTGCGCGGCGTCGGGGTTCTGCGCCACCGCGCGGACCGCGAGCCCTTCACGGTGGAAGCGCAGGAAGAGGAACAGCCCGCCGAGAAGCACGATCGACACGACGAGCACGAGCAGACGCTGATGGCTCACGGCCGTGAATGACAGGTCCAGCACCCCGCCCGCGTACGGCGGCACGCGCAGGTAGTCCCCACCGGCGGCGGCGAGGAGGCTCGACTGGAGAAACGTCGACAGTCCGAGCGTCAGCACCAGGTAGAGCGGACCGCGCGGCCGCGCGCCGAGACGGCGCTTCAGCGGCGCCAGGAGGAGCGGATAGACGCCGAGCCCGAGCAGGAAGGTTCCGACGGCCGCGCCCGCCACGCCGGCGGCGCCGGGCCAGTGGAGGACCACGATGGTGGCGAACGCCAGGTAGCCGCCGATGGCGAAGAACTCGCCGTGGGCAACGTTGATGACGTCGAGGACGCCGAAGATCAGCGTGAGGCCCACGGCGAAGAGCGCGTAGAGCCCGCCCAGCACGATCCCCTGGATGGCGAACTCGGCCAGCGACTCGAGCACCGCCCTACCCTTCGTCCTCGCCGAGATACAGACGGCGGATGCGGTCGCTCGCGCGCAGCTCGGCCGGCGTGCCGTCGAAGGCGTTCCGGCCGAGGTCGAGCACGAACACGCGGTGAGCCACGGCGAGAATCGCCTCCACGTTTTGCTCGACGATGAGCATGGCGATGCCCCCGCCGTTCAGCGCACGGATGGTGTCGTACACGTCGGCGATGAAGCGGGGCGCGAGCGCGGCCGAGGGCTCGTCGAGGAGGAGGAGTCGCGGGCGCACGGCGAGCGCGCGGGCGACGGCGAGGATGCGCTGCTCGCCGCCGGAGAGGCTGCCCGCGGGCTGCCGCCGGCGGGCGGCGAAGAGCGGGAAGCGCGCGTAGAGATCGTCCACGGCCGCGCGCGCCTCGCGGGACGAGCGCAGCGCGTAGCCGCCGAGCAGGAGGTTCTCGTGCACGGTCATGTCCGCGAACAGCCCCCCCGCCTGCGCGACGTAGCCGACGCCGAGGCGCACGACTTGATCGGGCCGGAGCCCGACCAGAGGCCGTCCCTCGAGGGCGACCTCACCCGCGAACGGCGCCAGATAGCCGAACGCGGTCTTGAGCAGGGTCGACTTGCCCGCGCCGTTGGGGCCGATGAGGCCCACGATCTCGCCCTCGCCCACCGCCAGCGAGACGGACTGGAGGATCTCGAGCTTGCCGTAGCCGGAGCGGACGTCGGCCACGCGCAGCATCACGCGTCGTCGCGCGCGCGGCCCTGGCCCAGGAGCGCTGCGATGACCCGCTCGTCGGCGCGGATGGCCGCGGGCGGTCCCTCGGCGATCTTCTCGCCATGATCCATGACCACGATCTTGTCGCAGAGGCTCATGACGAATGGCATGTGGTGCTCGATGATGAGGAACGTGCGGCCCCGGCCGCGGAGCTCGCGGATGGTCTCGGCGATCTGGCGGCGGACGACCGGATGTACACCGGCGAGCGGCTCGTCGAGCAGGAGCAGGGTGGGCTCGATCACGAGGTTCATCGCAAGCTCGAGCAGGCGCTGCTGGCCGACGGAGAGACTGCCCGCGGACGCATCGACGAGCCCCATGAGCCCGAGGCGCTCGAGCCAGGCGTCGGCACGTCCCTCCCAGTCGCGCACGCCGCGGCCCATGGCGGCGATGGCGAGGTTCTCGCGCACGGGCAGCGCGCGGAAGAGTCTCACCGCCTGGAACGTCCGCCCGATGCCCCGTCGGGCGATCTCGTGCGTCGACAGGTCGTCGATGCGCTCACCGTCGTGAAGCACGCGCCCGCCGTCGGCCCGGAGCAGGCGCGTGATGAGATCGAAGACCGTGGTCTTGCCGGAGCCGTTGGGCCCGATGAGGCCGACGACACTGCCCGCCTCGACCTCGAACGAGCAGCCGCTGACGGCGCGGAGGCCGCCGAAGCGCTTCGTGAGCTCGGAGACGGCGAGCCGCGCCGGCTGGGTTACTTCTTTTCCCACGCGTACGGCGGCACGGGCACGAACTTGCCGCCGCCGGCCGAGGCGACCGAATCCGGATAGATCGGCACTTTTTTGCCGCCCTGGATCTGCACGATCACGGTCTGGATGGGCATGCGATGGCCCTCGGCGAGCGGCGTGAACTTGCGCGTGCCCCAGGCGGTGACGAACGTGCCGTTCTCGAGTCCAGCCGCGACCTTCTGGGGATCGACGCTGCCGGCCTTCCGGATCGCCTCCAGGACGACGAGGGCCGCGTCGTGCCCCTGCACCGCGAAGTTGGTGGCGTCGGTGCCCGTCTTCTTCCGGTAGGCGGCGAGCATCGGCTCGGACACCTCGGAGTACCTGGCCGGCCACCAGCGGTTGTTGACGATCGCGCCATCCATCTGCCGAGCGTGCTGATCCACGAACGTCTGCGCGGACACCGTGGCTCCCATGTGCGCGACCACCGCGGGCACGCGCAGCTCGAACCACTGGGTGAACAGCACGGGGCCGCTCGAGCCGTAGATCTCGCCGATGATGGCCTGCGCCCCGAGGCGCTTCACCTTGGCCAGCTGCGGGGTGAGGTCGGTCACGCCACGGTCGACGAACTCGTCCGCCACGACCTCCACACCCCGGGCGTTGGCGGCGAGCCACTCGCGCGAGATGCGGGAGAAGTCACGGCCCGCGTCGGTGTTCTCGTTGAGCATCACGACCTTCTTGGGCTTCACGTGCGCCACCACGGCGGCGTTGAGCGAGCGCGCGATGTCGTTGACGGTGGGGCTGAGCTGGAAGACGTACTGCGCCTTCGTCTGTGTGATCTTGTCGCCGATCTTCAGCGACGCCGCGCAGCAGGCCACCACAGGCGTGGACGCCTTCTGGAACTCGTCCATCACCCGGATGAAGACGTCGCTGGAGAGAAAGCCGATGCCCGCGTGGATCTTGTCCACGGTGAGCGCGCGCGTGACCACGTTCAGGCCGACGTCGCCCTTGCCTTCCGTGTCGTACCAGATCACACGGACCCTGGCGGGCTTGCCGCCGAGCGGAACGCTCTCCGTGCGCTCCACCGCGACCTCGATGCCCGCCTTGATCTGGGCCGCGACGTCGGCGCTGATGCCGGAGATGGGGGCGAAGGCGCCGAGCCGGACTTCGTCCTGCGCCCCCGCCGGGGAGGCGAGGAAGGCGGGTCCGAGCAGCCACAGCGCGACGAGGATTGCGTTCCGCGTGCGGGTCATGGGACCTCCAGAGTCGAGAGTCCGCCGGTGATAGCACATCGCTCCCGTGCGATCAAGCGACGCGCGGTTGCCGCGCAGAGCCGGTGACGGCGCGCGGTAACGTCGGTCGCGGACCGCCTACTGCCGGGCGAGGAAGGCGTCGCGGAGGACGTTCGCCTCCGTCTCGAGCTCGTCCAGCCGGTGCTTGACGACGTCACCGATGCTCACGATGCCCTGCAAGCGCCCGCCGACCACCACGGGCAGGTGACGGAGCCGCCGCCGGGTCATCTGGCTCATCACGGTCTGGATGTCGTCGTCGGGCGTGCAGGTGACCGGCGCACGCGTCATCACGAGCGAGACCGGCAGGTCCAGCAGCGACGGCCCGCGGTCCGCGAGTCCATGGACGATGTCGCGCTCGGTGATGATGCCGAGCACGCCGGTGCCATCCTCGCTCACGACCAGCGCGCCGATGTGCTTGTCCCGGAGCAGACGCGCGCTCGTGGCGATGCTCGTGCGCGGGGGCGTGGTCTCGACGGTCGTACCCTTGACCTTGAGGATCGAGGCGACTTTCATGGAGCACCTCTACTTGTCCAGCCAGACCTTCTTGTAGAGGACCTTGAACTCGGCCTGGTAGACGTAGTCCTTCATCCACGGCTGCGCCACCTGGTAGAACGGCGAGCCGGAGATCGTGTTCCAGTAGAGCTTGTCGGCGCTGAACTCCTGGAACTCCCTGGCGATGGCCTTGCGCTTCACCGGGTCCATCTCGCGGCCGTAGCGGGCGTAGTACTCGTCGACCTTGGGGTCGGTGTGGCGCGTGCTGTTCCAGGACGCCGTGCTGGCCGACAGGAACGAGTTCTGGTCCACGGTCATGAGGGACGCGAGATCCTCGACGTACATGTCGAACGGCCCGTCCTGGGTGGCCACGTTCATCCAGCTCACCTTGTCGGTGAGCCGGATGTTCGTGGTCACGCCGATGCGCGCCATCTGCTCCTTGATCACGGTGACGATCACGTGGAAGACGGACTTCTCGGTGTTGGTCATCAGCTCGAAGGTCAACGGCTTCTGCGGGCCGTAGCCGGCGTCCGCCAGCAGCGCTTTCGCCCTCGCGGGGTCATAGGGGCACATGTGGGTCACGTCAACGGTGTCCTGGGTACCCGGCGGGATGATCCCGAGCCACGGAGTGGCCTGACCCTTGAACGCGATCTTGACGATCTCCTTGCGATCGATCCCGTAGCACCCCACCGCCTTGCGGACCCGGATGTCGTTGAAGATCGGATGCGGCCCGCGATCCTTCGACATGGGCTTGCCGTCCGCGGGCACGGTGACCTTCATCATCGCGACCATCGGCGTCGTCTCTTTGCCGGTCATGATCTGGGCGCGTGGGTTCTGGGCCCGGAGGGTGTCGACGTGATCGGCGGACAAATCGGCGATGAAGTCGATCTCACCGGCCTTGAATGCGGCCATCTGCGTGACGGGGTCCCTGATCACGCGGATCATGACGCGATCGAGATACGGGAGGCCCGGCTCGAAGTACTTGTCGAACCGGTCCATCACCAGATGGCTCCCCTTCACCCACTCGACGAGCTTGAACGGCCCGCATCCGGGGACGGCCTCCGGCTTGCCGGCCTTTCGATCTTCAATCGTGTATTTCTGCGTGGCCGCCGGCGAGTAGAACATGAGGCCCATGCGATACGCGGCCAGCATGTGCATCATGAACGCGTAAGGATGCTTGAGTCGGATCTGCACGGTGTACGGATCGAGCACCTCGACCGAGTGCACCGGCTCGTAGAACGTCCGCATGCTGGACCGCGTCGCGGGGTCCATGATGCGATCGACGTTGAACTTGACCACGGAGGCGTCGAGCCTGGTGCCGTCGTGGAACAGCACGTTCTTCTTGAGCTTGAACGTGTAGAGGAGACCGTCGGGCGAGATCTGCCACGATTCGGCGGCGTCCGGCACGAACTTGCCGTCGGGCGTCATGCTGATGAGCCCACAGTTCATGTTCAGCACCGCCCACACCAGCTCGTAGCCGGGCGCGGTGTGGAAGTCCAGATTCGAGATCTCGTTGCCGTAGGCGACGCGGAGCGTGCCGCCGCGTTTCTGCGCCCCGGCCGTCGTGACGTCGGAGAGGAGGATCGCCATGACCAGGGCCGCCGCCGTCCCGAACACGAGACGTCTCGAGCGCATGGTGCGACTCCTTTACCCGCCGGCCAGTTCGCTCACTCGGGGGTGAGCCTCGCGATCACGTGGGGTCCTTTCTCGAAAAACGCAAACGCCCCGCCAGCATGACCTGCGCGGGGCGTTCTCACATCCACCACCTCCCCCCGAACAACACGATGGGGGCTCGACTCAGTATGGGGACCTTAGGTGCGCTCCTCGCAGGTTGTCAATAGGAATGTTGCTTTGAGCGCAGGAATGTTGCTTTGAGCGCCGCGAGGCTGACGAACCCACCGATGCGCACGTTCGCCCAAGCGCCTAGCCCTGCTTGACGAGGAAGTGCGCGCGCCGATTCTTCGCCCAGCACGCCTCATTGTGGTCCGTGCACTGCGGGCGCTCCTCTCCGTAACTGATGATCGTGATACGCCGAGCGGCGACACCCTGGGCCACGAGGTAGTTCATCGCCGCCTTCGCGCGACGCTCACCCAGTGCCAGGTTGTATTCATTGGTTCCCCGCTCGTCACAGTGCCCCTCGATCAAGAGAAGGTCCTTCTCGTTGGCCTTGAGCCAACGTGCATTCTGATCGAGGAGGTCCGCGTCTGTCGGACGGATCGTGTACTTGTCGAAGTCGAAGTGGATGTCCGCGAGGTCGCGCACGGCGACAAAATCACTCGGAGCCGGCCGGCCCCCCGTCGACGTCGAAGACCCCGGCTGACCGGTCGAACCCGGAGCCCCCGGGTTGGCGGTCGCCTGTCTCGAAGCCGTATTGCTCATCGGGGAAACTCCCGTCGGTGGCGGAGCGGACGTGAGCATAGTCGCCGGTTGCTTGGCACAGCCGGACACGAGCACTGCTGCGATGAGCACCAGGGTTGTGAGCCCGTATCGAGTCATCGCCTAGCCTTTCTCGTCCCGTTCCGGGACAGGATCCTACGTCGGGTTGATTGGATGACGAGTCGGTTCAGGGACGCCACGAGCGACGGACCTTCGATGGTCAGTTCGGCGACCGAATAACTGGCGAGTCGTTTGAGAACCTTCTCCCCCGCCGGACGCAGGCACACGAGCACCTCACGTCGATCACGACCATGTCGGCGCCGCTCGACCATGCCTTGCCTCACCAGCCGATCCACCAGCTGAACGGCGGCGTGGTGGCGGATCTGCAGACGGTCCGCGAGCACGCTCATCGTCGCCGCCTCGTGCCCCTCGAGGCCCTTGATCTGCAGCAGAACGAGGTATTGCTGGGGCTCCACACCGGCGTCTCGGGCGGCGACTTCCCGGACCCGCAGGAATCGTCGAATCTGATAGCGCAGATCGGCGAGCGTTCGGTAATCGAGGCGGCGGGCGGCGGCGCGCGGAATGAGGAGCGCCATCACCCCGGGAGTATATATCACTTTGTGATAGAGTTCTATTCCTCGTCCGTCAAGGCACGGAGTAATGCGAGGTCTCGCGTGCCGTCAGTGCCCCAGGCGGCGAGGGATCATGGGCTCGACGCCGATCCCGAACCAACGATGCGCGTATCGCTGGAGGGCACCGCTGAGGCCGAACGGCATGAAGATGATCGTGACGACCATGATCAGCCCGTAGACGAGCGCCTGCCAGACGTCCAGCCCCGCCAGCAGCTCGGGCAGGACGATCAGGAAGCACGCGCCGAGCACCGACCCGAGCAGCGAGGCGAGCCCCCCCAGGATGATGATGGTGATGAACTGGATGGAGAGGAATAAGCTGAACTCCTGCGGATCGAGGAAGCCGACGATGAACGCGCTCAGCGCGCCGGCGAGGCCGGTGTAGAGCGCGCTGATGGCGAAGGCGATCGTCTTGTACCGGGCGATGTTCACACCCATGGCGGCGGCCGCGCGCTCGTTGTCGCGGATCGCGAGGAACGCCCGCCCCGCCCGTCCCTTCACGAGATTCCGGGCGAACAGCAGCATGGCGACCGTGACCACGAAGAGCAGGTAGTACTTCCGGTAATCGGTATGGAAGGTCAGCCCCAGGAACGAGGCCGGTTGCACCTTCATCCCTTCCGAGCCGTGCGTGATCACCGAGAGCTGCAGGAGCATCTCCTGCACGATGAGGGTGAAGCCGAGCGTCGCCATGGCGAGGTAGAGGCCGCTCAGTCGCAAGCACGGCAGCCCCAGGAGGTAGCCGACGGCGGCGCTGACGAGCGCCGCCCCGACCAGGCAGAGCACGGACGGCCAGTGCCACCGTTCGGCGAGGACGGCCGCCGTGTACGCGCCGATGGCGAAGAACGCCGCATGGCCGAGGGAGACCTGGCCGGTGTAGCCGGTCAACAGATTGAGCCCGAGCGCCACCAGCACGTAGACGAAGAGACGCGACATGACGTAGATGACGTAGTTGTCCGCCACGTTCGGCAGCACCAACAAGATTGCCGCCACCGCGACCAGCGCCGCCCCGCCGAGCCGCGAGCGCCGGGGCATGCGGTCACACCTTCCGGACCGGCGCGGCGCCGAACAGCCCGCTCGGTCGCACGACGAGCACGAGGATGAGCAGGATGTAGGTGGAGACTTGCTTGATGCCGGCGTTGAAGAAGTACCCGGAGAGGTTCTCGAGGATCCCCAGCAGCATCCCACCGACGATCGCCCCCGGGATGCTGCCGAACCCGCCCAGGATCGCGCCGGCGAAGGCCTTCACGCCGATGAAGCCGAGGTTGGGGTCGAGATAGATGATGGGCGCGATCAGCACGCCGGCCACGCCGCCGATGCCGGCGCTGATCGCCCACGTCAGCGAGAAGATCCGCGGCACGCTGACGCCCATGAGGCGGGCCGCCGTCTGGCTCTGGGCGGTGGCCCGCATGGCCGTCCCCGTCTTCGTCAGCTTGAAGAAGAGGTAGAGGGCCGCCATGATCACGAGCGAAAACCCGATCACCCCGGCGTCCATGGCGGTGAAGCTCACGATGCCGAGCCGAATGGGGTCCTTCGAGAAGATGGTCGGCAGCGGCAGCACGTCGTACCCGTAGAGGATGCCGGCGGAGGAGCGCAGCACGATCGAGGCGCCGATGGTGGCGATGACGATGCTGAAGATCGGGGCGTTCATGATGGGCCGCACGACCACCCGCTCGAGCAGCACGCCCATGAAGCCCGACACGACGATGGTCAAGACCAGAACCAGCCAGTAGGGGATCCCGAACCGGATCAACAGCGTGTAGCTGATGAATCCGCTGACCATCACGAACTCGCCCTGCGCGAAGTTCACCACGTCGGTCGCCTGAAGATCAGGACGAAGCCGAGCGCGATGAGCGCATACACGCAGCCGGTGGCGAGCCCGCTGACGACCTGGCTGGTCAGGATCTCGACCATGCGTCGTGCGGCCCCGAGGCTCCTAGCGCCGGCCGACTTCCTTGAGCTCCGTCCACTCGCTCGCCTTCGTCCACTTACCGTCCTTCACGACGACGAGCCGGCCCGCGTTGCTCATGCCGCGGCGATTGTCGCCGCCGTACGTGTACTTCAGGCCCCAGCCCGGATCCCAGTCCTTGATCGACTCGATCGCCCTGAGCACCGAGTCGCGGGTGAGGCTTCGCCCGGTGCGCTGCAGGGCCTCGGCGAACAGCGCCGCCTTCTGATAGCCGTACAGGTTCGTGGTGTCGATCGGAAGCGAGGGAGCGTACTTGGCCATGTCCGCCCGGTACTGATCGAGGAAGGGGCCGGGATCCGTCGGCAGCGGATAGACCTCGACGCCCATGAGCCCTTCCACGTGCTTGCCTCCCAGCTCGATCGTCTTGGCCAGCACGATGGGCGAGGGACCGATGAACAGCGGCTTGTAGCCGATAGCCGCGCACTGCTCGGCGAGCCGAGGCGGCTCACGGTACACCGCCTGGAGAATGACCGCGTCGGCGCCCGACTCCTTCAGCTTCGCGGCCTGCGAGCTGAAGTCAATGTCGGCGCGCTTGTAGTCCACCTCGGCCACGTAGGCGAGGTCGTACTGATGCTTGAGCCGCGACTTTCCCGCCAGGTGGCCGTCGAGCCCGTACTCGTCATCCTGATAGAAGCTGGCGATCTTGCGGATCTTCCGCTCCTTCACCAGGTAGTCGATGATCAGGCCCGTCTGGTCGGCGTAGGTCGCGAGGTCGCCGACGTGCCACTTGCCCGAGGTGGTCCAGATGCTGGCCAACGTCGCCGGGAAGATGTTCGGGACGCGCTTTTCCTCCACGTAGTCCTTGATGGCCTTGGTCGTCGGCGTCCCCAGGTGGCCCATCATGACGAAGACGTGGTCACGCTCGACGAGACGCTTGGCGTTCGTCACCGCCTTGGGAGGCTGGTAGACGTGGTCGTAGGCGATCAGCCGGATCTTCCGCCCGTGGATGCCGCCGGCTTCGTTGACGCGGTTGAACAGGGCCTCCATGCCGGCCTTGATGTTCACTCCCCAGTTCGCGACGGCACCGGTGAGGTCCAACCCGGCGCCGACGACGACTTCCTTGTCGGTGACGCCTTCCTCCGCGCGGACGGGTCCGCTTGCGAAGAGGACGAGGAGACCGACGAGCACGCTGATGAGTACGGCACCGCCGCGAAGCCCTTTCATGGCACCTCTCCTTTCGTGTCGGTCATCGATGCCCGAGATACGACCGGCGCACGCGGTCGTCGCGCAGGAGCTGCTGACTGTCCCCAGCGAGGGAGATCGTGCCCGTCTCGAGGACGTAGCCGTAGTCCGCGATGGACAGGGCCTTGTTGGCGTTCTGCTCGACGAGCAGGACCGTCGTGCCGCCGGCGTGGATGTCGCGGATGATGCCGAAGATCTCCTCGACGAGCATGGGGGCGAGGCCCAGCGACGGCTCGTCGAGCAGCATCAGGATCGGCTCGGCCATGAGCGCGCGGCCGATCGCCAGCATCTGCTGCTCGCCGCCGCTGAGCGTCCCCGCCAGCTGCGATCGCCGCTCGGCCAGGATGGGGAAGCACGCGTGCACGCGCTCGAGCGCCCGCTGGATCGCGCGCTTGTCGGTCCGCGCGTACGCCCCCATCTTGAGGTTCTCGAGGACGGTCAGCTCCGGGAAGAGCTCGCGGCCCTCGGGAACGTGCGAGATCCCGAGGCGCACGATTTTCTCGGAGGGCAGGCCCTCGATCCTGCGCCCCCGGAAGCTGACCGTTCCGCGCGCGGGTCGGGCGAGCCCGGAGATGCTCTTGAGGGTCGTGGACTTGCCCGCTCCGTTGGCGCCGAGCAGGGTGACGATGGAGCCTTCGAGCACCTTGAACGAGATGCCCTTGAGCGCCTGGATACTGCCGTAGAACGTCTCGATTCCGTCGAGGGTCAGGAGCGGCTCAACCGCCGGCGACATTGACCGTCTCCCCGAGATAGGCCTTGATCACCTCTGGATCGTGCTGCACGTCGCGCGGAGTGCCCTCGGCGATCTTGCGACCGAAGTTCAGCACGGTGATGGTGTCGGTGAGGTTCATCACGAACCCCATATCGTGCTCGACGAGCAGAATGGTCAGCGTGAAGCGCTCGCGTACGCGAAGCAGCACGTCGGAGAGGGTCTGCGTCTCCGACGTGTTGAGTCCCGACGCCGGCTCGTCGAGAAGAAGCAGCCGCGGCTCCAGGGCCAGCGCGCGCGCCAGCTCCAGGCGCTTCTGCGAGCCGAGCGGGAGACCTCCCGCCGGCTGCCGTTGAGCCTCCGTGAGCCCGAGGAACGCCAGCAGCGCTTCGGCCTTCTCGCGGACGGCACGCTCCTGCGCGCGGACGAAGGGCAGGTCGAGGCCTTCGGCCACGAGACCCGTCCGCATGTGGCTGTGCTTCGCCACCAGGACGTTGTCGAGGACGCTCAGACTCGGAAACAGCTGCACGCTCTGAAACGTGCGCGCGATCCCGAGTCGCGCGATCTGATCGGGGCGCAGGCCCGTGATGTCGTGATCGAGGAAGCGGATGCTGCCGCTCGCGGGCCGGTAGAAGCCGGTCACGCAGTTGAAGATCGTGGTCTTGCCGGCGCCGTTGGGTCCGATCAGCCCGTGGATGCGGCCCGTCTCGACCGTGAAGCTGACGCCGTCCACGGCGCGCAAGCCGCCGAAGTTCAGCGACAGGTCGTTGACAGACAACATAGGGCCCTTCTTTATCTCGGCGCGCGACGCCGAGCGCTCGATCGGGCCGGCAAAGCTCTCACTCCGCGTGCCAGACACTGCTCGGCACGAGAGGGGCCCGATGCTACAGCGCCGGCAGAGAAGCGGTCAAGGCGAAAGGCGGCGACCGATCTGCGAGTGTTAAGCTGCTGCGCGCACGAAGGAGGTCGCCATGCCGAGCCCACGCGTGTCCCGCCGGAACTTCCTCACGGGTGCCACGGTCCTGGTCGCGACGTCGCTGATCGGCAAAGCGCTCGACCGATCCACGGCGGAGGCCAGCACCGACCTGCTCGAGCTTTCGGCGACGGAGGCGGTCGCGATGCTGCGTCGCGGGGATGTGAAGGCCGAGGACTACGCGGCGGCCCTGCTGGCCCGGTGCGACGCGGGCAAGCAGCTCAATGCCTTCATCTCCATCGCTCCCGACCAGGTCAAGGAGGCCGCTCGGGCCGCCGACCGGCGCCGCGCCGCCGGCGCCTTCCTCGGTCCCTTGCACGGGCTGCCCATCCCGATCAAGGACAGCGTGAACACGCGAGATTACCCCACCACGTCGGGAACCGCGGCGCTCCGTAGCTTCCGTCCGAAGGACGACGCGCCGGTCGTGCGCGCCCTCCGCGATGCCGGCGGCATCGTGCTCGGCAAGACGAATCTGCACGAGCTGTCGTTCGGGTGGACCAGCACGAATCTCAGCTTCGGCGCCGTGAAGAACCCGTACGACCCGACACGGATTCCCGGCGGCAGCAGCGGCGGAACGGCGGTGGCCGTCGCCACTCGCATGGCGCCGCTGGGCGTCGCCGAAGACACCGCGGGCTCGATCCGCGTTCCGGCCGCCATGTGCGCGATTGCGGGGTTCCGTCCGACGACGTTCCGCTATTCTCCGCGCGGGGTGATGCCGCTCACCTCCGTCTTCGACACGATCGGACCACACGCGCGCACGGTGGGCGACCTCGCGCTCTTCGACTCGGTGGTCACCAGTGACGGGAGCCCGCTGCGGCCGGTGGCCCTGCGCGGCGTGCGCCTCGGCGTCTCGCGTTTGCATTACTTCGCCGACCTCGATCCGGAGGTCGCGCGGGTGGCCGAGGAGGCGCTCAAGAAGCTCCGCGACGCCGGCGTGGTGTTGGTCGAGGCGGACGTTCCCGACGTCGCCAGGCTCGTCACCGCGGCAAACTCGCCGATCATCCTGCACGAGGCCCGTCCGATGATCCAGCGGTATCTGGAGGAGTTCGAGACGGGTGTGACCTGGGATCAGCTCTTCGCAAGCGTCGGTGAAAACGTCAAGCGCCCCTTCGCCGCTTCGGCGCTCCCCGGTGGACAGTTCCGGCCGCCGGACGAGGCGTACGTCCAGGCGCGCGACGTCCATCGACCGGCTCTGCAGCAGGCGTTTCGCGACTACTTCTGCAAGACCGCTGTCGCCGCGATCGTGTATCCCACGACGCTGGTCCCGGCGACGCCGATCGGCCAGGACCAGGAGGTCGAGATCGGCGGCAAGAAGATGCCGTTCCGCGTGGCGATGTCTCGAAACATCGCTCCGGGAAGCTGCGCAGGGATCCCGGGTGTCGTGCTGTGCGCGGGACTGACGAGCGGTGGTCTTCCAGTCGGCGTCGAGTTCGACGGGCCCGCCGGCTCCGACCGCGACCTGCTCGCGCTTGGACAAGCGCTGGAGGCCGTCCTCGGGAGGCCGCCCGCGCCGCGGATCTGAGGGCCGATCAGCGACAGGTCAGCCGCTACGCGGAACTTCGCTCGCACTCCCCTTCCCAGATTCGGTGGCAGCGGCCGTGAAATCTGAGGATCCGGCCGTCCGGGAAGCGATAGGCGACTTGCGCGCCCAACTCGTCGCAGGCCGCGCACCTGACCACGGCGATGCCGGTATCCGCCTTGATGTGCCCGGTGGGCGTAGTGGGTCGTCCTGGCTCCGTGGTGAGTGGTGGGATCGCGCGAGGCAGGGTGCCGGCATCGAGCCGTTCGCGGATCCTCTGTGTGACGGTGTTCTTATCCACGTGTCGTCCCCTCCATGCCCTGTCCGTCGCGCCTGTTCATCTTGCGCACGACCTCGTTGATGCGACGGATGGCGGCGCGAACGCTCGCGGCGGCCTCACTATTCGTCCCGGCTATCGCCGGGCGATCGGCGCCGCTGAGGATCGACCCGAGCACCTTGTTGACGGTGTCGCCGAGATGATCGCTCAGCTCCTTCAACCGATTCAGCTCCATCGCCTGCACCGTGACCTCGGTGTGGTCGGCGAGCGCGTGGCGTTCGGCATCGAGCCGCGTGAGGATATCGTCGAGGGCGTCCACGTTGGACGAGATGGTGTCGCGCACGCCCGCGTGTCCTTCCATACCGAGCGATGAAAGCACGACCTGGTGGTAGCGCCGGGCGAACTCCAGCTCATCACGCAGCTTCACGAGGGTCTCCCGGTACTCTGTCCCGACGACGCGATTCACGAGCGCGTCGATCTCCTTGGCGATCTGGTCGGGCGGCACGTGCTTGGCGTCGAGATACGCCGTGGCTCCGAGATCCATGCCCAGCTCTTGCGCCCGATTGCCGATGAAGATGCTGCTGTAGAAGATGAAGGGCAGGCGCGCCCAGCGCCCGTCGCAGCGGAGCGCGCGACACAACTGGAACCCATCCATCCTCGGCATCTTGACGTCCGACACGACGGCCTCGACGGCCTGGCCCGCCAGGACCTCGAGGGCGGCCGCGCCATTGGGCGCCGTGACGACGTTGTGGCCGGCCTGGCCGAGCAGGGCGGTCAGCAGACGTCTGCGGGGCGGAGAATCATCGACGACCAGAACGCGCATTGATTTCGCCGACCTCCGGCCGCGTTGGGAGCACGTCCTGTGCCAGGCTGCTCGGGCATATAACCCGACGATTTGTCACGTCTCTCGCGGAGGCTCGAGCCGCCATCTTGGCCACCTATATGCGGCCCCCCGCGTCCTTCTGGCACGGTCGTCTTGTAGCGTGTGGCAAACTTATTGAGTTGTCCGTGCCCCCACAGCGCGCCATGGAGACGTCCGAACTCGTGAGAGAGCTTCGCATCGACCGTGACGGGCGGCCGCCGCGCCTCCGCCGGCGGCGACTCCTGCTCGCGGCGGCCGCGCTCGTCGTCCTCGCCGCCGGCCTGTGGCTCGCCTGGGCCCGGACGA
>Ga0134080_10000196_pt1 | contig 19439 bp, 15 predicted proteins | sample 15_taG_9_FD_94469 | JGI IMG/M metagenome (GOLD analysis project Ga0134080, IMG submission 94469) | Grasslands soil microbial communities from the Angelo Coastal Reserve, California, USA - 15_D_Met_40cm_2_24_1 metaG | ecosystem: Environmental > Terrestrial > Soil > Grasslands ...
CCATCGTAGAGGGCCGCGGCGTCGGCCACCGACGCGCCAACGAGAAGAATGCCAACGAGCATCAGGGCTCTCACGCTGAGTCCTCCCGCGCTGAATGCGTTGTGCGCGATCATTCGACCACTGGCCGATCTGGACCACCATCGGACCTTGGCCTTAGGGCCGGCAATGTCTCGGACCGGCAAGAAATGGGGCCAACGTCCTATAGCCGGTGCCGCCGGCGCGTCGCTACCGTGCCGACATGGGTTGTCGAAGATCCGCCGCCGGGGTGCTCGTCTTCGTGGTCCTGCTGACGCTCGCCGTGACCGCTCCCGACGCACAGGAGCGCGTCAGGATCGACGGCCAGGTGCAGTGGGTGGCAGCCACCAGGATGCAGGTCATGACGGGCGGCGGCAGCGTCGCGGTCGATCTGCGGCAGGCGGACCAGGCCGCGCACCGAGGGCTGCGCGCCGGCGAGCGCGTGAGCGTCGAGGGGGTCATCGCCGACGACCGCCGCAGCATCGTCGCGCGTGAGATCTGGCGCGTCACGGACCAGCTTGGGGGCCAAGCCCCCTGACGGGGCGTGCGCGCTTCGTCCCAGCTCTGGTCGCATCGGCCCAAGGTCCGATTGGCGCGCGCACGACGCATCACTAGCATGCCGAGGACACAAGGAGGATGGCGTTGAAATACGCATCCAGTGTCGTCGCCGTCGTGATCACCGCCGCGCTCGGATGGGCGTGCCCGGCCCGGGCCGACGACGCCCCGCCGCCGCCCCTGGCACCGGTCGTCGATCGACTCTTCCCGGAGTTCAAGAAGAAAGCCGAGGATCTGCCGCCGTTCCTGCGCGACGCGGACGTGATCCTTCATCTGCGCACCTTTTACTTCAACCGCCACAAGCCCGACGACACCGACAACGAGGCGCTGGCTACCGGCGGCTGGCTCAGCTACCGCTCGGGCTGGTTGTTCGACACGTTCTCGATGGGAGCGACGTTCTACGGCTCGGCGCCGCTGTACGCGCCGGACGACCGGGACGGCACGCTGCTCCTGCAGCCGGACCAGAAGGGATACTACGTTCCCGGCGAAGCATGGGGCGCGCTGCGCTACAAGGACTACGCGCGGTTCACCGGCTATCGCCAGAAGATCGACGTGGGTTACGTCAACTCCCACGACAACCGGATGACCCCGAACACGTTCGAGGCCGTCACGCTCGGCGGCAAGGTGGGCATCCTCGAGTATTTCACCGGCTATCTCTGGAACATGAAGACGCGCAACTCCGACGACTTCGTGAGCATGTCCGTGCCGGCGGGCGTCAAGAAGCACCATGACGTCGGGGGTCTGGCCGGCATCCGGCTCACGCCCATGAAGGATCTTCGAATCGACCTCAACAACGTGTACGGCGAGAACACGTTCAACATCGCCTACGGGGAGATCGACTACCTGTATCCGCTCACCGCGGACTGGAAGCTGCGGGCGAGCGCGCAGTTCACCGACGAGCGCGCCGTCGGCGAGGCGCGCGCGGCCAGGACGGAAGAGAAGTACTGGTCCACCCAGGTCGGCGGGGCGCGCGTGCAGATGATCTATGGGGATCTCACGCTCGGCGCGGCCTTCTCGATCACGAGCTCGGACAACAACATCCAGAGCCCGTGGGGCGGCTATCCTGGCTACCTCTCGCTGATGGACCAGGACTTCGATCGCGCCGGCGAGAAGGCCGTGGGCGTCGGCGCCACCTTCGATTTCTCACGCATCCTCACACAGGGCCTCACCGCCTTCACCAACTTCGCGTGGGGCTGGGACGCGATCAACCCGACGACGCGGGTCGAGCAGCCGCGGCAGGCCGAATACGACCTCACGGTCGACTATCGCCCGCCGTGGCTCAAGCCGACGTTCCTTCGTGGCCTCTGGTTCCGGGCGCGGGGCGCCGTTCTCGATCAGGAGCACGCCAAGCAGCTCGGCTACCAGTTCCGCCTGACCATCAACTGGGAGCGCGACATCTTTTGACGGCTCCCTTTCACCCGGAGAACGAGCGATGGCAACGACCCTCGCGCCCAGCACGATGGACCTGAAGGATTTCTTCTCCGCCGCGGAGGGCCGGATCGAGCAGTGGCGCCAGCTGCATGTCACCGCTCGCGGCTGGGAGGCGGACGTGGCCCATGGTCGCGGGGCGGAGCGGGGGCACGCGGACGCGGCGCGCCTGCTCGACGACATCGGTCCACTCGAGGAGTACTGGGCATACCCGGGGCCGCATCTGATGGCAACCCTCGACGAGGCGCTCCGAGAGCGCAACGCCGCGGTCTTCGCCCGCCTCGTGCAGAAGATCTCCATGGCGCTGATCACCGGCGCCTACCGGCACGACGCCGCGGCATGGGATCCGCTGGAGGAAGGCGAGGCGCGTCTGGCCGACGTGCTGCCGCCGGACGGTCAATCCGGCGAGGGTCACCGGCCGTATTTCGAAGTCCTCGTGGTCACCCCGAACGATCCGGGCACGTGGGAGCGAGGCCGCAGCGCGATGCGCCGCCTGCGTCGCCCGGAGGACGCGTTCACGTACGAAGCCGTGCAGGTCGGCAGCTTCGAGGACGGCGTCATCGGGACGATCGTCAACACGAACGTGCAGGCCGTGGTGATCTATGACGGCTTCCCGTTCCGCTCGCGCCACGACCTGCCCGTGCTGCACGAGTTCCTGCTGCGCCACCTCCGGGTGGATCCGGGCGACGTCGCGCCCGGAGCGCTCGCCACCACGCTGGCGCGGGGGATCAAGAGCTACCGGCCCGAGCTCGACCTCTATCTCTTGACCGATCGGGCCGTCGAGCAGCTCGCCAGCACCGCGGACGCCGCGCCCTTCCGGCGCATCTTCCACCACGTCGAGGAAGTGATGGAGGTCCACCTCAGCATCCTCGACGGTGTCGGTGACCGCTACGACACGCCGTATTTCGGCAACCTCAAGCGCTACGCGCAACGTCCCATGGGTACGTTCCACGCGCTGCCGGTGGCGCGCGGCAAGTCCGTCTTCCGCTCCAACTGGATCCGCGACATGGGACAGTTCTACGGGGTCAACCTCTTCCTCGCGGAGTCGTCGGCGACCACGGGCGGCCTGGACAGCCTGCTGGAGCCCACCGGCAACATCAAGAAGGCCCAGGACCTCGCCGCGCGCGCGTTCGGCGCCCAGCGCGCCTATTTCGGGACCAACGGCACATCCACGTCGAACAAGATCGTCGTGCAGGCGGTCTGCAGGCCCGGCGACATCGTCATCGTGGACCGCAACTGCCACAAGTCCCACCACTACGGATTCGTGCTCGCGGGCGCGCAGCCGTACTACGTCGAGGCCTTCCCGCTCACGCAGTACTCGATGTACGGGGCGGTGCCGCTGCGGACGATCAAGAAGGCGCTGCTCGACTGCAAAACCGAGGGGAATCTCGACCGGGTCAGGGCCGTCGACCTGACCAACTGCACCTTCGACGGCCACATGTACCATCCCGCGCGCGTGATGGAGGAATGTCTCGCCATCAAGCCCGACCTCGTCTTCCTGTGGGACGAGGCGTGGTTCGGCTTCGCGCGGTTCAACGCGTTTCACCGCCGGCGCACGGCCATGGGGGCGGCGGCCACGCTGACCGCGCGCTATCGCGATCCCGCGTACCGCGAGGCGTTCAAGGCGTTCGCCGCCAGGGCGAAGACGCTCGACGCCGCCGCCCAGCTCGACGCGCACCTGCTGCCGGACCCGGACAAGGTTCGCATCCGCGTCTACCAGACGAACTCGGTCCACAAGTCCATGTCCGCGCTCCGCCAGGGCTCGCTCATCCTGGTCTGGGACGAGGACTTCCATCTGGTCGAGGGTCCGTTTCAGGAAGCCTACCTGACCCACACGTCGACCTCGCCGAACCTCCAGATCCTCGCCTCGCTCGACGTGGCGCGCCGGCAAATGGAGCTGGAAGGCTACGAGCTCACGATGAAGGCCGTCGAGCTGGCGCTGCGGATCCGCCGCGAGGTCAACACGCACCCGCTGATCTCGAAATACTTTCGCGTCGCGACGCCAGAGGACATGATCCCGGCCGAGTTCCGCGCCTCGGGGATCACGGACTACGGCCGGCCGCATTCCACGTGGAAAGGCGCGCTCGAGGCGTGGAACACCGACGAGTTCGCCCTCGATCCGACGCGGCTGACCGTGATCTGCGGCGCGGCGGGCTTCGACGGCACGCAGTTCAAGAACCTCCTGGCCAACCGCTTCGACATCCAGCTCAACAAGACGTCGCGCAACAGCGTGCTCGTCCAGACCAACATCAACAACACCCGGAGCGACGCCGCCCTGTTGCTCAAGGTCCTCGCCGACCTCTCACGCGAGATCGAGCACCGTCTCGAGCAGGCGAGCACGCGCGAGCTGACCGCCTTCGCGGCGCGCGTGACGTCGCTCATGACCGACGTCCCCGAGCTGCCCAACTTCAGCCGCTTCCACGACGTCTTCCGCGACAATCCGCGCGGCGCCAGCAACGAGGGCCACGTGCGGCCGGCGTTCTTCATGGCGTACGACGAGGCACACTGCGAGTTCGTGAGGCTCGGGAGCAAGGAGATCGACGAGCGACTGAAGCACGGCCCCGAGCTGGTGTCCGCGAACTTCGTGATCCCCTACCCGCCCGGGTTCCCGATCATGGTGCCCGGGCAGGTCATCACCGAGGCGACGATCGCCTTCATGCGCAAGCTCGACGTGAAAGAGATCCACGGCTACCACGCCGCGCAGGGTCTGAAGCTCCTGAGGCCGGATGCGCTGGCCGCGCGGAAAGGCAACGGCGGCCTGTGAACGGGCATCGGCTCGGCCGGAGGGCAACATGATCGACTGGTTCGCCGCGACGCTGCGCAGTTACCCCGAGATCGCCATCTTCCTCGCGCTGGGCATCGGCTACTACGCGGGCAGGTTCACCTTCCGCGGCATCGGCCTGGGGGCGGTGACCTCCACGTTGCTGGCGGCCGTGCTGATCGGCCAGCTGGGCATCACGATCTCGCCGAACGTCAAGTCGGTCTTCTTCCTCATGTTCCTGTTCGCCGTGGGCTACGGCGTCGGGCCGCAATTCGTCCGTGGCATCGCCAAGGACGGGCTGCCGCAGGCGCTCTTCGCGGCGGTGGTCTGCGTGTTTTGCCTGGGCGCCTGCCTCCTCGCCACAAAGCTCGTCGGCTACGACCTCGGCTACGCGGCGGGGCTGTACGCGGGGTCGCAGACGATCTCGGCCTCGATGGGCCTCGCAACCGACGCCATCAATCGATTGGGGCTCGCCGCCGACCAGGCCAAGGGTCTGCTCGATGCGATGCCAGTCGCCTACGCCGTGACGTATATCTTCGGCACCGTCGGCTCGGCGATCCTGCTCGCCCTGCTCGGGCCGAGGCTGCTCGGCATCGATCTCGTCGCCGCCTGCAAGGCGTACGAGGAGCGGCAGGGCGGCGGCCAGGCCCAGGGAGGCGCGGGCTCAGCCTGGCACCGCTGGGAGCTGCGCGCCTTCCGCGTCCAGCCGAGCGGCAAGGTCGTGGGGCTTCGGGCCGTGGAGGCCGAGGCGCTGCTGCCGGATGCGCGCGTCTTCGTCCTGCGCCTCCGCCGCAACGGGAGGATCGAGGACGCCACCGCGGACACGGTGCTGCGCGTGGACGACGTGATCGCGGTCGCCGGCGCGCGCGAGGTGCTCGTGCGAGTGATCGGGGACGGCGCGAAGGAGGTCGAGGACCCCGAGCTGCTGAGCGTGCCGGTGGAAGGCATCGACGTCTACGTGACGAGCAAGGCGGTCGACGGCAAGACGCTCGCGGAGCTGGCCCAGCGGCCCACGGCCCGCGGCGTCTTCCTGCGCAAGATCACGCGTGGGGCGACGGCCACGACGATTCCCGTGCTGCCCAACACGACGATTCATCGCGGCGACATCCTCACGCTCGTCGGCCGCACGCAGGACACCTCGGCCGCCGCCAAGGACCTGGGCGTGGCCGATCGGCCGACGGACGTCGCCGACGTCGCCTTCATGGGCGGCGCGATCACGCTCGGCGCCCTGATCGGCGCTCTCGTGTTCAAGGTCGGCGGCGTGCCGTTGACACTGTCCACCGCCGGTGGTGCCCTCATGGCGGGCCTGGTGTTCGGCTGGCTGCGCTCGGTGCGCCCGTTCTTCGGGCGCATTCCCTCGTCCACGGTGTGGTTCATGAACTCGGTCGGCCTCAACGTCTTCATCGCCGTGGTCGGCATCTCGGCGGGTCCGGGCTTCGTCAAGGGCCTGCAGACGCAGGGCGTCAGCCTGTTCCTGTGGGGCATGGTCGCCACCTCGCTCCCGCTGGTCCTCGCGATGTTCACCGGCAAGTACGTCTTCCGCTTCGACCCCGCGATCGTCCTCGGTGCCTGCGCCGGAGCGCGCACGACGACGGCGGCGCTCGGCATGGTCTGCGAGCAGGCCCGAAGTCAGGTGCCCGCGCTCGGCTATACGGTCACCTACGCCGTCGGCAACACGCTGCTCACCATCTGGGGCATGGTCATCATCATCCTGTTGTCGTGACGGCCCCCGAAAGGATCAGGACAACCATGGACCCCATGAGTCTCCGCCGCTTCGAGACCCTCAGTCCCTTCGAGATCAAGGACGAGCTGATCAAGCTGGCCAGGAAGACGTCGAAGACCACGCAATCGGCGTTCCTCAACGCCGGGCGCGGCAACCCCAACTGGATCGCGACCACGCCGCGCGAGGGCTTCTTCCTACTCGGCCAGTTCGCCGTCACCGAGAGCCGGCGTGTGATGGAGCATCCCGCCGGCCTCGCCGGGATGCCACAGCCCCGGGGGATCGCGGGCCGTCTGGAAGCGTGGCTGGTCAAGCACGCCGACATGCCGGGCGTGGCCTTCCTGGCGTCGATGGTGGACTTCGCCGTGAAGACGTTCGACTTCGAGCCGGATGCGTTCGTCCACGAGCTCGTCGACTCGATCATCGGCGACAACTATCCGGTCCCCGATCGCATGCTGGTCCACAACGAGCGCATCGTGCAGGAGTACCTGATGTGGGCGATGTGCGGCAATCCGCGCCCGTCCGGCACCTTCGATCTCTACGCGGTCGAGGGCGGCACGGCCGCGATGTGCTACATCTTCAAGTCGCTGAAGGCCAACCGCTTGCTCCATCCCGGCGACACCATCGCGCTCGGCACGCCGATCTTCACGCCCTACATCGAGATGACCCATCTGGAGGACTACGCCCTGAACGTGGTCACCATCCGCGCGCCGCAGGAGAACCGCTTCCAGTTCACGGACATCGAGCTCAAGAAGCTGGAGGACCCCCGGATCAAAGCCTTCTTCATCGTCAATCCGGGCAATCCCACCGGCGTGGCGCTCAGCAACGAGACGATCGGCAAGATCGCCGGCGTGGTGAAGACGAGCCGGCGCGACCTGATGCTGCTCACCGACGACGTGTACGGAACGTTCGTCCCGGGTTTCCGCTCGCTGATGGGCGAGCTGCCGCACAACACGATCGGCGTCTACTCCTACTCGAAATACTTCGGGTGCACGGGCTGGCGGCTCGGCGTGATCGCCATCCACCAGGACAACATCTTCGACAGGATGATCGCGAAGCTCCCGGAGGCAGACCTGAAGGCGCTCGACAAGCGCTATGGCGCGCTGACCCTGGAGCCTCGCCGGGTCAAGTTCATCGACCGGATCGTCGCCGACAGCCGCGATGTGGCGCTCAACCACACCGCCGGGCTCTCGCTGCCCCAGCAGGTCATGATGAGCCTGTTTTCGCTCGCCGAGCTGATGGACGCCGACAAGCGGTACCAGAAGGCGTGCATGGAGATCGTCCACCGGCGCGCGCGCGCCATGATCGACGGGCTGGGGCTGGTGGTCACGCCGAACCCGCTGTACGACGCCTACTACGGCCTGATCGACTTCGAGTTCTGGGCCCGCAAGAACATCGGTGAGGACGCCGTCGAGTATCTCAAGAAGAACGTCCATCCCCTCGACCTCGCCTTCTGCCTGGCCGAGAACCACGGCATCGTGCTCCTGAACGGCGGCGGCTTCGAGGCGCCCGATTGGTCGCTCCGCGTGTCGCTCGCCAATCTGGACGACGATGTCTACGACGACATCGGGCGCGGCGTCCGTTCCATCGCCCGCGGCTACCGGGACGCCTTCGAGGCCAGCAAGCGCGCCGCGAAGACATAGGAGACCGGCCATGGACTCCTTCGTCGGGGCCCTCCGAGACCACCAGGAGCTCGCGATCTTCGTGACCCTGGCGCTGGGGTTCTTCATCGGCCGGCTTCGGTTCGGCTCGTTCAGTCTCGGGACCGTCGTGGGCACGCTGCTGGCGGGCGTGCTCATCGGACAGCTCGACATCGAGGTGCCCGCCGTCGTGAAGAACGTGTTCTTCGACCTGTTCCTCTTCACCACCGGCTACAAGGTCGGCCCCCAGTTCTTCCGGGGGTTGAGGAAGGACGCGCTGCCTCAGCTGGCCGTCACGGTCGTCCTGTGCGTCAGTTGCCTGTTGAGCGCCTTCGCGGCCGCCAGGCTCCTCGTCTACGACATGGGCACGGCGGCCGGGCTGCTGGCGGGAGCCTTCACCGAATCCACCGTCATCGGCACCGCCGCCGATGCCATCAATCGCCTCGACCTGCCCGCCGCCGAGAAGGCCGCGCTGGTGAACAACATCCCCGTCGCGTACGCGGTGACGTACCTGATCGGCACCGCGTTCATCGTGTGGTTCCTGCCGAACGTCGGGCCGAGGCTGATGAGGGTGAATCTCAAAGAGGAGGCGCGGAAGCTGCAGGCGCAGATCGCGGGCGGCGAGGAGCACGAGCCGGGCGTGCAGTCGGCCTTTCAGCATTTCGCCGTGCGCGCCTACCGGGTGACCAACGAACGGCTCGTCAACCGGACCGTTGCAGAGATCGAGGCCCTGCCCACCGATGTGCGCGTGTTTATTTCGCGCATCCGGCGCGCGGGAGAGATCATCGAGACCACCCCCGACACGATCATCCAGAAGGAGGACGTGATCGCGGTGATGACGCACGCCGAGGCGTTGGCGCGCGGCACCACGATCGGGCCCGAGGTGAACGACAAGGCCCTCCTCGACTTTCCCGCGGAGGTCCTGGACGTCGTGATCACGAACAAGGCGCTGGTCGGCACGAGCCTCGCGGAGCTGGCGCAGATCGAGGCGGCGCACGGAGTGTTTCTCCGGAAGATCGTGCGGCTCGGCGAGCCGATGCCGTACACCCGGCAGACGCGCGTCGACCGTGGCGACGTGTTGAACCTCATCGGTGCCAAGCCCGACGTCGAGCGGGCCGCGAAGGCTCTCGGCTACGCCGACCGGCCGACGGTCACCACCGACATGATTTTCGTCGGCCTCGGCATCTTTCTCGGTGGGCTGGTCGGCCTGCTCTCGGTGACGATCGGCGGGTTGCCGATCACGCTCACCGCCAGCGGCGGCGCACTGATCATGGGTCTGGTGTTCGGCTGGCTGCGCGCCCTGCGCCCGACGTTCGGCCGGATTCCGGAGCCCGCCATGTGGGTGTTCGATACGGTCGGCCTGACCGTCTTCATCGGCGTGGTGGGTCTCGGCGCGGGACCGAGCTTCGTGTCCGGGCTTCAGAAATCCGGGCCGAGCTTGATCTTCGTCGGGCTCCTCGTCGCCACCCTCCCCCACGTGCTGGCGATCGTCTTCGGCCGGTACGTGCTGAAGATGAATCCGCTCATCCTTCTGGGGGCCTGCTCCGGAGCGGGCACCGTCACGGCTGCCCTTCGCGCGCTGCAGGAGGAGTCGCAGAGCAAGCTGCCGGCGCTCGGCTACACCGTTCCCTACGCGCTCGGCAATATCTTGTTGACGGCCTGGGGCCCGGTGATCGTCGCCCTGATGCATTGATCGCCGTGGACGGCGCCGTGCCAAGACGTCCGCCGTGCACCGTCGATGGACGACGCTCGCGCTCGCCGGGCTGACGCTCGTCGTCCTCGCGATCTCGGTACCGGGCGCGCTGCGTGACGCGTACGATCGGGGCGGGATCTATCTGTTCTCGCGCGCCTTCTTCGAGAACATCCCCGCGCGGCTCACGGGCCCCGGGCGACTGCGCTTCGTCTTCCAGCCCCTGTTCGCCATCATCCTCGGCATCCGGAGCGGTCTCGGCGACGCGCGCGCCGGTCGGCCGCCGTATCTCGAGGGCCTCGCGTTGCACCGCGGCGCCCGGCGCGAGCTCGCGAAGTCGGGCGTGGCGAGCGTGACGAACCTCGTGCTCATGGGCATCCTCTTCGACGCGGTCTCCCAGTGGCTGATCCTCGGCGTCGCGCACTTCGGTGCCGCGATCGTCCGTGGGGCCTGTCCTGATCGTCACGCCGTACACCATCGCCCGGGGCCTCACGAACCGTCTGGCGCGGCGCAGGTCACGATAAAACGCCCTGGCCATACGACGAACGTCCGATGGCCAGCATGCCCCCGGGGGCGTATGAAGAGCGCGGGGCGTGTCAAGACAAGGAGGAACGCGCGATGGATGCCGAACGGGCTCGTCTCACGGAGGCGCGCGTCAGCAAGAGCGCCGCGTGGCGGAAGTGGGGACCGTACCTCTCGGAGCGCCAGTGGGGAACGGTCCGTGAGGACTACAGTGAGGGCGGCGATGCCTGGAACTACTTCACGCACGACCAGGCACGCTCGCGCGCGTATCGCTGGGGTGAAGACGGCCTGGCAGGCATCTCGGACGATCAGCAGCGCCTCTGCTTCGCGCTGGCGCTCTGGAACGGCCGCGACCCCATCCTCAAGGAGCGCCTGTTCGGCCTGAACAACAGCGAGGGCAACCACGGCGAGGACGTCAAGGAGTACTACTTCTATCTCGACTCGACACCGACCCACTCGTACATGAAGTACCTGTACAAGTACCCGCAGCCGCCCTACCCCTACAGCGATCTCGTCGACACCAACCGCCACCGCGGCAAGCACGAGTTCGAGTACGAGCTGATCGACACGGGCGTGTTCGACGACAACCGCTACTTCGACGTGTTCGTCGAGTACGCCAAGGCGTCGCCCGAGGACATCCTCGTCCAGCTCACCGTGGACAACCGCGGTCCGGAGCCAGCCACGCTGCACGCGCTCCCCACCCTCTGGTTCCGTAACACGTGGTCGTGGGGCGACGCCGCGCCGCGCCCGGCGCTGCGGCAGGCCGCCGCCGGCCCCGCCGGCAGCGCGATCACGGCGTCCCACCCCGACCTCGGCGAACGGGTCCTCTACGCCGAGGGCGCGGCCTCGCTGCTCTTCACCGAGAACGAGACCAATACCCGGCGCCTCGTCGGCGTGGCCAGCCGCACGCCCTATGTCAAGGATGGGATCAACGACTACGTGGTCCACGGCCGGGAAGCGTCCGTGAACCCGGAGAAGACGGGCACGAAGGCCTCTTTGTACTACACGTTCGAGGTGCCCGCCGGCGGATCCCGGACCGTGCGCCTGCGGCTCACGGACGCGGCACCGGTCACGAACGGCGTCGGCGCCGCCTTCGGCGACGCCTTCGACGGCGTGATGCAGGCGTGCCGATTGGAGGCCGACGAGTTCTACGCCTCCGTCGTCCCGTCCTCATTAGACAAGGATGCCGCCAACGTGATGCGCCAGGCGCTCGCCGGCATGCTGTGGTCCAAGCAGTTCTACCACTACGACGTCGATCGGTGGCTCTCGGAGCACGGCGCCGACCCCTTCAGCCAGCGGCGGCAAGCCCCCCGCAACGGCCACTGGCACCACATGCACAATGCCCACATCCTGTCGATGCCCGACAAGTGGGAGTATCCCTGGTACGCGGCCTGGGACCTGGCCTTCCACGTCCTTGCCCTGAGTCTGGTCGACGAGAACTTCGGCAAGCAGCAGCTCGACCTCATGCTCCACGAGAGTTACCTGCACCCCAGCGGCCAGCTCCCCGCCTACGAGTGGAACTTCGGAGACGTGAACCCTCCTGTGCATGCCTGGTCCACCATCTACACCTACCGGCTGGAGAAGGCCCGGCACGGGCGCGGCGACCTCGACTGGCTCGAGCGCGCGTTCCACAAGCTCCTGCTGAACTTCACCTGGTGGGTGAACCGCAAGGATCGCGCAGGCAACAACGCCTTCGAGGGCGGCTTCCTCGGACTCGACAACATCGGCGTCTTCGATCGCAGCGCGCCGCTGCCGACCGGCGGGTACCTGGAGCAGGCGGACGGCACCGCCTGGATGGCGCTCTTCTGTCAGAACATGCTCGAGATCACCGGCGAGCTGGCGATGGAGCGGCCGGGCTACGTGGATCTGGCCCTCAAGTTCGCCGAGCACTTCCTCTGGATCGGCTCGGCCATGATGCACGCCGGCCAGAACGTCGGGATGTGGGACGAGGAGGACGGGTTCTTCTACGACGTCCTGCGGCTGCCGGACGGCAGCGCTCAGCGCCTGAAGGTGCGCTCCATGGTCGGGCTGCTCCCGCTGTGCGCGGTGACCGAGTTCGACGGGAAACTCATGGAGAAGTACCCGCCGCTGCGCGAGCGAATGCGCGACTTCCTCACAAAGCGCCCGGAGCTGACGGCCTTCATCCACAACCCAGGCGAGCTCGGCCACGGCGGCCGGCGGCTCGCCGCGGTTCTCAACGAGCGTAATCTCCGGCGCGTGCTGGCGACGATGCTCGACGAGAAGGAGTTTCTGAGCCCCTATGGCATCCGCTCCCTCTCCCGCTACCACGCGGAGCATCCGTTTGTCTTTCGCGCGGGAGGTCAGGAATACCGCGTGTCCTATCTGCCGGCGGAATCCGACACGGGGATGTTCGGCGGGAATTCGAACTGGCGGGGACCGATCTGGATGCCCGTGAACATGTTGATCGTCCGAGCCTTGCTGCAGTACTACCTGTACTACGGCGACCGCTTCACCATCGAGTGTCCCACCGGCTCCGGCCGGCAGATGACGCTCCACGGGGTTGCCGCAGAGATCTCCCGTCGACTGGGCAACCTCTTCCTGCGCGACGCGAGCGGCCGACGGCCCGTATACGGGGCGACCCGGAAATTCCAGGAAGACCCGCACTGGCGCGATCTCATCCTGTTCTACGAATACTTCCACGGCGACAACGGCGCCGGTCTCGGCGCGAGCCATCAGACCGGCTGGACCGGTGTCGTCGCGCTCGCCATGCACCTGTTCGCGACCAGGACGCCCGAGCAGATGCTGGAGCGCGGCAAGAGCCTTGTCGGCGAGACGGCGCACCAGGCGCCGCCGACCGCCGCCTCGACGCGCGGCAGGAGGTCCTGACATGTCCCCCGCCTACACCTCGCTCTACCAGATCAACACGCGCGCGCTGCTGACCGAGCTGTCGGCAACGCTGGGGCGGGCCGCCACGCTCGACGATATCTCCGACGCGGAGCTCGATCGCATCGCCGCGCTCGGCTTCGACTGGGTGTGGCTCTTGAGCGTGTGGCGCACGGGGTCCGCGGGTGAGCGCATATCGCGCGCGCATCCCGGATGGCGCCACGAGTTCGAGGAGACGCTGCCCGACCTGCGTGAAGAGGACATCGCCGGCTCCGGGTTCGCGATCACGGGCTACACGGTGCACCCGGCGCTCGGCGGCGCCCCGGCGCTCGCGCGCATCCGCCGGCGGCTGCGGGCGCGCGGGCTCAACCTGATGCTCGATTTCGTCCCGAATCACACGGGGCTGGATCACCCCTGGGTCGAGGAGCATCCCGAATACTACGTCGCCGGCAGCGAGCTCGATCGGACGCGTGCGCCGCACAATTACACGTGGGTCAGGCGGGCACAGGGTGACCTCCTGCTGGCGCACGGGCGCGATCCGTACTTCCACGGCTGGCCAGACACGCTGCAGCTCGACTACGCGAATCCGCAGACGCAGGAGGCGATGATCGGCGAGCTGCTGAAGATCGCCGGCCAGTGTGACGGCGTGCGGTGCGACATGGCGATGCTTGTCCTGCCAGACGTCTTCGAGCGCACGTGGGGGCGCCGGCCGGTGCCGTTCTGGGCGCGGGCGGTCCAGCGGGTCAGGAAGGACGTGTCGGGCTTTTGCTTCATGGCCGAGGTGTACTGGGACCTCGAGTGGACGATGATGCAGGAAGGCTTCGACTACGCGTACGACAAGCGTCTCTACGACCGCCTGCGCGAGGGGCACGCGCGGCCCGTGCGCGAGCACCTGTCGGCGGGTCTCGACTACCAGAACCGGCTCGCCCGCTTCATGGAGAACCACGACGAGCCCAGAGCCGCGGCGACGTTCGCGTCGGGGATGCAGGAGGCGGCGGCCATCGTGACGTACCTGTCGCCGGGCCTGCGGTTCTTCCACCAGGGGCAGCTCGAGGGCCGCCGCACGCGCATCTCGCCGCATCTGGTTCGCGCTCCGCGCGAGCCCGTCGACGCGGCGCTGCAGCAGTTCTACGAGGGTCTCTTGACGGTGCTCGAACGACCGAGCGTTCGGGATGGGCAGTGCTGCCTGGTCCCGTGCACGCCCGCGTGGGACGGCAACTGGACCTCCGACTGCTTCATCGCCTGGTGCTGGCACGGACACGATGGCCAGCGTCTCCTCGTGGCCGTCAACTACGCCGGCACGCAGAGCCAGTGCTACGTCCGTCTACCGTTTCCAGATCTCGCCGGCCGGACGGTACAGCTGAAGGATCTGATGGGAGCCGCCACCTATGATCGCGACGGAGGCGATGTGCTCTCGCGCGGCCTCTATCTCGATCTGCCGCCGTGGGGCTACCACGTGTTCGAGCTGACGGCGCTGTGAGCAAGGAGTCGATGATGGCCACGGACGTCCTGCGTCCGATCCTGAAGGACAAGCGCGCGCTCGTGGTGGGCATCGCCAACGAGCACTCGATCGCGTACGGGTGCGCCAGCGCGTTCCGCCAGCTCGGGGCGGAGCTCGCGATCACGTATCTCAACGAGCGGGCGAAGAGCTATGTCAAGGCGCTCGCCGACCAGCTCGACGCCGCCGTGTTCATGCCGCTCGACGTTTCCGTGCAGGGGCAGCTCGAGGCCGTCTTCGATGCGATCGAAGCGAGCTGGGGGCGCCTCGACATCCTCCTGCACTCGATTGCCTTCGCCCCCAAGGAGGATCTGCAGGGCGGCCTCCTCGACTGCTCGGCGGAAGGCTTCGCCACGGCGATGGACGTGTCGTGCCATTCGTTCGTGCGCATGGCGAAGCGCGCCGCGCCGCTCATGACGGAGGGCGGCACGATGTTCGCGATGAGCTATCACGGCGCGCAGAAGGTCGTGCCGAACTACAACGTGATGGGCCCGGTGAAGGCGGCGCTCGAGGCCTCGTGCCGCTACCTCGCCTACGAGCTGGGGCCCAAGAACATCCGCGTTCACGCGATCTCGCCCGGTCCGGTGAAGACGCGCGCGGCCTCCGGCCTCCGGGACTTCGACCTGCTGCTCAACGAAGCCGGCCAGCGCGCCCCGCTCGGCAATCTCGTGGACATCATGGACGTCGGCTTCACCTGCGCGTATCTGGCCACGCCGTACGCGCGGCGCCTCACCGGCGCCACCATGTATGTCGACGGCGGCATCAACATCATGGCGTGAATTCCACGAAACCTACTTCCCGCGGGATACGAGGTCGAAGCGTTCCGGGCTAGGGCGTGCTGCGCCGCGTCTTGCCGATGACCGCCGATTGACCAGCGCCACGGCGGGCCGCGCCCCTCGGGGCGGCGCCGGCCAGTGCGCGCGGCCGCGCCAGCTCCACCTCGGCGATCCGCACGCGGCCCCGCTCGGCGAGCATCGTGACGACCGCGCGGACCGCGTCCTCCGACATGCCGAGGCGGCTCGCGAGCTCGGCGAGCGTGAGCCGCCCACCGGCGGCGGCGAGCACGTTGAGCGTCGCGTCGTCGATGTCGCGCCACCAGCTATCCATCAGGCTGTCCGCTCCACGACCATCGCGATACCCTGCCCGCCGCCGATGCAGAGCGTGGCAAGCCCAAAGCGGCGCGACAGGCGCCGCATCCCGTGCAGGAGCGTGACCAGGATGCGACAGCCGCTGGCGCCGATGGGGTGTCCGAGCGCGACGGCGCCTCCCGAGACATTGGTGATCTCCGGCGCCAGTCGCAACGCGCGGGCCACGGCCAGGGCCTGGGCCGCGAACGCCTCGTTCGCCTCGATCAGCTCGATCTGCTCGATCTTCAGCCCCGCCCGCGCGAGGACCTTCGCGACGGCGGCGATCGGCCCCGTCCCCATGATGGCCGGCTCCACGCCCGCGGACGCGTATGCGAGCACGCGCGCGAGCGACGACACGCCGAGACGCTCCGCCATATCGGCGGCCACCAGGACGACGGCCGCGGCGCCGTCATTGAGACCCGAGGCGTTGCCGGCGGTCACCGTGCCGTCCTTCTTGAACGCCGGACGCAGCGTGGTCATCACGTCCGGCAGCGGCCGCGTCCTCGGATACTCATCCGCGCCGAAGACGAACGGCAGTGCCTTCTTCTGTACGATCTCGATCGGTACGATCTCGTCCTTGAAGTGGCCCGCCTCGAGCGCGACGAGCGCGCGGCGGACACTCTCGGAGGCCAGGGCGTCCTGCTCGGCCCGCGAGACGCCGCAGCGCTCGGCGACGTTCTCCGCCGTGATACCCATGTGCACGCCGCTGCCCGGGTCGAGCAGCCCGTCCTGGAGCATCGAGTCCACGAATGGCTCGTTGCCCATGCGGAGCCCCCACCGCGCCTTGCGCAGGAGGTATGGCGCGTTGCTCATGCTCTCCATACCGCCCGCGACCACGACGTGGGCGTCGCCGGCGGCGATCGCCTGCGCGCCGAGGGCGACCGCCTTGAGGCCCGAGCCGCAGACCTTGTTGACGGTGAAGGCCGGGATCTCGGCGGGGATGCCGGCGTTGAGGCTGCATTGACGCGCGGGATTCTCACCGAGCCCGGCCTGCAGCACGTTGCCCATGATGACTTCGCCGACCGCTTCGGGCCGCACGCCCGCCCGCTTGAGCGCCTCCTGGATGACGACGGTGCCGAGCTGCACGGCCGAGAAGTCCTTGAGGGCGCCGCCGAAGGTCCCGATGGCCGTGCGGCAGGCGGCGGCGATGACCACGTCGCGCATCACGCCGCTCCTCCGAAGTCGATGGCGACCCGCTCGTTCGCCTCGGTTTCGAGCACGTCGACGAAGGCGCGGAGGAGGTCGGTCTCCGTGACGATGCCGGTCAGCTCGTCACCGTCGACGACCGGCAGACCGCCGAAGCGCCCGTCGAGGATGATCCGCGCCGCCTCGTCCACACGCGTCTGAGCCGTGACGGTGACCACCCTCCGCGTCATGATCTGCGCAACGGGAGTCCAGTCGTGGCTCGCGCCCGCCGACCTGAGGTCGCGGTCGGACACGATGCCGACCAGACGACGACCGATCATGACGGGCAGCCGCCGGATCCGATGCTCGGCGAGCAGATGGCGCGCTTCCGAGAGCGGCGTGTCGGGCGTCACGGTGACGAGTCGTCGGCTCATGATCTCCCGCACGAGGATCACGATCACGAGATTGCCTCGCTGGTGAGCGGCATCGGGTGAACGTCGTCGCGCACGATCAGCGGCGCGCCCGTGGCGGCCAGCACGTCGGCCACCGCCACGCCCGGCGCAACCTCCAGAAGCGTCGCGCGGCCGTCCGGAAAGGCGATGACGGCGAGCTCGGTGACCACCAGATCCACCGCACGCACCGACGTGAGGGGCAATCGACAGCGCGGCACGATCTTCGACTTGCCTTTCGCGCAGTGCTGCATGGCGATCACGACCCGCCGCGCGCCGGAGACGAGATCCATCGCGCCGCCCATGCCGGGCACCATCTTGCCGGGAATCGTCCAGTTCGCCAGCCGCCCGGTGACGTCGACCTCCAGACCGCCGAGGACGGTCATGTCCACGTGACCGCCACGAATGAGACCGAACGACATGGCGCTGTCGAAGGTGGCGGCGCCCGGGAGCGCCGTCACCGCCCGGCCGCCGGCGTCGGTCAGCCGGCCCTGGCGCATGCCTTCCTCGGGCACCGGGCCCGTGCCGATCAGACCGTTCTCCGACTGGAAGAACACCTGCACTCCGGCCGGCACGTAGTTCGCGACCAGCGTCGGGATCCCGATGCCGAGATTGACGAGCATGCCGTCCCGCAGCTCCTGGGCGATCCGCCTGGCGATGAGCGTGGGTGCATCCATGAGCGTGCTCAGTGCGCGACGAGGTAGTCGACCAGCGGGGCCGGGGTCATGACGTGATCCGGCGGGATCACACCGGTCGGGACGATGTGCTCGGCGTCGACGATGACCGCGTCGGCGGCCATGGCGATCACTGGGTTGAAGTTGCGGGCGGTGAGCGCGTAGGTGAGATTGCCGAGGTAGTCGGCGAGGAACGCGCTCACGAGGGCGAAGTCGGCGCGGAGCGCCGGCTCCACGAGGTACGTCGTACCGTCCAGGGTGATGGTGCGCTTGCCCTTCTCGACCACCGTGCCCACGCCGGTTTCGGTCAGGACTCCGCCGAGTCCGCACCCGCCGGCGCGGATGCGCTCGATCAGCGTCCCCTGCGGCACGAGGTCCACGTCCGTCTTGCCGGCGATCATCTGCTGCTGCGTCTCGGGATTGAGCCCGATGTGGCTCACGACCGCGCGCCGGACGAGTCCCGCCCTCATCAGCTTCCCGATGCCGACGCCGGGCATGGCGGTATCGTTCGCGATCACGGTGAGCCCCCCGGTGCCGCGGCGCACGAGCTCGTCGATGAGGCGCTCCGGGGTACCGACCCCCATGAAGCCGCCGATCATCACACTCGTGCCGTCGGGGATCAGCGCCGCCGCCTGCTCCAGCGCAATCGTCTTCATGGGTCGAGGACCTGCCGACGCGCCATCATTGTGCGAGCCACCCGCCGTCCACGGGCAGCGCGGCACCGCGGATCTGCGCCGCCGCCTCGGAGCACAGGAATGCGACGGCGGCGCCGATCTGCTGCGTCGTCGCGAACTCGCCGGACGGCTGCTTGTCCGCGAGCAGCGTCTGCCTGGCCTGAGCCACGGACAGACCCTCGCGCGCGGCGAGGTCCTCCACCTGCTTCTCCACGAGCGGCGTGAGGACCCACCCCGGGCAGATCGCGTTGCACGTCACTTCCGTCGTGGCGGTCTCCAGCGCGACGACCTTCGTGAGGCCGATCACGCCGTGCTTCGCCGCGACGTAAGCGGCCTTGTGGACCGAGCCGACGAGGCCGTGCGTCGAGGCAATGTTGACGATCCGTCCCCAGTTCCGCCGGCGCATCCCGGGCAGGGCGGCCCGGATGCCGTGAAAGGCTGCCGACAGGTTGATGGCGAGAATGGCGTCCCAGCGCTCGACGGGAAAGTCCTCCACGGGCGCCGTGAACTGGATGCCCGCATTGTTCACGAGGATGTCCACGGGCCCGAGGTCACGCTCGGTCTGGGCCAGCATCTCCGCGATCTCGCCGGGCTTCGACATGTCGGCCGCGCTGTACGAGACGGCCAGGCCAGGGACCGCGGTGATCTCCTTCTTCACGGCGGCGATCGCCTCCCGCGAGCCGAACCCGTTGAGCATCACCGCCGCGCCGTGCCCCG
>Ga0134080_10000198_pt1 | contig 19298 bp, 21 predicted proteins | sample 15_taG_9_FD_94469 | JGI IMG/M metagenome (GOLD analysis project Ga0134080, IMG submission 94469) | Grasslands soil microbial communities from the Angelo Coastal Reserve, California, USA - 15_D_Met_40cm_2_24_1 metaG | ecosystem: Environmental > Terrestrial > Soil > Grasslands ...
GACGACGGCGACGTGGACGCCGCGGCCGGTCAGCTTGGCCCGGTGCAGCGCGGGGACGCCGAGTCGCCGGGCCACGTCCTGCGTGGTACCAATGGGTGAGTCGCCGCAGTAGGGGGAGGGGAACGGGAATACGATGGGGTCGGCGAACACCGCGACAACGTCGGCGCGACGGTCGCGCCGCAGGCGCTCGACGGCGTCCGCGTCGTCTGCGTCCACACGCACGGCGTAGGTGGCCGCCGGTCCGACCGCGCGGTAATTGAAGCCGCTGGCGGCGGGAGGGTCGTCCCCACCACCGATGCGGCGCCACACCTGGACCGGGTGGTAGGTCTCGTCGAACCGCACACCGGCGACCTTGACTCTATCATCGAGGAGCGACCCGGCGGGGCCGAACGCGCGCTTGCGCCATCCCTCTTGCAGGGGTTCGTGACTGCGGATCAACACGATGCAACGCGGCATAGGGCGCCTCTCATCCCTCGTTCGGATTGGTTCAGGGGTACGACCCATGGCGAAGATCCACGCGGCGAACGCGCCGGTCGTGATGATGGCCTGCGTGTCGGGGGGGGGGGAGCGCGCGAACCCGACGGCTCACTGGGCCTCCTGAGTCGAGAATTCGGGCGCACCTACATATACCCCTGAAGCGGTGGGCGGTGCTCTGGCCTCTCCATCACCGTCTACGGCGGCGCCCCCGGTGAGATCGGTGGCAACCGCATCTTGCTCGAATGGGCCGCGCGGCGCAGCCGTAGGGCGCACGCCCCTCGTTGACGCCCGCCCGACGCTGTGGTATATGCGCTTGGAAAACACCAGCGACACAGGCCAACCCGGCGAAAGCGGGGGGTGCAAAGCCACGGGTCCTCGCTCTCCTCCAGTACGCCACGAACGCTTCAGAAACGCGTGAAGACGTCAAACCACCACCACCGGAGGATTCCGCCATGCTCAGTCTCCATCTCCCCTCTCCCAAAGCCCTGCGCCTCGGGATGGCCGCGTCCGCGCTCGGCGCCGTAGTGGCATGCAGCGACAATAACGTCAGCGGGCTGCCGACCATCGATCCGAACCTGAGCCGGGTCGCCGGCTTCGAGCCGCTGAAGGCGGCCCTCGTCGCCGCCCGGCGGGAAGACAACGGCGGCTTCGACCTAGACATGTGGGCGGCGGTCGTGGATCGGAACGGCCTCGTTGTCGCGGTCGTGTTCACGGGAGCCACGGCCACCGACCAGTGGCCGGGGAGCCGGGTGATTGCGGCCCAGAAGGCAAACACCGCCAACGCGTTCAGCCTACCGCATCTCGCCCTCTCGACCGCCAACCTCTATGCCGCCACCCAGCCCGGCGGAACGCTGTTCGGGCTCCAGGAAGCCAACCCGACCAACGATGAGGTGGCGTATGGCGGCAACGCGGCCCTCTACGGCACGCTGGGGGACTTCATGGTGGGGAAGCGGATCGGGGGGACCAATGTGTTCGGCGGCGGCCTGCCCCTGTACGATGCTGACGGCACGCTCGTCGGCGGCCTCGGCGTGAGTGGTGACGCCTCCTGCGCCGATCACAACATCGCCTGGAAAGTGCGCTACAATCTCCAGCTCGACCACGTGCCGGCGGGCGTCGCGGACGGCGGCAAGGACGACAACATCATCTACGATTTCACGAACGGCGTGAGCGCCAGCGGGTTCGGCCACCCCGAGTGTTCGGCCGACGCAACCTCGATCGGAAAAGCGCTACCCCAGACACACCCGATCGGACACTGACCACCTTGGGCTCCACGACCAGGTGAGTCGAGTGTGGAGGCGAGGGGAGCGACGTGGCTCCCCCGCCCCCGCCTGCGCCTCACAAGAGCAAGGTTGAAGATGAGCGGCGTGTGGTCGATCCAGCCCCGCCGATGTAGCGTACATCCGTGTCACGCACTGGCTTCTCCGTCACCGTTTATGGCGGCGCTCCGGGTGAGATCGGTGGCAACCGGATCTTGCTCGAATGGGCCGCGCGGCGCTGGCTGCTCGATTTCGGCATGCGCTTCGGGCTCACCGGGAAGTTCTTCGAGGAGTTCGTGCAGCCCCGCGGCGCGACGCTCGGCCTGCGCGACTACCTCCGCATGGGCCTCATTCCACCGCTCGAGGGCCTGTACCGCCACGATCTCTCGGTCCACGACCCGGGGCTCTGGACCCGCTATCGCAGCCACCCGCAGTACCGCACCGTCGACCGCGTGGACGGCGTGCTGCTCTCCCACGGGCACGTGGACCACGTGGGCTCGATCGGTTTCCTGCGCGAGGACATTCCGGTCTACACCGGGCTCACCACAGCGCTGATCGGGAAGTGTCTCCAGGACCCCAAGCCGACGGGTGTGGACGGCGAGTTCAACTACCTCGTGCCCCGTGCCGCGAAGGGAGATATGCTCGAGGTGCTGCGCGGCGCCCCACGCACCCAGCGCCGGCATTTCATCGCCACCGACGGCACTGACGTGACCGATCCGGCGGCTGCCATCCAGCAACTCGCGAGCTTCTGGGGCTGGGTGCCGGGAGAGCGCACCGCGATCCGGTCGGCGCCGCTCGAGCTCCTGGATCAGCGCGGCCTGGGTGACCTCGGACTGAGGTTCTGGCGGGTCGATCACTCGATCCCGGGGGCAGCCGCCTTCGGGATCGAGACGCCGATCGGGTGGGTGATCTACAGCGGCGATCTCCGGATGCACGGCCACTCCCGGCAGCGAACCGAGAAGTTCGTGAAAGCGGCCGCGGCGTTGCAGCCGGCGCTGCTCATCATCGAGGGGACGCGCGTAGGCCAGAGCGATCCTGTGACCGAGCCGGATGTCCACCAGGCGGCGGAGGAGGTAGTGCGCCAGACCGGCGGTGTGGTGATCGCCGATTTCACGGCGCGGAACATCGAGCGACTGCGGACGTTCCGCGACATCGCGACGGCGCGGGGCCGGCGGCTCGTGGTGACGACCAAGGACGCGTACATGCTGGAGCATCTCAACGTGATCGACCCCAACATTCCGCACCCGGCCTCCGAGGGGCTCGCGATTCTGGACGAGCCGCAGGGTACGGTACAGAGCTGGGAGAAGGAGGTGCGCCAGCGCTTCGCGGCCAACTTCGTGCGGGCAGCCGACATTCGCCGCGAGCCGGGCGGGTATATCCTGTGTCTCTCGTACTGGGACATCACCAACCTGATCGACCTCGAGCCGGAGGGCGGAACGTACATCTACTCGAGCTCCGAGGCGCACAGCGAGGAGCAGGAGATCGACGCCCAGCGGCTCACCAACTGGCTGGATCATTTCGGGCTCAGAAAGGTGGGCGGGCTCCCGGGTGCCGAGCAGGGGCCGTATCACGCCTCCGGGCACATCGACGGGCCGGCGTTGGAGGGTTTGATCGAGGACATTGGGGCGGAGCGCATGCTCCCGGTGCATACCGAGCACCCGGAGTGGTTTGAAAAACGCTGGGGGAAGCGAGTAGTCCGGGTCGGCGAAGGCGTGCCGGAGATGCTCTGATGCTCGGGGCCCAACTCCCGCTCGCGAGCGCGCTGCCGTTCGTGGCGCTGCTCGCCGCGATCGCGGTGCTGCCGCTCGTCGCCCCGCGCTGGTGGCACCCGAACCGCAACAAGGCCGTCATCGCGGTCGTGGTTTCGCTCCCGGTCCTGTGGCAGCTGGGGATCGCGTTAGGGGAGCCCGGTCGGGCGGTGTTGGAAGAGAAGATTCACGAGTACGTCGGGTTCATCATCGTCATCGGTGCTCTGTTCGTGATCACCGGCGGCATCCACATCCAGGGGTCGCTCTCGGGCACACCACTCGTGAACACGGGGATGCTCGGACTGGGCGCCGTGCTCGCGAACCTCCTCGGGACGACCGGGGCCTCGGTCCTGCTGATCCGGCCCGTGCTGCGGGCCAACAAGAGCCGGCGGCGGACGGCGCACATCGTCGTCTTCTTCATCTTCCTCGTGGCGAACTGCGGCGGGCTGCTCACACCCATCGGCGACCCGCCCCTGCTGCTTGGCTTCCTGAAGGGGGTGCCGTTCGAGTGGACGCTGCGGTTGTGGCCGCAGTGGCTCGCGGCGACGGCCGCGCTGCTCGTCATCTTCAACGTGTGGGATCAGTGGGCGTTGGACCGCGAGGAGCGGGAGCGGCCCGGCTCCCAGCTCGAGCAGGTGATGGTGCACGAGCCACTGCGGGTGAACGGCGCGGCCTCCGTGGCGGCGCTCGGCGGCGTGCTCCTGACGATCATCGCCGCGGGAAGGGCCGCGGCGGGAGGCCGACCCTGGGCCGCGGGGATGCAGGAGGCGATCATCGTCGCGTTCGCGCTCACCGCCTACGGTGCGACGTCGAGCGAGCACCGCGAGCGCAACGCGTTTACGTTCGGCCCGATCGTCGAAGTGGCGGTCTTGTTCGCCGCGATCTTCGTGACGATGGCGCCGGTGCTCGAGATCCTGAACGGCTGGAGCCAGGGGGCGCGCACCGTGTGGGGCATGCGGTTCGGCGTGACCCACCCTTGGGAGTTCTTCTGGACGACAGGGGCGCTGTCGAGCGTGCTGGACAACGCCCCCACCTATCTCGCCTTCGCCGCCAGCGCGGCCGGGCTCGAGGGCATCACGGCGCACGGCGCGTTCGTCGGCGCACTGGCGCGCGATCCCGAGGCAGCGCGCCTGCTCGCGGCGGTGTCCACAGGGGCGGTGTTCATGGGCGCGAACACCTACATCGGGAACGCGCCCAATTTCATGGTCAAGGCCATCGCCGAGGCGAACGGCATCAAGATGCCCTCGTTCTTCGGCTACATGACCTACAGCGGCGGGATTCTTCTGCCGCTGTTCGTGGTGATCACGTTGCTTTTCTTCTAAGCCTTGCGATCCTCATGTCTCGTCCTGCTTCCGCCGCTTGTCCCGGTATAACGCACGGTCCGCCCGCTCGAGCAGGCCGGCGACCGAGTCGAGGGTACTCGCCTTGTGCGCCGCGAAGCCGAGGCTGATCGAGAGCTGATAGGGCCGTGCCGCGCGGCGGTTGAACTCCCGCACCTGTCGTCTCAGCCGATCGGCGAGGACGCCGGCGCTCTCGGGCCCCGCGTGGCGCACCAGCACCGCGTATTCGTCGCCGCCGATGCGAGCCACGAGGTCCGCGTCGCGAAACGTTTGTCGCAGGACGAGGGCGGTGTCGCGGAGCGCGCGATCACCCGCCGCGTGCCCCGCGGTGTCGTTCACGCGCTTGAGATCGTCCAGGTCGGCGAACGCCACGAGTAGGGTTTCATCGCCGCGCCGCGCCACCTGCTGATCACGGGTCGCGAGCGTGAGGAAGCCCCGCAGGTTATACAAGCCCGTCAACTCGTCCACGAGTGCCAAGTCGAGCAGCGCCGCATGGAGCCGGTTGCGCTCGATCGCGTGGCGTTAGCGCGCGGGCGAGACGCTCACCGTCGAGGTCGCCCTTCACCAGGAAGTCCTGTGCCCCGGCGCGCACGGCTGCGAGCCCGTGGCGCTCATCCTGCGAGTCGGAGAGAAACAGGAACGGCACGTCGGGCGCGCGCGCACGCAGCTCGGTAAAGGTCGCGAACCCGCGGCGGGCGGAGAGCGACAGAGCGAGCAGCACGACATCGACTCCGCCCCGCGCCAGCCGGGCGAGTGACGCCTGTGGCGCCGCCGCCGCCACGCCGAACCGATCCGGGGCGACGCCCTCCAGGAGGTCCCGCACCCGCCGTGCTTCGTCGTCGTGGTCGCTCACCACCAGCACCACGAGCTTGGCGCCGCGCGCGACTCCCCCCTGGCGCCGGCCGGCGGGCTGGCGCCGATCCGTAGCTTGGCGCCGCTCGGCCTGATCGCGCCGCTCCTCCTCGAGCGAGATGAGCTCCAAGCGACGCTCGCCGACGCGGCGCTCGATGTCACTGCGGCGGGGTGGTAGCAGACGCCGCTCAATCGTGCGGTGCTGCCCGCGCACAACCATGCCCGACCCTCCTATGCCCCCGCTTGCAAGATGGCGGACCGGGGCCCGGCTACACAATCGAGGAGAAGCGGTCTAGCTACGCCAACTTCGCAATCTCCTGTTTGGTCAGCTCGATCGACGCTTGCAAGTACCGCACCAGGAACTCGAGCTCCGCGGTAGCGTAGGTTGCCAGTAACCGCTCGAACGCCTTCCCCACCGAGCGATATACCTTATCGGCCGCGGCGAGTTTGTTCTCGTTGACGGTGACTATCACCTTGCGACGATCCTTGGCATCGGATGCCCGCTGCACGATGCCGCGGCGCTCCAGCCGATCGATCACATTCGTCACCGCGCCGCTCGTGAGGCTCAGGCGTCGTCCGAGCTGTCCGGCCGTCATGGCACCTTCCTGTAGCAGCACCGAAATCGTCTTCGTGTCCGTGATGCCCAGACCCAGCTTCGCTGCCGCTGCCTGGTGGAACAAGGCGGTTTCGGTGCTGGCCATCTGTCCCAAGAACTGCATCTGTCCCACGAGCGCCTTGCGGCGCTCGCCGTCCTTCCTGCCGGCCTGCTTCGCAGCCCTTGCCATATGATATCTCAATTATTAAGATAGTCAATCGTCAAGCTATTATAGTGTCGCGTCAGCCATTGATCAAGAACGGGGGAACGCATGACGACGACTCGGACGACCACCAAGAAGGCGTACAAAGGTCTGCCGATGGAGGGCCCGATCGCCACGTGGTACACGAAGAACGTCGCACGGGACCTGAGCCGGTTCACCAAGGTTGCCCAAGCCGTAGCGAACCGGGTGGCGCCGGGTAGCCGCGTGCTCGAAGTCGCTCCCGGACCGGGGTTCCTGGCGATCGAGCTCGCAAAAACCGGCCGGTATCGCGTCACCGGGCTCGACATCAGCGAGTCATTCGTCCGGATTGCCCGGGAAAATGCTCGCAAGGTCGGCGTCACAGTCGACTTCCGTCACGGCAATGCGTCCGCGATGCCGTTTCCCGACGCAGCGTTCGATTTCGTGGTCTGCACGGCCGCGTTCAAGAACTTCAGCGATCCGCTCGGCGCGCTCAACGAAATCCACCGTGTCCTGGCGCCGGGAGGCGAGGCGTCGATCTACGACCTGCGGAAGGACGCGTCGCAGGACGAGATCGCACGGGGAGTACGCAGCATGCAGCTGTCGCCGATCAACGCACTCCTCACACGCTTGATCTTTCGGTTTGGGCTGTTACGGAGTGCGTACAGTCGAGAGGCCCTCGAGCAGCTGGTGGCCCAGAGCCGGTTCGGAACCGGCCAGCTCGAGCCCGATGGTATCGGCTTCGAGCTGCGGCTTAAGGCCTAGGGAAGCTCTAGTAACGCGTGCGACGCCCCACCCCCGACTTCGCGCGACTTGTGCAGGACTTCCCTAGAGTAGCATCAGCCGCGCCCCCTCGTGCTCGAGCAGCCAGCGTTTGCGATCCAGGCCGCCGCCGAAGCCGGTCAGCTCGCCGCGCGCCCCGACCACGCGGTGACAGGGGACGATGATCGGAATCGGGTTCTTGCCGTTGGCGGCGCCCACGGCGCGGGTGGCGCGGGGGTCGCCCAGCCGGCGCGCCAGCTTGCCATAGCTCGTGGTGGTGCCGTAGGGGATGGTGCGGAGCAGATCCCACACCACACGTTGGAAGGTCGTGCCGGGCGGGTCGAGCGGCAGGTCGAACGTCGTCCGGGTGCGGGCGAAGTACTCGTCCAGCTGGTACCGAGCCCGGGCGAGCAGCGCGCTGGCGGGGCCGTCGCCGTCGTCCTCCCCCGCCGTCCTCCGCTCCACTCCGTGCAGAGGCGGAACGTGGCGGGACGTCGGGAAGTGGACGCCGGTGAGCGCAGTGTCCGAGGCCGTCAGGATGAGCTCGCCGAGGGGGCTCGGGAAGCGGGTGAAGGTGGCTGGCATGGTTCAGTCGATAGCAGGGCGGAGGCACGCGTCCATGCGCTGCTCGAGGAATCGCCGCTCCACGGCGTTGCGCGCCAGCGCGAGCGCTGCGCGGAAGTGCTCGCGCGCGGTCTCGCCCCTGCCGCGGCGCAGCTCCAGCTCACCGAGCGCCGCGTAGTAGAATGGATAAGCGGCGAGACGATCACGGTCGGCGATCGCACCGATCTCCTCGAGCCCGCGCCCGGGGCCCTCGCGCTGGGCGACGGCGATGGCGCGGTTGAGCGCGACCACGGGGGACGGACCAATGGTCATCAGCGTGTCGTAGAGCGAAACGATCTGCGTCCAATTCGTGTCTGCGACGCGGGGCGCCGCCGCGTGAACGGCCGCGATCGCGGCCTCGACGTGATACGCGGTCAGCTCGGGGCCGGTGGCTGAGAGGTCGAGCAGTCGTTGCCCCTCGGCGACCAACCCGAGGTCCCAGCGCGATCGATCCTGATCGGAGAGCGTGCTCAAATTGCCCGATGCATCGAGCCGCGCCGGCAGGCGCGCCGCGTGAAGACACATCATCGCGGCGAGCGCATACGTCGCCGGCGTCGACCCGAGGGGGTGCTCGAACAGCAGTGCCGCGAGACGCAGCGCCTCCTGGCACAGCTCAACGCGCACCGCGGCCTCGGCGGAGGCGCCGTGGTAGCCTTCGTTGAACAGCAGGTAGAGCGCGCGGTGGACGGCCGGAAGCCGGACCGCGAAGTCAGCGGCGTCCGCGATCTCGAACAAGCGCTCGGAACCTGCGAGCGTTTGCTTCGCGCGCACGAGGCGCTTCTCGACCGCAGCGTGCGTGCTGACGAAGGCGCCGGCAATCTCGTCGACGCTGAAGCCGCACAGGATGTGAAGCATGAGCGCGACCTGCGCCGCCTCGGGCAGGCGAGGATGGCAACAGGAAAACATCATGCGCAGCTGATCGTCCTTGATGGCGTGCGCCGCAAACAGCTCCTCGACGGCCGGCGGGAGGGCCTCTTCCGACCCGAGCAACCGGCCCAGCTCCGGTGCGAAGGTGCGGACCGTGCGCTCGCGCCGCAGCACGTCGAGGGCGCGATGTTTCGCGGTCGCCATGAGCCACGCCGAGGGATTCTCGGGGACGCCGCGGAACTTCCACACCTCCAGCGCGCGGCAGAAGGCGTCTTGCACCACGTCTTCTGCCAGCGCGAGGTTTTCGACGCCGAAGATGCGCGTCAGCGTGGCGACCATTCGCCCCGCTTCCCGCCGGAAGAGATGCTCGTGCAGCTCCATCACATGTTGGTCTTCAGGACCGGGCGGACTTCCACCACGCCTCCCCCCTCTAGGATGGGACAACCCAACGAGAGCTCCACCGCCTGGGCCAGGTCCTTCGCCTCGATCAGCGTGTAGCCGCCGATGACATCCTTGGACTCCGCGTACGGCCCGTCGGTGATCGCTTTCTTGCCTTTGACGACCTTGCCGGCGCGCTCGAGCGGGTGGCCCTGGTCCTTGATGTGCCCCTTCTCGCCAAGCTGCTTCATCCACGCCATCCATTTCTGCATGCTCTTCTGCATCTGCTCCGGTGATCCCATGGCGGCACGAAACGCCGCGTCTTCACTGCGGTACAGGTACACGAATGCGCTCATGATGAATCCTCCTGTGTGATATTATCTTAGTCGGCATACCGCTTCGAGCTTCCAACCGCTAGACGTTTCAGTGGCCCCGAACCAGACATTTTTATTGTGGGACGAGCTGGAACGCAGACGCAGGCTCGTATTGTTGACACAACCGCAAGTCGCGCTGTCAGTTGCGCGCAGCCGTTTGCCGGCCGCCGTAGCCGCACGGTCGCAGCGGCGCGCTTAGCAGTCTCCCGACACTGCTGCTAGGTGACCGGCCTCACGGGGCGTGGCCCGCAAACTGCATACTCGTGTACGCATGATCACGCCGCTCATCCACCGCGTACTGACGCGCGAGGACTTGGCCCGGCTCGTCGCCGAGATCGGCCGGCTGGATCGGGCCGAGGCCCGCGCCGCTGCGGAGGCTGTCGAGGCGGGCGCGGTGGACGCCGTGCTCGATTCGCCGGCGGCGCTCGAGGCGGTGCGCGGCCAGGGCGGCGCGCCTGCCGCGGTCCCCCTGTCGATCCTCTGGTATGTCCCGGTGCGCGCGGCCTTGCGCGCGCGCGGCGTGTCCGACGTCGAGTTGGCGGACTACGCCGCCACGCTGCCCGTGGTGTTCGCGACCTGGCGCGCCGTGCGGACGGTAGCGCGCGGCGAGGCAGGCATCGGCGTGTGGTGGCGTCACGTGGCGTCGCTTCCCGACGGGACGGTGGCGCAGGCCGAGGGCGCGGCCGATGTCGCGGCGCTCGCGCTGTGGTGGGCAGGGTGTTTCCCGGAGTGGGTGGCCCGGCGTGCCGCCGGACGGGGAATGCTGCGAGCCTACGTGACGTTCGCCGCCCAGGCGCTCGCGCTCACGGCGCGCATTCTCGGCGCTAGCGAACCCGGCGCCCCCTTCTGGGCTCGCGCGGCGGGCGAGGCCGAGGCGCTGCATGCTGCACTGGCCGAGGCGCGGCGTAACTATCTGGGGCGGGACGTTCACAGCGCCGAGCAGCGACTGGAGCGGTTTCTGGGCCGGCTGAACTAACGGTACCCGTCCACAGCCGTTTACGTCATCAAACAGATCTTCCCCGATCAGGGCGGCGAGACTGCGGCTGCCAGAAACGTGATGGGATGAATCTCCCAGGCCGTGGCGCGCCAGTTCGCGGAGTTCCCGGGGTTGGTGTTCTCAGCTTGCGCCTGGTGCTCCAGGTCGAACATCAGCCAGCCGCGCAGCCTGACCCAGTGGCCTTCGATGGTTTGCTGCAGCGCGGCGGTGGACCAATCGACGCCGCGGTCCTTGAGGGCGGCCCGCCACCGCGGCGTCACCTCCGCGATTACCCGCCGAATCTCGGCGGTGTCGCTCGGGCCCAGGATGAGCTCGATGTGCGTGTCGCGGTGCACCGGGTCGCCCAGCTTGCAGTTCACCGTCTCCTTCTTCCCGCCGGGAATCACCCGATAGACGAACGCCGTGATCTCGGCCGCTTTCGTCTCCTGGAAGCGGCCCAGGTCGCCCGAGTCGCCCGAGCTCGGCGCCAGCATCGCGGCCAGCGTCACACTGCTGTCGATGTCCGCGTCCCGCGGCTCGGCGCTGCGGTTCTTGAGGCGGTTGAGCACGCGGACGCGCGCCAGCTGCGCGTCGCCCGAGTCCGGACAGTTGTCGAAGTCGCCGGCGGGGACGTCGACGCCGAGCGGTGAGGGCACGAGCGTGTGAGGTGTGGTCGGCTCGTGCACCTCGGTAGGATCCACCAGGTGCACGTACAGTTCCCACACCCAGCCCACATCCTCGGTCTGCGTGCGCACCTGGAGGTAGCCGTTGCGATGCTCCCGTCGCAGCAGGCTGACCGTCTCGCCCGCCGCCAGGTCGCCCAGTCGGGGCGCGGTGCGCGACGGGCCATCGTGGAGCACCGCGTCGTGGGTGAGGACGCCGACCTGTTGGGCCCGCGCCGCGAGGGGGACGAGGAGCAGCGAGAGGAACAGGAGGCGCCTGCGCATTACGGCTCCTTCAGGTTGGAGCGAAGCGGCTCGCGGAGATGGCGTTGCCCCGGCCCGCCCTTAAGATTACCCCGCTCTCGGTCCAGCAATGGGCCTGGCGGAGAAGGAGACGGACCATGTTCGGCATCGAAATACCCGGATGGGCGATCGGGGTGGGCGTGATCATCCTGGCGGGCTCCCTCGGCGGGGCGCTGAAGCGGTTGGTCTCCGGCGATCAGGGAATCCCCCGACCCCGCGGGAGAGTCTCCAGGCGCGACCTGGGGCAGACGGTCGGTGACTTGGAAAGCAGACTCGGCGAGGTCGAAGCGCTGCGGAGCAGGCTGGGCGAACTGGAGGACGTGCAGAGAAGGCTGGGCGAGTTAGAAGAACGCGTGGACTTTGCGGAACGACTCCTCACCAAGCAGCGCGACGGGGAGCGGTTGGCTCCACCCCAGAGCTGAGGCTAACAGATCTACCCCCGCTCGGAGGATGGCGACCGAGCGGTCCCGCGAGTGCCCCCGATATACTTGACATCGGCAACTAAATAGTATACTTCGGCAACGACACACGGCAATCGCGAGGGGCGACCATGGCGCCGCGGGAGCGGAGAGCGCGCGTCGAGCAGCGCGTGGAGGCGGTACGCCGCTTCAATCGCTTCTACACCAAACAAATCGGGGTCCTGCAAGAGCACCTGCTCCGCAGCCCGTACTCGCTGACCGAAGCCCGCGTGCTGTACGAGCTGGCCCACCATGAGCAAGCCACGGCCACGGCGACCGATCTCGGCGCGGCGCTCGGGCTCGATGCCGGTTATCTGAGTCGCATCCTGAGCAGCTTCCAGAAGCAAGGCCTCTTAGAGAGGAAAACCTCCGAGACCGACGGGCGGCGTAGTCTCCTGCGGCTCACGCCGCGAGGGCGGAACGCCTTCGGCAAGATCGACGCGGCCTCCCACAACGACGTGGGGGCCATGTTGCGCAATCTGCCGCCGGACGCACAGTCTCGCTTGGTCGCCGCGATGCACACGATCGAAGCGCTGCTTGGCGCCCCGCCCGACCAGCGGGCCCGCTACTTCCTCCGGCCGCACCGCGCGGGCGACATGGGCTGGGTCGTCCAGCGGCACGGCGTCCTGTACGCTCAAGAATACGGCTGGGACGAGCAGTTCGAGGCGTTGGTCGCCGAAATCGTCGCGAAGTTCATGCGGCAGCACGACCCCAAGCGGGAGCGCTGCTGGATCGCCGAGCAGGATGGGGAGAACATCGGCTCCGTGTTCCTCGTCAAGAAGTCCGAGGGGGTTGCCCAGCTCCGTCTGCTGCTGGTCGAGCCGCAGGCCCGGGGGTTGGGCATCGGCACGCGGTTGGTAAACGAGTGCGGGCGGTTCGCTCGGCAAGCGGGATACCGCAAGATCACGCTGTGGACGAACAGCGTACTCCATGCCGCCCGGAAGATCTACGAGAAGGTAGGGTATCGCCTGGTACTGGAGGAGCCCCACCACAGCTTCGGCGCGGACCTGATCGGGCAGACCTGGGAGCTGGAGCTGTGAACCTCGCCCTAGGGAAGCTCAGCACGAGTCGCGCGAAGTCGGGGGTGGGGCGTCGCACGCGTCACCTATGCGGAGCTTCCCCCTAGGCGGCCCGGCGCCCGCGCGCGCGCCCCAGGGCCGATTGGATCAGCAGGAACTCGCCCAAGTTGTCCATGGTGACGAGCCCGACCAGCGCGCCGCGGCTCGTGACGGGGAGCGCGTGACAGGCGCAGCGTTGCAGGCGCGCGAACGCCGTCTCGAGCATCTCCCCGGCTTCGACGACCTCGAAGTCCCGCCGCATGACGTCGCCGACCCGCCAGTCCTGCCCGTGCTGCGCCAGGGCGTTGAGGACGTCGCGGCGCAGCAGCACGCCCACCACGCGGCCGTCCTCGACGACCGGGAAATCCGACTGCGAGCCGGCGATGATGAGATCGAGCACCCGCCTCCCCGGGTCGCCGGGCGCGAGCGTCTCGAAGTCGGTCAGCATGGCGCGGCTCACCGGAATGCCACCCAGCGCGGAGCGCATCTGCACCATGCTCGCCTCCTGCGCCGCGCCGATCCAGACGAAGAAGGCGATGAACAAGAGGAACGGATTGGCAAACAGGCCGACGAAGCCGAACAGTAACGCCATCGCCTGGCCGACCTGGGCCGCGAGCTGCGTCGCCCGCGTATAGTCCATGCGCATCGCGAGCAGGGCTCGGAGCACGCGCCCGCCGTCCATGGGAAACGCGGGGAGCAGGTTGAACACGGCGAGCGACAGGTTCACCACCATGAGGCGTTGCAGCACCGGGCCGCCGGTGACGGAGAGCGCGGCGAGTGGACGCAGCGTCTCGGAGAGCGAGAGCCAGAGATAGAGCGCCGCCGCGATTACCACGTTGACGGCGGGCCCGGCGAGCGCGACCGCCACCTCCTGGCGGGGGTCGTCCGGCATCCGCTCGAGCCGCGCCACGCCGCCAATCGGCAACAGTGTGATGTCGCGCGTGCGGATTCCAAAGCGCTGGGCGGTGAGCGCGTGGCCGAGCTCGTGCAGCACCACGCAGGCGAACAACGCGACGACAAATCCGACACCCGCGAGGGCGGCCGCGGCGCTCCCCCCCTCGATCCAGTGGCTCAGGCCCACCCAGCCGAGCAGCAACAGGAACGTGCCGTGGACATACAGGCCGATGCCGGCCACCGTGCCGAGCTTCCAGGACCATTTCATGGCGTACCCGCCCCTTGCCGTCGCCGTATGTGCTTCCTGCTTCCTGCTTCGTGCGTCGTTGCTGCCTCAATCTACCTCTCACGCTTGATCGCCGTACGGAACCGGTGGAGGTCGATTGCCGGCCCTCTTTCGCACGTTGCGGCTCCCCGCGCAGCCGATAGGTTTCGAGGAAGAGGGAAAGGCGGGTTCCATGATCGTGCCGCTCGTCATGATGCTGTTGCAGACGAACTCCCCGCCGGTGCACGTGTGGCTCGACGCTCCGAGCCCGCTGGCGCGTGGCGCCGCGGTGCGGGTGTACGTCCAGGTGGCAATGGACGGCAACCTCGTGGTGCTGCAGCGGCGCACCGACGGCCATATCGGAGTGCTCTTCCCGAGCAGTCCCGCGGGCGCGGCTTCCGTCCGGGCGGGAACGTACGAGATCCGCGGGCCGAGCGACCGTCCGGCGTTCGTCGTCGCTGAGCCGGACGGGCAGGGCATGATCCTCGCCGCGCTCGCAACCGATCCCGTGCAGTTCAACGAGTTCGCGCGCGAAGTGGAGTGGAACCCCGATGCGCTGATCCCGTCCTGGGGAGGCACGGACGCGGAAGGCGCGCTGACCGACATCGTGCAGCGCATGCTCGGCGACGGGACATTCAACTACGACCTCGTGACGTACACCGTCGCTCCGGCCGTCTACGCCCAGCAGGAATCGGTACCCGGCTATGCACCGTACTCCACGTGCGTCGGGTGCACGTTCATCGGAACCGAGGTTGTCGTCGCGGCACCATTCGCCGGTTGTGACGCCTTCTTCGGTGTGTGCTTCGGGTTTCCCCGCTTCGCGCACCGGCTGGAGCGCCGGCAGGTTGTGGCGGAGCGCGCACCAAGCGTCTTCGCGCTCAACTTGCGACCAAGTGTGGGTCCCGTGGCACTGGCGCCGAGGCGAGCGCTCATGATCCCCACGCGGGACCGCTCGAACGCGCCAATCGAACCGCGCAAGCGCCTGCCGGATGCGCGCCCCCGCCCCCGCGCTCACCCGAGCCTCCCGGCGCGCGGCGAGCCTGCGGTTCTCGAGCGCCCGCTCGCGCCGCATAGTGGAGGAGCGATCGTGGTGCGACGCCTGGTTGCACCGCCCGCACCGCTCCCCGCGGCCGGCGCGAGCCTGACCGCGCCGCTGCGGCACGTGCGATTCACCCGCCTGTCGAACCCGAGCACTACCGAAGACCTGGGCCGAGGAGGTGGCGACGGCGTCGCCCGGTCACGCGGTGCCTTCGTGCCGGCCGCATCGAGCGTCCCCATAGTGTCGCGTCCTCGAGCCACGTCTTGGGGCGCGTTGGGGACGGCCCGGGCGAGCGTTGCCGCAGCTACATCCGACGCGGCGCCCGCTACCGTTTCGCACGCGCGCGTCACCCCGGCCACCGGCGCCGCCACGCCGGCAACGCGCAGCCTCGCGCTCCCGGGTGCGGGGTCGCACGCCGCCGGCGGAAGAGCCGGTGTGGCGCGTGGCGGTGTAGCGCGGCACTAGGGGCGCGTACTCGAGTGGCACAGCGGCCAGTAGATTGGTGCGCGTGCCGAGGCAGGTCGCGCGACACCACGTCTACGTGATCGAGCTCGATCCCGCGGTGCTGGAGCACGCCAAATTCCGCGCTGCCAATCCCGACCATGACCCCCGCAAGCCGGCTCTCTATGTGGGGATGACGGGGCTCAACCCCGAGACGCGGTTCGAGCGCCACAAGTACGGGGTCAAGGACAATGCGTACGTGCGGCGTTACGGCGTGCGGCTTCGCCCAGATCTGTACGCCGGGCTCAATCCCCTTCCCTACGCGGAGGCGCAGCGCATGGAGCAAGTGCTGGCGCGCGAACTGCGCCACGATGGGTACGCGGTGTGGCAGAAATGAGTCGGGCGAGGGCCGGCGGGCACTCCCCGCTGCGACGTGGTAGTATCGAGGCGTCCCGGTCCTGACGGTGCCCATGCCCCCTCGCCCCTACATCCTGAACGAGCTGACGTGGAAGACCGTGCGCGACGCGCGCTACGAGGTCGCGGTGCTTCCGTGGGGTGCGACCGAGGCGCACAACTTCCACCTTCCCTACACGACCGATAACATCGAGACCGAACGCATCGCCGCGCTGGCGGCGGGGCGCGCGTGGGAGCGCGGCGCGCGGGTCGTCGTCCTCCCTGTGGTGCCGTTCGGCGTGAACACCCTGCAGCTCGACATTCCGCTGTGCCTCAACCTGAACCCCAGCACTCAGGCACTCGTGCTGCGCGACCTCGCGACGGCGCTCGCCGGTCAGGGGGTCCCGAAGCTCGTGATCCTGAACGGGCACGGCGGGAACGACTTCCGTCAGATGGTCCGCGAGCTGCAGCCCGCCGTATCGCTGTTTCTCTGTACGGTCAACTGGTATCAGGTCGTCGACCCGAAGGCGTTCTTTTCGGAGCTGGGAGACCACGCGGGAGAGCTCGAGACCAGTGTGATGCTCCATGTGGCGCCGGAGCTGGTGCGGCCGCTGTCGGAGGCCGGCCCCGGGCGCGCGCGCCGGTTCACGATCACGGCGCTGCGCGAGGGGTGGGCGTGGGCGCCGCGGCGCTGGCGTCAGGTGACGGAAGACACGGGCGTCGGGAACCCCGCAGCCGCGACCGCGGAGAAGGGACGGAAGTACGTCGCGGCGGTGAGCGAGAAGATCGCAAGCTTCCTGGTGGAGCTGGCGCAGGCGGATACGGCCGCGCTGTACGAGTGAGAGCGAGAGGACGCCCCCGCAGGCCCGAGCTCGCGGCAGAACAGCTACCGGCGTGGGCGCGAGCGGGCAAGCGACGCCGCGCACACATCCAGCGGGTGGCGGCGCTGGTGGAGGAATGGGCCGACGAGATGGAGGTGTCGCCGCAGGAGCGCAGCCGCTGGCTCAGGGCCGTGTGGCTCCACGACGCCCTGCGAGATGCGCCCGGGACGCGAGGAACGACACACGGCGGCGCTGCGGCCGATCGCGCCGCGCAGGACGGTGAGTCGGACCGCGGCGTCCTGGATGCCGTGCGCTACCACAGCTCCGGCTATGCCGGCTGGGACGACGTGGGGAAGATGCTCTACCTCGCCGACTTCCTCGAGCCGGGACGGCGCAGTCGCCGCAAGCAGCGCGCGAAACTGGCCAAACGGGTGCCCCACGACCGCGATGGCGTCTTGCGCGAGGTCGTGGCGCTACAGGTGAGGTCACGGCTGCGTGCCGGCCGCACGATCCATCCGCTCACCGTGGAATTCTGGAACTCGCTTGCCGAGCGTTGACCGAGACCCCGCTCGTCAATCAGTTCGCGATTCCGATGGCCTGCTTGATCGTCTCGGGTGCCTCGAGCACGCGCAGCATGAGATGGGCGACATCGGCGCGGGAAATGAGGAGGCCGCGCCGCAGGTTCTGCCCGTACGCCGTCCGGTAGGTGCCGGACAGTGGCTTGTCGGTCAGCCGGGGTGGTCGCACGACGGTCCAATCGAGGCCCGAGGCCCGCAGGATGTCCTCCATCAGCGCGAGGTCGGCATAGAGCGGGCGAAGCGCCACTTTGATCATTGGACTGAGCAGGTACCGCATCAAGAACCCATCGCCCGGGTCGTGGCGCGGCGGCGACGGGCGACCGGGCGAAGCCACGGTCGAGACCGGCGCGGCACTGACCACGACGATGCGTCGTACGCCCGTTGCCTGCATCGCCCGGACGATGGCCCGCGTGCCCCGCGAAGCGATTCCGGCGTCGGGCTTGGACCGCGGACCGAGGCCCGAGAGCACCGCGTCGGCCCCTGCGACCGCCGACTCGAGCGCCGCCGGGTCCGGACCCGCCAGGTCGGCGGTGACGATGCGTATCGCTCCGGACAGCTGCGTCGCATTGCGCACGACTGCTGTGACGTCGTGACCTGCGGCAATGGCTTGGTGGAGGATCTGCCGCCCAATCCCTCCCGTGGCGGCAACGATGGTGAGCTTCATCTCTGCCCCATGGTTGGTGTTGCCGAGCGTCCCTCCAGCTTCCGTAACACTCGAGATCCTGACGAACGATCCCGCGGCTTCGTGACGACCGCCCACCCGCCCCGCCCGACCCCTCGCCCGTTCGGCCGATGCCGCTCATGATGCCCGCCCCCCATACTCCTATTTACGTGAGGTGGCGCTGACACCAGACGTGACGGAGGTAACCATGAGCACAGTGCTGCAGTCCCTTTCGGCCGAGCTGGCCGATGCCGTACAGTCGGCCGGCCGAGCGGTCGTGGCGATACACGCCCGGCGGCGCATTCCGGCGACCGGCGTGCATTGGCGACCGGGCGCGGTCGTCGCTACGAATCACACGATCAGCCGCGACGAGAACATTACGGTGACGCTTTCCGATGGGATAACCGTCCCGGCGAGCCTCGCCGGGCGCGACCCGAGCACGGACCTCGCGGTCTTGAAGCTCGCCGGCCAGAGCCTGCCGACCGCGAGTCTCCGAGCCGATACGCCTCCCAGAGTCGGCGAGCTGGTGATCGCGCTGGGGCGCCCGGGACCGAGTGTCACGGCAAGCTGGGGCGTGATGAGCCGCGTGGATGGTCCGTGGCGCACGTGGCAGGGGGCCGAGATAGACTCGCTGCTGCGGCTGGATCTGGCCATCTACGATGGCTTTTCCGGCGGTCCGCTCATCGACGGGGGCGGTCGCGTGCTCGGCATCAACACTTCCGCGCTGGCGCGTGGCGTGCCGGTGACGATTCCGGTCGCGACGGTCGAGCGCGTCGTCACCGAGCTCCTGGAACGCGGAACAATCCGGCGCGCTTATCTGGGAATCGGTACGCAACCGGTACGGGTCCCGAAATCGCTCGCTCGCAAGCTCGAGCTGACGCTCGACACGGCGTTGCTCATCGTGAGTGTGGAGCCGGGTGGACCCGCCGACCGGGATGGTTTGCTGCTCGGCGACGTGCTGCTCGAGCTCGATGGCGCGGCGGTGAGCGATTCCGCCGACGTCCTGGCGAAGCTCGGAGGCGATCGCGTGGGCCGCCCCCTCACGGCACGCGTGATCCGGGGAGGGCAGGTGAAGACTTTGCAGGTGACTCCAGGCGAGCGGCCGCAGTCGCAGGCCGCATGACGACGCCCGTGGCAGGTGGTCTCGCGCAGGAGCTTGCGGCGACGGTGGACGAGCTCCGCCGCATGACCGTGCAGGTGCGGACGGGCGGCGCGGCAAGCGGCGCGGGCGTCTTGTGGAGCGCGGGAGGGTCGGAGAACGGGGGGCTCATCATCACGAACGCCCACGTCGTCCGCGGCAATCAGGCGACAATCGA